>Ga0187827_10008099_pt1 | contig 11486 bp, 7 predicted proteins | sample ETNtaG_39_FD_167969 | JGI IMG/M metagenome (GOLD analysis project Ga0187827, IMG submission 167969) | Marine microbial and viral communities from oxygen minimum zone, Eastern Pacific Ocean - ETNP2014_SV_150_PacBio MetaG (Illumina Assembly) | ecosystem: Environmental > Aquatic > Marine > Hypoxic... | reverse complement strand
AGCGGTCCGGGACGGACGAACGATGTCCCCTGATGGACGTTGACCGGGATGCCGAGCTGCTCAGCCTTCCTGAACAGTGGCAGATGTTTTGGGTCGGCAGGATCCCAATTCTGATAAATGGGCGAACACTTGAGCCCGCGCAGTCCGAGGTCGTTCACGTAGTACTCGAGCTGTTCAATGCAGTCCGTGTCATTGGGATCTACGGAGCACCAACCGATAAACCGTTCGGAGTTTTGCTTTACGAAGTCTGCGACAAGCTCCTGGTCTGCATTGATGCCGCAGAAAGGCGCCTTGATGCCGAAGACGATGACACGGTCTGCTTCCTTCGTTGCCTCGAGCAGTTGTTCCGGCCGTGAATCGAACGCGTTCTGTTCGCTCACATCGCTGCCCGCAAAATAGACATCCGGCGAGAGTTTCATCTTCGCTCTCTTGGCCTCCCACGCGAACTCCACAAACTCGTCAGAGAGATGATCGGGGTACCACATCAAGTTGGTGTGAGTATCAAACAGCATCAATATATTTCTGAATTCCGTGAGAATGACCGAACTGAAGGCTTGTCCGGATCTTGGCAACAGGCACTGTTATGGATGCCGGAAATGTGCCGTAAACGTAGACCGCGAATAGTCTGCGAAGGCCTGTTTGGCGAAATCTCTTTCGACAATATTAGTGCCTTGCAGGATACAACTTGAAGACAACGGGACTTCCTTCAGATCCTTAAATCTCGGGAAGTTAAGATCAACGCCGCAGTTGGCGTTGAGAATGGCAAGCCATGGATTGCCAGGACCGCCAACCTCAATAATGGCCCTGGCGGCCGTGCCCTTGGAAATGAAGTAGCTACATCGAACCGTAATGATTCCTTCAGAACAATGGATTTTTATTGGAAGTGGATCGAAGAAATCAGACCGTCTCCAGGATCTTTCGACAAATTGATACTCAATGAAAGAAGCCGTGAGACGTAATCCCCCTCGAAACAGCCGAATTCCGCCTGGTGAGATGAACTGAATTTTCGTGTTGGGCGCCAACCAGAGTTCGGAAAGACCACGATATTTGATGTATGCAGAGCGGCCCGCTCCGGTTGAGATAAAATCATGGTGCTTAAATGTTGCCCGATTTCCGACCATCTTGGATTTCCCGTCTCGCTCGAGTGTTACTCGACCTCTGGAATAACGGAACGACGCAAAGAACTCCGGTTCGGCGGGGCAGGAGTTAATTCCGATAATCAGAACAGTGAGCATCACAATATTCTTGGCCATTGTTGAGTCGTCTACAAGTCCCCAAAACTGGAAAAATGGGTCAAGTTTCAAGCAGTCCTCTCCTGGGCGCGCCGGCACCCTGCCGGCAAAAGAGGGCTGGAAGCGCTCGGGCGGAGTGCTACGCACTCCCGAGATGCCGGCAAGGTGCCGGCGCGCCCAGGCGAGCAACTCGACGGTTTGAGGCGAAGCTTCGCTAGCTTTTTTGGCATTGAAAAGAAACAGAGGAGAGGTCCCAATCGCAAACTATGAGATTTCGGACGGCGAATAAAGAACAAAAATACTTCATTCATCGGTTTTCTCTTGACACAAAAGGACATATAACTTTAATGCTTCATTCGTCCTGACGTTGGCCGCTTGGCCAAACCCGCCTCAAAGTGCACGCTGTCCCCTCAGCACCGCACAACATAACAACCTGCCTGACACACACACCATCGCAGCCGAGCGAAAGCTGTCATCTCTCAAACAGCTTTCTCCAATCGGTTGTCCTCTCTGCACCCAGCCCGCCATGGGTTGGCGTTCGTCAAAACCCCCGGAATCTCCGGAGTTGCACTAAAGGGTTAATCGTTCGGCACAAGACGTTGCCGGGCGCTTGGGCTGTTCGCGCGCCAATTTTGATAAGGGGACTACCATGTTCGACGAACTCGCAGAAGCTGAACTTCTGGAGAAGATTGCCCAGCTTGAAGGCCTCCTGAAACAGAAGGAGGAAAGGATTGCGGAACTTCAGGGCTTGATCGGCAGCTCGACAGGCAACGCAAAAGATGAAACTGAGAGCCTGGCCAAAGAGCTGAAGGCTCGCGAGTCCGAGCTCGCATTTATCTCGAAAGAACTCACCCAGCGTGAGCGTGATGTTCAGCGGCTGAAAGAACTGACCAGTCATCTCGAGGAAAAACTGGCCGGTCAATCGGACAAGTTCGAGCAACAGCAGATTGAACTGCATCAGCAGGCCAAAGATGAGATCTGGAAGCGCAAGAGTCAGATCAACGAGCTCGAAAGCCATGTGGCCAGGCTCAGCGTCGCGGTCGATTCTCTGCAAAAGCGCGAGCAGGAATTATTGCAGGCCAGGGATAGTGTCGTCGCTGAATATGAAGCGAGGCTGGAGGAGTTGGCCCATCAGAATGGCGCCGCGGAAGCTGCCACAGGCGAGGCAAGAGTGGAACAGCTCGAAGCAATTGCCAAAACGCTCTCTGACAAAGAACGGCTGCTCGAAGAGGCATATCACGAAATAGAACGAATTCGCCACGACGCGCAGGATAGCTCCAGCCAGCTTGCCGAGCAGGCGGATGAATTGGTCGAGATGAACCAGTTCCTGAAATCTGCCCAGGATGAAATTGCGCGACTGAATTCAGAGCTGAGAACCATTCAGGGCATCTCAAAACAGCAGCGGGCAGATTTCGACTTCGAGCTCAATGAGGAGCGCAACCTCCGCAAAAAGGTCCAAGCCGAATACCAGAAGGAGCTGAACGACATCGACAAAATTGTTCAGTTCATGCAAGGACAACTGGAAGAAGCCACCGAGCGCGGCGAGCAAATCGAAGGTCTCCAGAAGAGGCTCGAAGAAGAAGCATCTCGCAACGAATCGCTGGATGCGGAGTACCAGGAACAGATCTCACTCCTCGAAGGCCATCTCGAAACTCTGAAGGCTCAGACAGGGCAAGCCGACGAGACCGGCCAGCAGCTCGTGGAAATCCAATCGCGTCTCCAGGCCGAAGAGGTCAGACGTCTCGGGCTCGAGAAGGAGTACACCAACCAGATCGCCGATCTTGAAAAGCAGATCGATGCCCTCAAACAGTTCTTGAGCGAAGCCGAAGCCAAAGCCGCTCACACGGACAGCATTCAGGATCAGCTCAGCGCCGAGAAAGAGATCCACAAAGGTGTTGAGGAGGAATATCTGAAACAGATATCCGAGCTTGAAATCCTCAGTGATTCCCTTCGGACCCAATTGGAGGAGCTCCAGACTACCGGCACCGACAGTTCCACCATCCAGCAGCGGTTGAACGAAAGCCGTGCGGAATGGCAGTCTCTTGAGGTCGATTATCAGCGTAAGCTCGAAGCCCTTGAGCACCAGGTGGAAAGGCTGCAGTCTCGCATCGAAGCTAATACGGACGAGAAGCTTAGAAGCGACGCGCTCAAGCAGGAACTCGGGTCAGCCCAAGCCAGGCTGCATGAAGCACAGACCGCGAACGAAGCCACTCAGAAGGAAATGGAGCATCTTCGTGCATCGATCCAGATGCAGGGCGAAAAGATCGAACAGCAACCGGTCCCCGAAGAGATGCGGTTCGAAATCGATGACCTCCGCGACGAGCACCTGCGTCTGCAGACAGAAAATGCGGAGCTTGCCCAACTCGTCGAGACGGAAAAGAAAGAGATCGATCTCAAACAGATCAAGCTGAACGAGCTTCAGGAATCCGCAGAGAAGAGAGAGGAAGCACTCAAGACAGAAAGCGAAGAGATCAGCCACATCCATCAGGAATGGATGGTCCTCTCCACCGGGCACATCGCCGAGCTCGAAGAGCGGATGCAACTGCAGTTGGAGGAGGTAAGCAGGCTGCAGCATCGAGTCGACGAAGTGGAGAATGTTGAGACGGAACTGGAGCTGGCACTGGCGAAAATCCAGGACCAGGAAGAATCACTGCAACAGGAAGAGCGCGCCATCCGCGATCTGGTGGAAAGCAACCAGCGCACACTGCAGGAGCTTTCGAATAAACACAACGCGTATGAAAGTGTCCGCTCCCAGATGGAGCAATTGCAGGCATCGCTCGGCGAAACGGAATCCGCCAACCAGGGCCTGCAGGCACGAACGGCCGTCCTTGAGGATGAGCTGGAAAATGCCCGTGCGAATATTGAGAGAGCGAGTGCGGATGTTCAGGATGCAGAAGTTGCTGAAGCCGTGGATGCAGGCCCTGAACAGCAGCAGCAGTTCGAACGCGGTCTGAGCGAAGCCGAAGCCGATCTCGCCCACTCTGTTCAACATGCCGAAACGCTGGAGCAAGTGCTCGAAGACGCCATGGCTGCCCACGAGAGTGTCCGTATCGAGAAAGACCAGCTCGAACAGGAACTGGCAAAGGTAAAAGCGGATCATGAAGAAATGTCCCTCCGCGACATGCAGCATCGCGAGGAAATTGAAGAGCTGTATTTCAGGCTGAACGAAACCCAGCTCAAGGCAGAGCAGGCATCGAGGCAGTTCGAGAATGACTTAAGCAACCATGAATCATTGAATGCTGACCTCGTGGATGAAATGAAGATTAAGCTGGATGCCGAGCAGGCCGACATGCAGCAGCGGTCTCAGCAACTCCAGGAGATTGAAGACCAGCACGGCCAGATCTCACATCAGCTCAGTCAACTGGATACAGGCAGTGCCGAGTTCGAGCGCGAAATCCAGGAGAAGCAATCAGAGATTGATTCCCTTCGAAACGAAGTCATCCCTTCGCTGGAGCGCGAGCGTGACATGCTCACAGGCGAGCTGTCCAATGAACGCAAGAAGACTCGAAAGCTCTCACGCGATCATGAGAACAAGGAGAAGCAGATTCACGATCTGCAGTCTCAAGTCCTCAGCACTGAAGAGCACATGACGCTGTTGATGGCCCAGGTTGAGGAAGAGAGCCGCGCAGCGCAAAACAAACTCTATGAGCAGGCAGTTTCTCTCGAAACTCAGCTCGAAGACAGCAGAGAAGAGCTTTCCGGACGAGAGATGGAAGTGCTCGAAAGCCTGGAGCGGCAGGATGCCCTCACAGAAGACCTGAACCAGGCGAACGAGCGCAACGAGGCCCTGGGCCAGATGCTCGATTCTCAGAAGGAAGAGCTTGAAAGGATGTCGGAGATTGAAATTCCAGAGGCGCTTAACGCGCGGGACAAGTATCTGAACGAGAGGGATGACGTCAGCGAAGAATTACAGCGGGTATACGGTGAGAAGGAGCATGTGCAGGAAGAAGTGCAACGGCTGGCCAGTGCACTGGAAGACAGTTCGACCTCAGTGGTTGGGTTCGAACAACGTCTTCAAGACAAGGAGCGTGACTATCAGGATCAAGTCGAGGAACTGGAGCAGACTCAGCGCCAGTTACGACTCGTTCGTGAAGAACAGGTTGAAGAGCGTGACCAGGTCGAGGCCATCAGGAATCGGCATATTTACGTTCATGCTGCCGCGGTAGCGCTCATCGCCGCGCTTGGGCTGTACTCGATAAGGCAGCCACAAGCGCAGCCAGACCAGCCGTTGACAATCCAGGAGCTGGCAAGAATGAACCCCGCGCCGGCGCCTTCACCGCCGGCAGCACCGGTGAACGAACGGCAGGATGAAGTGGGAGAGCCTGCAGAAGATCAGGCGGGCGCTGATGAGAGCCCGACACCGGGTGAGAGCACGGCACCCGGAGATGCGGGAGCGGGTACTGCCGATCCGCAGCCTGCACCTGCCGGCCCTGCTGCAGAAGGCCAGGATGAGGAGGTCGCGGGATCGAATGACACACCGGCAGAATCAACGGGAACCGAGGATATCCAGGAATTAGAGCCGTACCGCGAGCAGCAGGAGATCGCCCCGGCAGGGGACGCTGCTGCGCCTGTCGAGCCGGCAGTGAATAAGCCCGAAGAAGAAACCAGGTCCATTCCGCTCCTCGGAGCACTCACCCCTGCGGAATCATCAGAGCCAGATCCGGGATCGGCCAAAAAGATGTACACCATCAAGAAAGGCGAGAGCCTCTGGGTCATCTGCAAACGAGAGCTCGGTGATCCGATGCTTTGGAAGGATGTGGCCAAAGTCAATGACCTGTCAATCCGTGACGTGAAACGTCTGCGTCCCGGTAACCAGATAAATCTTTCGGTCAATAAATAAAAGGAGATTCGCGCCACCTCCCAGGCGCATCTGTTTACCCCACCGCGGCATGTCCCAGCCGCACAAACCGTCCCACCCCCCACACACAAGACAGCGGGTGCTCTCTACGACGCGCCCACTGTCTTGTCGTCCTTCTGCTTTGTGGTCTCGGCTTTCCGAAACGAATCAGAGCTGCCGCGGAGCGTCAGCACTATGACGTATCAACGCCCCACCGTTGTCTCGTATCTCACACCTGCGGGAACAGGTACCGGCACCGCCACAGTTGTGCCGAATGCGCCCGCAGTCTTGGTCATCGAATCCACCGCGATGAAAGAGGTGAACTCAGACATCAGGCCGAATTCGAGCGCCGTGCCCAGGATGCCCGTGCTCAGCTCATGGCTATTTTCTTTCTGCCAGGTCGCACGATCTGCGAGGTCCGCGATGCGGGAGCGGGCCCAGACGAATGGCAGGCCCTGATGCACGCTTGCCTCATCGAGACCGACGTCGAGTTTGTAGCTCACCATCTTTCCTCCGGCCCGGCCGTTGATGGTGATGCTCGTTCTGCCCTGGCCGTCATATCGCCCAGTCAGTACGACCGGACGCCCCACGAAAAGGTCAGGCTGGAGCCGCGGGTAGGCGTCCTGGACTTTCATGTTTCCCCAATCGATGCTGATGTCTGTGAGGGCCACGTGTCCAGCCATTTCATAAAAGCGGTCCACGGCATCCAGACCGCTGTCCCCATCCAGGCCGATGAACGCTGCCGCACCGTGACCCAGGACGGCCATTCTCTCGAGCAGGTAGCGGTTGGGTGAAGAGCCCACGCCGAAACTGAAGATACGCGAATCGCGCAACCGCTTGTGCACCTCGCCCAGGATTTCCCGGTCGTTACCGATGAAGCCGTCCGTCATGAACGACACGATGCGGAAGCGTTCCTCCGCATGTGGAAAATCGAGCGCGGCCTTGATGCCTTCAATCATCTGAGTGCCGCCGCTGCCGCTGAGACCGTTCACGAAATTGAGCCCCTTTCTGACATTTGCCGGGGTCGCGAGGATGGGCCTTGCACCAAGCTGCGAGGCATTGTTCGAGAATCTGATGATCTGAAATGTGTCCGATGGACGCAGCTTCTTGATCGCCCGAGTGATCGCGGCTTTTGCCTTGCGAATCGGCGCGCCGCTCATGCTGCCCGAACAGTCAAGCACAAAGATCATCTCGCGGGCCGTGCGTTCGACCTGCGCCAGTTCTGCCGGTGGCTGGAGCATCAGCGTGAAGAAGCGGCCCCGGGGCGCGCGGTGAACGAGCAGGGCTGTTTTGATCTTTGCGCCAGCGACGCGGTAACGGAGCACGAAGTCTTTATTTGGAATGCTGTCGTGCTGAGAGAGCATGACTTTTCTGCGACTGTCGCTCAGTTTTTTTGGCGCTATCGCATGACTGGCACTCCAGAGCCTTTCAATACTCACGCCGGCATCGATATCTACCTCCAGGCTGATGTCGTGCCCGCTGCGTTCATTCGGGCGCAGGTACTGCACTTCGGTCTGTTGTGTGGAGCGTCCTGGTTTGCCGTGAGCCAGCGCGGCGACGCCACCGCTGTACCCCGGCGGGTTGTACCGAGGGCCGACCACCATCGGGAATACGAATTCATACTCGCCCTTGCTGTATTTGAGGGTGTTGAAGTACTTGATGTCGATATCGATCGCCTTGCCCGGCTCGATGTTGGCAATCGACTGGGTGAAGATGTTCGGACGCTCCTGGGTCAGCAGCGACGCGACGTGTCCCTGTCGCCTGGCTTGGTTATAAATCCTGCGTGCTTCCTTCCGCTCCCGAATGATGCCCCGGATGCGGCGCTCGCCGACGGTCATGATGAATTCATTAATCGCGGCATTCTGAGGGAGCGGGAAAACATAAATCGCTTCAATCTTGCTGTCGTACGGATTCTCGAATTTCTGGGTAACGTTGACGGTGGCAATGTAGGCACTGATCGCAGCCTTCACATCCGTGTGCTTCAGAGGCAGCGTAACGTGCTTCTCCTGGTCAGGAAGTTTCGCGCGAAGCTCTCCGCCGCCCGGCATGTCTTTGGGCTGGTTTGCTGCCATGCGGGGCTGCTCGATGATCCAGAGCTCGTCCGCGCGGATGGGGGCATCGATGGGGCGTTGGGCATTGACTGGGTTGCCGGGTTGGCCATTACGTCCTGCAAAAGAGATATCGCTGTCACGTATTTGGGCAGAGATAACGAGATCGCTAGCGCGTCTTGCCCTGGCACAGCTCTGTGCTTTCTGTAACGCCGGCACTGTCAGTGCGAGGAACAGGGCCACAACGAATACCACGATTAGCAATTTGTACAGTCTCATTCTTTACCCCCTTTAGACGAAGCGATGATGACATTGGCGGAAAACTTCTCTCCGGCGCCTGTGGCGAATGCCAGAGGTTTCACCGTTATCTCTGGTTTTACCTTGCTCATGACGAACAGATGGACCCGGGCCACACGCGTGCGGCCATCGGGCAGGTCTTTTCCGGTATGGAATGCGGCGATGATGATGCGGCCGCTCTTGAGCGCTTCGGGGTCGTAATAGGGCGCCTCTTTGAATGCCGGATGATCGCCGCCCTCCACACCAACGATTCTGGCATCGCCTTCCTTTACCAGGATCTCGAACTGGTATGCCGCCAGAGGCTTTTCGAACGAGTCCACGAAAACATCGATGTGCTTGAAAGAAGTCCCAGATTCCGCATTCCGGATTCCAGGTTCATCATTCTTCGGGCCGGGCTCGGCAAGAATGTGAAGACCCAGTGCAAACATCATGATGACCGTAGCAGAGAGACGCGAACCATTCATGTCTCACCTCCCTTCACCATCACCGCCCGCTGAGCGATGATGTCCACATCTGATTGATCGATTCTCCCGTCAGAGTTGAGATCCCATTGCGGCTTCAGTGGCGACTTCGACTGCAGACTCTTCGCAAGGACGAACGCGTCAACAATGTCGACTCTTCCATCTCCATCAATGTCAGCGACGTTCTGGGCAGGACTATTCCTCTGTGAGACCCAAATCCCAAGCCCGCAGAGCGCGAGGATTGCAGCAACGGCGCCCACCTTGTGCCACCGTCTGAAACGACGCCTGTCCGCTGTACGTTGTGCCGCGCTCTGCCCGAGCTGATGTATGGATTCATGTACCTGTTCAGGGACGTCGAGCACAGGCTGCCCCAGAGCGGCCGAGAGCTCACCCATCCGTTTCAGCCGATTGAACTCTTCTCTACATTCCTCACAGACCTCCAGGTGCTGCGATACTTCCGGCTCAGCTTCGTCTGTCCGGGCAAGTTCAAGTTGGAGCAACGACAGGTGCATCTATGTTCTCTTTCGCATTTCAGACAGAGCTTCGCTTCAAGCCACGTGGCGACAGGCTGCCAGCCTGTCAGCCGGGTCTATTGTCGACACAGAACGTGTGCGTCTCCCCTTTAAGCGCGCCAGCCCGGCAGAAGGTTCACAGAAAATGTTTTTCCGTCGCGGGGTGCTCACGCAGAGTCTTCAGCGCGTGGTGCAATCTGGATTTAACGGTGCCGAGAGGAATCTCGAGCGCGTCACTGATCTCTTTGAGGGAAAGCGCATCAACGAATCTCAACAGCACAACTTCCCGGCCGGCGGCATCGAGTGGTGTGAGCAGCGCGTTTAATGCATCGGTGTCCTCGGTTCGACTGTCCGGCGGTACGATCGGCAGCTCCTCCAGCACCAAATCCAGCGGCACTGTTGGCCGGCGCTTTCTCAATCGGGCCAGAGACTGGTTTCTGATGACGGGATACAGAAAAGTCTTGAGCTGCGCCCTCAGCTCAAAATCAGGAAACTTCGAAAAGAAGTAGGCGAAGACTTCCTGCAGAACATCGAGTGCGTCCTCATGGCTGGCGGTCATGTAGAAGGCCCGTCCGAGCACCCAATCCCTGTATCGATAGTACAACGCCTCGAACGCAGCCGCTTCGCCGCGATTGGCCTGTTCGATGAGTTCGATATCGGTAGGAGAATCCGACTGCATTGAGAGCAACACCAGAATCAGCTCTGGTGCAGTACGTGTGGAGAAGGTTCTTCTCAGAATCTCTAAATGAGAGTTCACGAATATCGCGCACTGGTCTGTCCCGAAGCAGAACTCCGGACATCGACCTCCAGACAGCGTCTTGGAGCGCTGTGGAGGCATATTTAGTCCTAGAATTTATGGTACAGTTTTTTCAACTGATCTTAGCCCCGGAGGGGCGGAAGCATGTAGCCTGGGGCGCAAGCCCCAGGATCAAGAACAGGAAACAGTCCAAAGCCCCGGAGGGGCGGAAGCGGCGTTGAAGGCCGAAATCGCTGCTTCCGCCCCTCCGGGGCTAATCCATGTTCTTGGCAACGATCCCCGGGCTTGCGCCCGGGGCTACATGCTTTCGCCCCTCCGGGGCTGCAGATACTTGTCCAAGAATTATTTGATGGACGTGTAATGTAACATTTTTGACAGGGTCGATGTCCGGAATTCTGCCTGGGACAATAAAACGAAAGCATGTGTGAGCGATAATCACGAACTTTTATTTAGACAAACAGGGAAGCCCCACCTTTATCACCATTTTTCTGGGAATTTCTGTGCTCGGACTTTCAGGGCTTGTCGGTGATATTTGAATGACATAACATCCAACCATCATGAATTTCGTATCAGGCACATACCGCAACGGCACGGTGGAGCTGAACGAGCCGGTTGACTGGCCAGAGGGAACGCAGGTCGATGTTGTGCATTCCGCGGCCGACGCAGGGGGACAAGAACAGCAAGATTTTCTAGGTGATGGTTCGCCATATCCGACAACCCGTGCCGGGTTGGATGAACTGCTCAGTCGAATGGAACAGATTCAGCCGTTTGAACTTTCCGATGAGGAAGCCGTTGAATTCGAAGAGCGTCTCGATTCCTGGCGTGCTGAGCAGAAGGAGTTGGCTCGCGGCGAGGCAGATAAACTGGATGCCTCACCTTGAATGCACATCCACACCGATCAGGTCTTCTTCTCCCTCTTGAAATAGTGCGAGCCTGAGGAGCGTGCGCATCAGCAGTGGCGTGCCGGAAATACTGTAGTACAGCCCGGGCGTCGTCGGCTCGGCCCATTCATCCACGTGGTATTCGGAGGCCGAGGTCGCGCGGAAGATCTTCATATTGCTCGCGCCCATGAAGATGCCGTTCCGAAACAGAGCGTCTACTGCGAGGCGTGCAAAGCGATCCGCGCTTTTCAGGAATCGACCTTGATCCGAGACTACATAGGCGGTGAGTGCGTTGTTCAGCCGGGCTTCATAGGTTCGGGGCAGGATGGTCACTCCTGGTGGCGGCGGAGGGAGGGACTCGGCTTCCCAGCGCGCGTGTTCGATGATGGCATCCGCATACCATTCTTCGCCGGTCCGCTTGAGGAGTTGATAATTAGTGCTGCCCCGGCCGAGCCCTACTG
>Ga0187827_10008098_pt1 | contig 11487 bp, 7 predicted proteins | sample ETNtaG_39_FD_167969 | JGI IMG/M metagenome (GOLD analysis project Ga0187827, IMG submission 167969) | Marine microbial and viral communities from oxygen minimum zone, Eastern Pacific Ocean - ETNP2014_SV_150_PacBio MetaG (Illumina Assembly) | ecosystem: Environmental > Aquatic > Marine > Hypoxic... | reverse complement strand
TTTTTGGATTTACCAATTAACCCTCGGGCCATAGGGCTATTAATAGAAATTTTTTTATTTTCTATATCAGATTCATATTCCCCAACAATTTGATAGGTTGATTGTTCACCTGTTTCGTTATCTTTAATTTTAACTGTGGCTCCAAACTTTATTTCTTTTCCTGATAATTTTGAAATATCAATAATTTCAGCTTGCACAATGGTGTTTTCTAATTCTGAAATCTTTGATTCAATAAGACTTTGTTGCTCTTTTGCATATTGATATTCCGCATTCTCTGAAAGATCTCCATGACCTCTTGCTTCAGTAATTGCAGCAATTATTGCCGGTCTTTCTTTATTAACAAGTTTTTTTAATTCATCTTGCAAATTTTTATAACCGGATTCAGTCATCGGCACTTTATTCATGATAATATGATGGTCTTATTTTATTTAAAGTCAATATATATTAGTTTATTGATTGAAGGCTTGTAACAGTTAAGTTATTTTTTCTCAAGACTTCAATAGCGTCAACAGCAACTTTTGCACCAGCCATCGTAGTGTAATATGGAATGTTATTCATTAATGATGTACGTCTTATACTGTAACTATCTCTTATTGAATGTTGTGTTTTCGTGGTGTTAATCACTAAATCTATTTTTTGAGATAACAATAAATTTACAATATGAGGACTACCTTCTTTAACTTTGTTAATTATAGTTACTTCAAGTCCATTATTATTAAGAAATAAAGCAGTTCCCTTTGTAGCTATTATTTTAAAACTTAATTGTTTTAATTTCTTTGCAATGGGAAGTAATTTGTTCTTATTATCATCATCAACAGATAAAAAAACATTTCCTTTTTTTGGCAAGTTTGTTCCAGAGGCAATTTGGCTTTTTATAAAAGCAGATAAAAAATTTTTATCTAACCCCATTACTTCACCAGTGGATTTCATTTCTGGACCGAGTATTAAATCTACGCCATCAAATTTATTAAACGGAAAGACAGACTCTTTTACACTGAAATTATCTAATTTTTTGCGATTTAGTGAATTAACTAATTCATTCAATTTTTCCCCAACCATGACTTTTGCTGCAATCTTGGCAATAGGAATGCTAATTGATTTAGCAACAAAAGGGACTGTTCTACTTGCTCGTGGGTTAACTTCCAAAACATATAACTGGTTGTCTTTAAGAGCTAACTGAACATTCATTAGACCTATGACATTAATTTGATGGGCAATTTTTGTTACCCAACCTACAATTTGATCTTCTATATCAGTATTAATTGAGAAAGGAGGAAGCGAACAACCACTATCTCCTGAATGTATCCCAGCCTCTTCAATATGTTCCATAATTCCAGCTATGAATACCTTGCCATCTTGATCGCGAATTAAATCAACATCAATTTCTATGGCATTTTCTAAATATTGATCAATTAGTATATTGTTGTTAGAGGATACAAGCATCGCATTTTCAGCATATAGTCTTAAAGCATTAGGATCATAAGCGATTTCCATAGCCCTTCCACCAAGGACATAAGATGGCCTAATTAAAACAGGATAACCAATATTATTAGCAATTTTTAATGTTTGATCAATATTATTACTAATGCCATTTAGAGGTTGTTTAATTTCCAAATCATTTAATATTTTGCTAAATAAATTCCTATCTTCAGCAAGATCAATAGATTGAGTAGACGTTCCTAAAATATTAATATTTGCATCTTCTAATTGTTTTGCAATTTTTAAAGGGGTTTGTCCTCCAAATTGAACAAACACACCAAGAACCTCTCCATTTTCTGACTCCTTATTATGTATTGCGATTACACTTTCTGCTGTTAATGGTTCAAAATATAATCGGTCAGCAGTATCATAGTCAGTAGAAACAGTTTCTGGATTACAATTAATCATAATTGTTTCAATGCCAAGCTCTTTCAGACCATACACGGCATGAACGCAGCAATAATCAAATTCAATTCCTTGACCAATTCTGTTTGGTCCACCACCCAATATAATGACTTTTTTTCTGTTTGTAGGTTTTGCTTCACAAAATTTTTTATTGTGAAAACTCCAATCATAGGAAGAATAGAGATACGGGGTTTTGGAGTTAAACTCTCCAGCGCAAGTATCAACTAAACGAAAAACTGGTGTAATTTTTAATTCATGACGTTTTTTTCTGATATTGATTTCCTTCTCATTCTTTAATCTAGCAATCTTTTTATCAGAAAATCCTTTAGACTTTGCGAATAATAAAATTTCTTTATCTAATTCATTTTTCTTAATAACTTTTTCAAGTTGAATAATCGTATCAATTTCTTCTATGAACCAAGGATCATATTTGGTTATCTTGTTTATTTGATTTTTTTCAACACCTAATCGCAATGATTCCCCTATTACCAAAAGTCGTTGCGAAGATTGTATTTGTAATTCTTTAATTATATTTTCTTTTGTTGACGAAATATTTTTGGGGGTATCAAGACCATCCAAATCATGTTCAAGAGATGCAAAACCTTTTTGCAGGGATTCTGCAAAGCTTCGTCCAATACTCATTGCTTCACCAACAGATTTCATCGATGTAGTTAAATTGGAATCTGTCCCGATAAATTTTTCAAAAGTAAATCGTGGAATTTTTGTTACTACATAATCTATACTAGGCTCAAAACTAGCAGGTGTTGTTCTAGTAATGTCGTTTTTTAACTCATCTAAAGTAAATCCCACAGCTAATTTTGCTGCAATTTTAGCAATGGGAAACCCAGTTGCTTTTGAGGCTAGAGCGGAAGAACGACTTACTCTTGGATTCATTTCAATTATATTAAACTCCCCACTATCCGGATTGATTGCAAACTGAACATTTGATCCACCAGTATCTACTCCAATTTTTCTTAAAACTTTAATGCTTGCATTACGGAGTAGTTGATATTCTTTATCAGTTAAAGTTAAAGCTGGAGCAACAGTTATGCTGTCTCCAGTGTGAACACCCATTGGATCAATATTTTCAATAGAGCAAATAATTATACAATTATCTTTAGAATCCCTAACAACTTCCATTTCAAATTCTTTCCATCCTGCAACTGATTTTTCAATAAGAATTTGATTAGTTGGGCTTGCACTTATTCCCCTGTTACACAAGTCAAAAAATTCATTATCGCTATAGGCGACCCCCCCGCCTGTACCACCTAGGGTAAAACTAGGTCTAATTACAAGAGGTAGGTTCAATTCTTTTTTTACATCAATTGCTTGATCAATATTTTCAACAATTGTACTTTTAGGACATGATAAATTAATTTCGTGCATCGCCTCTTTAAATTTTTGTCTATTTTCAGCTAATTCAATTGAGTTAGGATTTGCCCCAATCATTTTAATATTGTAATTTTTTAGAATATCATCTTTAAATAATTCCATTGATACATTTAGAGCTGTTTGACCTCCCATTGTTGGAAGGAGGGCATCGGGTTTTTCAATCTTGATGATTTTTTCAACAAATTTTTTTGTAATAGGCTCAATATATGTTTTATCTGCAATTTCAGGATCGGTCATGATGGTTGCTGGATTGGAATTAATTAGAACTATTTCATAACCTTCATCTTTAAGTGATTTGCAAGCTTGGGCTCCCGAATAATCAAATTCACATGCTTGTCCTATAACGATTGGACCTGCTCCGATAATGAGAATTTTTTTTATGTCAGTTCTTTTTGGCATTTTTTTTAACTAATGATTCAAATTTATTAAATAAATAATGACTATCATGAGGTCCAGGACTTGCCTCTGGATGGTATTGCACACTGAATATAGGAAGTTCTTTATGACGAATTCCTTCATTGGTATCATCAAATAAAGAAATATGAGTTTCAATAACATCTTGAGGAAGACTATTTCGATCGACTTCAAAACCATGGTTTTGAGATGTTATTTCAACTTTATTTGTTTCTAAATTTTTTACAGGATGATTTCCTCCTCTATGACCTTGAAACATTTTTTTAGTTTTAGCGCCTAGTGCAAGACTTAAAATCTGATGACCCAAACAAATGCCAAAAATAGGGATGCTTGTGTTAATTAACTTCTTAACAGTCTTTACAGCATATTCACCAGTAGCGAAAGGATCGCCAGGACCATTTGATAGAAAGACACCATCTGGGCAAACAGACATAATTTTATCGTAAGAAGATTCTGCATTTAAGACAATAGAATCAAAATTAAAATGATGAAAATTTCTTAAAATGTTTCTTTTAATGCCAAAATCTATGCAAGCTATTTTATATTTTTTTTTATTCTGAGTTGTTGTGTAATTATTATTTTCTAAGCCCCATATACCTTCATTCCAATCATATTTTGATTCTGTAGATACGATTTTAGCCAAATCAAGATTGTTTAGACCATCCCATTTTCTTATTTCTTCCTTAATTTTATCTATATCTTCTATCTTGTTGTTACCAAAATTAACAATCGCTGCTTTTTTAGCCCCTTTTTTAGCAAGCAATCTAGTGATTTGACGAGTATCTACATTGGTAATGCAGGCAATTTTGTTTCTGGTAAAAAAAAAATCCAAATCTTCATCACTCCTCCAACTACTTCGAACACTGAGGGGTTGATTAATTACGCATCCACAAGCGTGTATTTTTGAAGATTCGATATCAATTGAATTTACACCAACAATTCCAATGTGCGGAAAGGTAAAAGTAATGATTTGTTTTGCATAAGAAGGATCTGTCAATATCTCTTCATAACCTGTTTGAGATGTATTAAAACAGAGCTCACCAATAGCGTAGCTTTCTGAACCAATTCCATTTCCCCAAAAAATATCACCGTTTTCCAAAATAAGAACAGCTGAAGGAGATTTGTGTGATGGTTGAATTAACTGATCTTTCAGCATAAATTAAATGAAAGCAAACTGGCCGTTAACTAGGCATTTTAATAAGTTTAGTCAAGGAATAGTTGTAATTAATGAGAAGAGTTATATTAGTAAATTTTCATTTTATGATCGATTCTGTTTAAGTAAGTAAAGAGAGTTTATGAGTTTAAGAATGTCAATTGAAGAGAGTTACAAAGAAGCCATTAAATCAAAAAAATTAGAAAAAGTAAATACATTGCGTTTGATAAAAAGCGCGATAAAAGATAAAGATATAGAGAATAGAGCAAGTGAGTCCAGCAAGCAAATTAATGATCATCAAATATTGGCTTTGCTTCAAAACTTAATTAAACAAAGAAAAGATTCTATTGAATCTTTTAAGATCGCCTCCCGTGATGATTTAATTGCTCAAGAAGAACTTGAAATTGATTTAATCAGCCAGTTTTTGCCAAAACAACTTAATGAGAAGGAGACAGAAGAAATTATTAAAGAAATAATCAAAAAACAAAGCTTTTCATCCTTAAAGGATATGGGCGCTTTAATGAATAATTTAAAGTCTGAATATGCAGGAAGTGTTGATATGGCAACGGCAGGAAAAATAGCAAAATTAATCCTTAACAACTAATGTCTTTTTCTAAGATTGATTTAGATAAAATAAAAAATAAAATTTTGTTAAGTGGTGAAATAGAAAAAAAAACTAAACTTACAAAAAAAGGGAATGATTATTGGTGTTGTTGCCCTTTTCATAAAGAAAAAACGCCATCATGTAAAATAAATGATAATTTAGGTTCTTTTTATTGTTTTGGCTGTGGAGCGAAAGGAGATATATTTACGCTGTACACTGATCTTTACAATTATAATTTTCAAGATGCAGTAAAAGAACTTGCTCAAAAAGCAGGCATTAATATTGAATTTAAGGATTATAAAAAAACCAAGCAGGAAAATGTAATTAATGAAATTTTAAAACTATCATGTGAATGGTTTCACAACAATCTATATAATCAAGAAGCATTACATTGCCAGGAATATTTAAAATCAAGAAATTTATCTAAAGATACAATATCCAAATTTAAACTTGGTTATTCTTTTAATAATAAATCGACATTATATGAATATCTTAAAGCAAAATCATTTAAGGAAGAGGAAATTATAAAAAGCAATATTACTAAGATTGATAAAAACAATAAAACAAAAGATTATTTTTATAAAAGATTAATTTTTCCAATAATGGATGAAAGAGGTAATGTTGTTGGTTTTGGAGGAAGGGCACTTGATGACTCTAATCCTAAATATATAAATTCCCCTGAGAGCTATTTTTTTCGCAAAAGAAACTTATTATACAATTTGGCAGACGCAAAAAATGTAGCACGAAAAAAAAATAATTTATTAATTTGCGAAGGTTATATGGACGTTATATCACTTTATCAAAATGGCATACAAAGTGTTGTGGCTCCTCTTGGAACAGCTTTAACTGAGGAGCAACTAAATCTTGCATGGAAATATTCTACCAAGCCAACAATAATGTTTGATGGTGATAAAGCAGGACTACATGCGTCATTTAAATCAGCTTTAATGGCATTACATTTGATAACTTCTAAAAGGTTTTTACAATTTATAATTCTTGATGAAGGATATGATCCTGATAGTTTTATAAACACCTTTGCATTTAAAAGTTTTGTAGAAATAATTAAAAAACCACAGCCACTTGTTAATTTTATTTTCAATCAATCAAGTCGAGCAGTATCATTTAATAATGCCGATGAAAAAATTTCATATGACAAATATCTAGATGAATTAATTGAAACTATTAAAGATAAAAAAATAAAATATTTTTATAAAAATGAGTTTAAATCACTTTTTTTTAATAAAATAAAACAACAGCGTGATGGGATAACAAATAAGATTAATGCACCAAAAAAAATTGATTCGCCTTTATATAAAAAGCAAGTTCTGTCTTTTATTACTAGCAGCATAAACCACAATATTGTTAGAAAAAAAATAATTTCTGAATTATTGAAGTCGGATTTATATGATCAAGTTTATAAAAATTTTTTATATGAATTAGAGAAAATATCATTATCCATTGAAGATAATAGTGTGATTTTCAATTATTTTAAGGAGGATAAATATAAAAAAATTTTAAAGGAATGTTTAGACCCAAGTATTTACCAAATTTTTCCTTACGCTTCAGCAAAGTATGATGATGAAAAATCATATGAGGAAGTCAAAGAATCTTGTCAAAATCTTAATACAAGGCTTTTAAAATTGAAAAAAATAAATAAAAGCTTAAATAGCTTTGTAAATAATTCAACTCAATTAAATTGGGAAGAACTGCAAAATTTGAATTTAGAATTATCTGACGACAATTGATTGATCATAATGAGGATAAAAAAAAGAAAGACAACTAAAGCTAGAAAAACCTCTTCTGTTAAAAAGAAAGTATTAAAAAAATCTAACTATTCTGCAAAGAAAAAAATAACTTTAAAGAAAAAAAATTTGAAAAAAAAAGTTAGTAAAAAATTTTTAAAAAAGAAAAAACTCATAAAAAATAAAATAACAAAAATTTCAGAGAAAATTAATGAAAAAATTAGAAAAAAAAGGAAAAAGAAAACCATATCGTTTGATATTCGTTTAAAAGAAATAGTTACTAAATTAATTGAAAAATATAAGGTTGATGGCATTTATACAAATAAAATAATTGAAAAAAGTATCCCAAAGAAATTTCGCATACCTGAGAATATTGTAAAAGTTGAGAGCTTTCTAAAAAAAAATAACATAACAGTCTTAACTGAAGAAGAAGTTAAAGAAATTAAAAAGAAACAAAGTGAAGAAAGACAAAAAGAAGAGGATTTAGAAAAAAAGAAAAAACAAACTGGAAAAACAGATGATCCAGTTAGACTTTACCTACGTGATATGGGTGCAGTTGAATTGCTTAGTCGTGAAGGTGAGATTGCAATTGCAAAAAGAATAGAAGCAGGTCGTGAAAAAATGATTGGAGCGATTTGTGAAAGTCCTATGACTATTCACTCAATTATCAGTTGGAAAGATTCTATTAAAGAAGGCAAGATGCTTTTAAGAGATATTGTTGATTTGGAGCAAACTTATGACATGTCAGGCATTGGTGATACAAAAGTTGATAACACACTAAAACTTTTAGCCAGCGATTCTAATAAAAAAGATTCACAAAAAAAAGAAAATACAGAAAAAAATAAAAAAGAGAAAAAACTAATAAAGGATAATGAAATTAACACCGAAAATGGTGAAAATAATTTAGAGAATAGGGATGAAGTTGATGAAGATGAAGAGAGCCTCAATGTTTCTCTTGCAGCTATGGAAGAGAAGTTAAAACCAAAAGTGTTAGGTGATTTTGATGGAATAACTAAATTATTTAAAAAACTTCAAAAAAGTAACCAGGAATTAATTAAATGTAATAAAAAAAATGTGAAAAAATATTTATCAATAGAAAAAAAATATAAAAAAATTCAAAAAGAAATGATAACATCTATAAAAGAAGTTCATTTCAATACTTTAACGATTGAAGCATTGATGGAATCACTATATGAACTGAATAAAAAATTGTTGTTTCGAGAAGGTAGAATGCTCAGAATGGCTATTAGTACGGGTGTTTCGAGAGAGTCATTTATAGAAAAATATTTAAATTTTGATTTTGAAAAAAATTGGATACAAAGTCTTCTTACACAAAAAGATAAATATTGGGAAAAATTTGTTAACAAAAACCATATTAAAATTAATAAACTTATTGATGAAATTAAAGAAATCCAAATTGCTTGTGAGTTGCCACTTGCTGAATTTAGGCGTGTAGTTAACACAGTACAACAAGGAGAAAGATCAGCAAATAGAGCAAAAAAAGAAATGATTGAATCTAATTTGCGCCTTGTCATATCCATCGCAAAAAAATATACAAATAGAGGACTTCAGTTTTTAGATTTAATTCAAGAAGGTAATATTGGCTTAATGAAAGCAGTAGATAAATTTGAATATAGAAGAGGTTATAAATTTTCAACATATGCTACTTGGTGGATTAGACAAGCTATTACACGTTCTATTGCTGATCAAGCACGCACAATTAGAATCCCTGTTCATATGATTGAAACAATAAATAAGATTGTTAGGACAACACGTCAAATTATGTCTGAGATAGGAAGGGAGCCAACTCCTAATGAATTAGCTGAAAGATTACATATGCCCTTAGATAAAGTAAAAAAGGTTCTAAAAATTGCTAAGGAACCTATTAGCTTGGAAACACCTGTTGGTGATGAAGAAGATAGTTCATTAGGTGATTTTATAGAAGATAAGAATGCATTAATTCCAATTGAGGCTGCCGTTAAAAGTTCGTTGCGAGATACAACTACAAGAATTTTATCTTCATTAACACCTAGAGAAGAAAGAGTTTTGCGTATGCGTTTTGGCATTGGTATGAATAGTGATCACACTTTAGAAGAGGTTGGACAACAATTTAGCGTTACAAGAGAACGTATTCGACAAATTGAAGCAAAGGCACTTAGAAAATTGAAACATCCTACTAGAGCAAGAAAATTAAAAACATTTCTTGATTAGTAATGCAACTAACTTTATTAGGTACAGGTTGTCCCAGTGTTGATTATAGAAGATTTGGCCCTGCAAATTTAGTATCAACAAACAAATCATCTATTTTGGTTGATTGTGGTTCAGGTGTAACACAACGCTTAAAAGAAGCAAAAGTATCTACAGCTGGTATTGATGCTTTATTTTTAACGCATCTTCATACAGATCATGTTATTGATCTTTATCAGTTAATAATATCAAGTTGGCATTCTTATAGAACAAAATCTTGGAAAATCTTTGGTCCCAGAGGTACAAAAAAATTTGTAAAAAATTTAATAAATACATGGAAAGATGAGAGAACACTGCGAATAAAAAATGAGCATCGTTCTTCAGTTCAAGCTTTTAATACTAAAGTTACTGAGTTTGATAAATACGGAAAAATAAAAGTTAAAGATTTTGTTATAGAATATTTTACTGTTGATCATAAACCAGTGAAATATGCTTACGGTTTTAATTTTTTTCACCAAAAGAAAAAATTGACGATTAGTGGCGATACAAAACCATGTGAAAATTTAATGAAATACGGACAATTAACTGATCTACTTCTTCATGAAGTATTTATTGAAGGTGAAATAAACTCCTTTTTTAAAATGAGAAGTAAAAGGACACTTCATAATGTTAAAGCATATCATACTCTTTCAACAATTGTAGGAAAGGTAGCTAAAGTTACCCGTTGCAAAAAACTTGTGTTAACACATTTTGTTCCAACACAGTTTAATGAAAAAAAATTGATAGAAGTTGTAGCAAAAGATTTTGGAAAAAAACCTATTATTGGAAAAGATCTTTTAAAAATAACAATATGATATTAATCAAGAATTTTATATAACTAAATTGTATATAAAATGAAATATACTTGATGGTACTTGAAATGTTAGAAACTTATAAAGTTTTTCTTACAGTTTATAATTGAAAGGAAATCCAGATGAATGAATTAATATTAACTGATAATAGTTCCAAAGAGTATATCGTTAAAGATCCTAAACTTTTTTATAATCATTTAATAGAATACCATACAACGAATAAAAAAGCTGATTATAGCGTTCACAAAGAAAACGGTTTTTATTTTATAGCTACTGAGGAATTGTTTAATAAAGTTGAGAATTTTGTTTTAAATAATAAAACTTAACCCAATCAAATATATAATTGAATCTTAGAATTAAGATGTATATTACGCTATTTAGGGCCCTTAGCTCAGTTGGTTAGAGCGCTCCGCTCATAACGGAGTGGTCCGGGGTTCAAATCCCTGAGGGCCCACCATTACTCACTTTGTCCAAGCTTAATTATTAAGCTTGGACAAAGTGAAGATTGATAAATTCTTGAGTATTTATGCATCAGACAATTCTTCTATAGGAGATACTTACGTAACAATTTTTAACTAAACTTTAGATTAGTTTAGTGTTAATGCTTAATTTGCCAATATGATAAATAAATTAGTTATTCTTGCAGGTGGTAGAGGTACAAGATTTATTGAGGAAACGCATCTTATTCCAAAGCCCATGATAAATATTGGGGGCATACCAATAATACTGCATATCATGAAATATTATAGTTATTTTGGCGTAAAAGAATTTATAATTTGTGGAGGATACAAAGTAGAAAGTATTAAAACATTTTTTTTAAATCTTAATAGTTTTGTTAATGATGTTGAAATTAATTTCAATAATAATGAGATAAATTATTTAACTAAAAAAAATTTTGATTGGAATGTTAAGATTATAGATACAGGTTTACACACAATGACTGGGGGCAGAGTAAAAAAAATAAAAAAATATATAAATAATGATGAAAATTTTTTTCTCACTTATGGAGATGGCTTATCAAATGTTAACATCAGAAAGCTTTCTGAATTTCATATTGCTCACAAAAAAATTGCAACACTAACCACGGTTGTACCACCTGCAAAATACGGAGCAATTAAAGCAGATAAGAATATTGTAACTAAGTTTCAAGAGAAACCTAAAAAAAACAATCAATTAATAAATGGCGGTTTTTTTGTTCTAAATAAGAAAATATTTAAGTTTATTAAAAATGATAAAACTATATTTGCTTCAATTGCGGAA
>Ga0187827_10008097_pt1 | contig 11488 bp, 10 predicted proteins | sample ETNtaG_39_FD_167969 | JGI IMG/M metagenome (GOLD analysis project Ga0187827, IMG submission 167969) | Marine microbial and viral communities from oxygen minimum zone, Eastern Pacific Ocean - ETNP2014_SV_150_PacBio MetaG (Illumina Assembly) | ecosystem: Environmental > Aquatic > Marine > Hypoxic... | reverse complement strand
AACAGGACCTTTCGCAATCGGACTTGGCGCAGTCGGACGCTGCCCAATTCGGACAACTCAACAATGTTGGCCTGATAATTCAACCAATCGTCGTGGAATTCGAGTTCGGGTCGTCTTTCGAGCCGGCTGTTGACCAGATTGGCACGTACCAGCAAATCGACATTGGCAGGATTTCTCTCACCTGCAAGGTGCTGGATACGACATCCGGCGAGATCAAGTATCAGGTTACGATTGATGAAAGCCTCAGTCGGGAACCACAGCTCGTTCAAGACAAGACCGGCGGTCCAGGAGTGAGGGACTGGGTTGAGCTGGCGACAGCGACCAGCCAGCGGAGTGCGGCAGTAATTGTCAATGCAATATTTCCAATCACAGTGATCCGGTACGAAAACAAACGGTTGTTCCTGAATCGGGGGAAGGGCGGCGGAATTGATGTAGGAGACGTACTGGAGCTCTTGTCGACCGGGGAATCCTTGATCGACCCGGTAACTAAGGAAGACCTGGGTCCGGCGGAGTTTTTCATCGGCAAGGTCAGGATCATTCGGGTGAACCCAAAATACAGTGTGGCTGAGGCTGTCGAGGGGTTCGAAGTGGAACCGAAGACGGGCGATGTTGTGCGATATGAACAGTAGAACAGTGATAGGGAACTACTATCAACAATCTTGAGACGCCTGAAAATTTCAAACTGAGTTGTGACAAACAATTTCTTGTGGAAAACCGTCAATTAGTCATGATTGGGAGGGTATTAGTCATGCAGAAAAACGTATTAGTAATTGCTGCTTTGGGGTTGTTTTTCGGTTTGATGGGAGCACCCCTAACGGGTGTTGCTGAGGAGTCGGAACAGATGCCCCTGCCGAGCGCGGAAGAGCAGAAACTCAGTGGGCCAAGCCACATGTTTCCTCTTGTTTCGGCGGCAGCTAGCGCAATCACTAAAGCCCGTGATGCTTACCTGGAAGAAAGGGGTATGACATTAGGAGTTACTGCAAAAGGTTCTTACATAGGTTGGGGAGAGGCAAAGATCGGGGGTCACACTGAGGACATCGATTGGGGCCAGAGACGAATTGCGGCCTATGAAAGGGCCTATCAGGATGCGCTCGGTGAATTTGTTCGCTCCAAGCGCCGTGTAGGGGCGACTGTAACTGTCAGGAAGTTCGGCGATGCTGATTATCAGCCAGCCGACGGCGCGACCGTAGTGTCCGAACTGGCTTTAATTAAAGATAAAGTTCTGGCATTGGCCGAAGCAAAACTAGATGAGACACTGAGGAACTCCGGAGTAAATCCCGATGAGATTAGCGGTAAGTCACTAAAACAGAAACAGGTGTTAATGCAAGACACCATCACTCGGAAAATTAACACCGATTCCTTTGCGGCTGTTTCAGGCACCCGCATTCTGATTCAGTTTGAGGACCTTACCGATATTGGTCTTGTAATTGTCAACAGTATGGAGTACCGAGGAATCGCAAAGCGGATTGCTGAAGGAAAAGTGGTTGGCACCGTAGGCGGGCATGATCCGGTCGCTGATATAAGGCGTCAGATCAGAGAAGCTGCCCCCAATAACGAGCAGTTCATACCGATGACGGGTGTCAGAGTAATGACTGACAAAAACGGCGATCGAGTGCTCGTTAGTTTTGGGCAATGGTCACCTGCAGTCACAATTACGGAAAGTCAATTGAAGATTGATAGCAAAATCAAGGCTGCAAAATTGATTGCGTATGATCACGCAGATGGCGCTATAACGGACTTCATCAAAACCACGACTGCTCTTGACCAGGACACCGCACTAGGGGCCGCTGATTCAATAGCGGAACTTACGTTTCGAGACAGAAAAGAAGAAGATGAAAGGAGTGATATAGGTGCAATTATCGCTCAATTTGTTAAAACCAATGGGCGGTCAGACCTTACAGGAGTTTCCCGAATTGGGGATTGGGCGGTAAACCATCCCGAAACCGGCCATTTGTTGGTCGGTACAATATTGATGTGGAGTCCAACGTTGTCTTTATTGGCGGAGTCAGAACCTTCAGAGGAAGTCGCGCCTGTTGAACCAGGGTCAGGGAAAGGAAAAAAACAAAGTGAAGTAAAAACAGGTGCTGATCTAGATAAAGATGCTACTTTTTAGATGAAAAGAACCATTATTTTTTGCTTATTGTTCCTCTCGTTCGCAGGGAATGTTCATGCTGCGTCTGAAATTGTCTCTAGGAAAGTGACATCAGCAGGTGAAACGCGGGAACTTGCAATCATCAATAGCGTTATTGAGGGAATAAGACAGGTACACGGAGTCTCGATCGATACACAGCGGGAGTTGCGAGTCAATTTCTCTGAAGTGCTTCAATCCGGCGGTGATTCGGATGAAGGGTCGTTTTATTCAAGTACCGATCAGATTCGAAACGTGCGAAGCAGGGCTAAGGGATATGTGAAATCTTACAACGTGCTTTCCATGCACCGACAGCCAAACAGTGTGGGATGGGAAGCGACTGTTATCGTAGAGGTGCCGAGATATCTTTCCGCGGGCCAGGACCGCTCCCAGATGCGGACAATGGCGGTTCTGCCATTCAGGGTCCAAAGTGGAAGTTACGCCGTAGGATCACAAACTTTTCCGGCCGAAGAGGTATCCTGGCAACTGAATCACAAGCTAATTTCTGAACTGACCCAGGCCCGAAAATTCAGAATGCTGGACCGGGAGTATGTGGAAGAGTCTGGGACCGAAAAAGCTTTGCTCAAGTCGGGTGAAGTCCCTGTTGAAGAGACTCTCCGGCTCGGGCAACGTCTCGGCTCCGACTTTATGATCGTCGGGATTATTACTGGTTACAAGATCATTGAAGGGGAGAAGGTAACGCTGGGGGTCACCAGGGTAGACCGGGCTGTAGATCTGGTATTCGAATATCGGGTGATTGAGGTGGCCCCGCAGGAGATAAGATGGTCTGGATCGGTGGACCTTGCCTTGGATCACAAGAGTTTGAGGAATCTGACTACCAGCGATGACTTGATGCAAGTACAGAATCTTGTACTTTCCAAAGCTGCGGCGACTGTAGCGTCCGAAGTGCTGGAAGTTATTTTTCCGGTAAAAGTACTCGGTGTTGTCGGTAATGAAGTAGCCCTCAATCAGGGTGGTATCAGAATCAAGCAGGGGCAGCTGTTCGATGTGTTTACGATCGGCACCAAAGTAATAGACTCAGATACCGGACGGAAAATTCGCATCGATGGTCCGCGTGTTGCGACGATCGAGGTGATCAACGTGCTTCCGAAGTATTCGATTGCGAGGGTCATAGATGGCGATATCGAGCAGGTTGTCGAGCGGGCAATTTGCCGACGAGTAGGTACGCAGGAAGAACTAAAGAAAAAAACTGCCTCCTCGGCGTCGTTGAACTGGTAACTCTGGATGAACTAGGGCAATAAGGTGTAGTGTGATGAAGTGGACGATCATTGCCCTCCTGTGTTTAGTTCTGCCCCCGGTTGTTTATCGAATTCTGAAAGGAACCATCAACTTTCTGGTTAAACTGACCCTGGTCTTCATCGCCATTGTCATTGTTGGATTTACTACCTACTACCTTTTGCAATAAGTCGTAGCATCGAAGTAGAGGTGGTGGCATGGACACCTCGTGCTTCTTTCGTACCCGCCTGCAGTATCTCTTTGATCTGACGATCTCGGAGAAGACCCTAAAGTCTTTTTCCGACAATGTTTGTGAAACACCCGGGTTCTCGGAACGGGAAAAGTGTTTCCAGTCAAATAGCGGCTGTGGCCGCGAATACAGTGCGCGATTGGATCTTGGATTTACAGGTCATCAGCCTGGGGGCAGTGAGAAACCAGAGCTGTAAAGGGATCTGGCCAGGGCAAATACTTTTCTTGAAACCAGTGAAAGCACTGTGCTTGCCTGTTTATTCCCGAAAAACGCTACGGTTACGAATAATCGTTTTATTCCCGGTCAACGGGTGTGACAGGTTGGCGCCTAGAAGTTGGCGAAATAAAGTCAATCTACTTTGCTATAACTTAAGGTGGTACCGGATGACGTATCCTGTGTAATGCCGGTCAGTTCCGATTCATCACTGATCCTTTCCCAGAGCACGCTATCCAGCTGTACGGGCGATACCGTGGTTTCGAAAGTGTAGACGAGGCGGTAAGCGCTGGCGTCATATTCCTTCTGAAGGTTCTCAATTCCGCCGAGACCCGGCCAGACACGACGCTCGAAACTCTTGATGATCCGGTCCAGGGGCGCGCCGATCTTGCGATAATGTCCCGGAGCTACGTTATTGATGGTGATAGTCAGTTCAATTTTATCGCCGGTGACCTTACCTGCGTGGTAGTGGATCGCTTGCTCTGTAATGGAGACGAGTTTGCGATTGGGTGTGTTGCCTGATTGCTCGAGATGTTGCCAAATACCTTCCTCGAGTTTGTTCAAGTCATTTTTGTAAGTGAATGACAGGACGACTTGCCCTTGTGGGCCTCCGATATATTCGGCGCTGATGTCCTTGACGCCTGTTTGATTATTGACCGCTCTCCGATAAGCGTCCAAGCGGTTGTGATAACTCTCAGCCGAGATGCCGCTAATAATTAGGCGTTTTCGCTTCGCTGGAAGTAGTTCGACCAGAACATGGTTGCCATCTCGCGAAAGATCAAAGTGGTCAAACGCATCGTTCCCGATGGCAAGTCCATAGAGTGTCCGATAGAAAACGTCAGAAGTGACCGAAATCGTTGTACGTAAGGTGAGTTCATTTCCTTCGTAGTGATCTCTAATTGCCCCGTTAGCGCCAGCCTTCTCAACGAGTTGGATTAGCGCACCTCTGTCCCGGTGATATTCTTTGGGAGGGAGGTTCCGGAAGACAATTCGGATTGTATTCAGTGTGGCGTCTTCTGCTGAGACATAGTTCGATACTGAAGTCAGCACAGTCTCTGTTACTAGTTTATTTGCTGCTTCCTGGATGATGCCGTGGCGATGTTCAGTCTGTTCCTTCTCGGTGGTGGCGCTGAGGTTGAACTCCGTATCGTGGCTTAGACTGGTTTTGAACACTTCACGGCCGTTGTTCGCGTCAATGATTCGAACACGGACACTCAGTTCGATCCTGCGTAGTTCATAAGCCTGGTTTTTGATAGTTTTCTCTTTTTCGATCCATGTGATGACGAGAAAATCAACGCCGTATTCAAGGTGTAACCGCTCTCGGGATTTAGATGATCGCAGAGAGTTGTCGTGAAAAAAATCGCTGAAGGAAAGTCGGCTACCTTCGTCGGTGATAAAAGTGTGGCCTGAGTAGTCTGTTTCGACTCGGTTGACTGTTGTGTTGATCGTTGCTGGTAATTTCGTTCGAATCGTTGATCTGAGAGTGCTGTCGCTCGCAAGTAGGAGCGCAGTGCTTTTGTTGGCACTGGCGCTCGTGCAAAAAATGGCAAACAGTATGGTCGTTAATGCTGCCAGGGAAACGACTCTTGTAAAAACGGTCATGGTCGTACCCTCTTAGTCGTTACTAAAGATAATTCGATTACGACTTCCACTGTATTCACCTATACCAGGGGTAATGCCAGCACCCTCGAGATAGATCTGGATCAGATCAGACAGTGCGTCAATGCTGCCTTCATATGCCAAATGGATGCCGCGGGTCTTAAAGTCGGCTCCGTTATATTGCCACTTGCTCCCTTTGCTCAGTCGGGTCTTTATTTTATTGAATGTACCTTTGTCGATCTTCTTAAAAATCAGTGAGAAATCCCGTTCTTGGCTTCTTTTTGTTTTGGCTACAGATTTTCTCTGACCCAGTTGTTTGCGAACCTTGGGCTCGAGGTCCTTCGAAATCGCCAAAGTGACTTGTTTGGCAACGGCGACAAGGTTTGCGGTGCTACCCCGCACGTGCGGTACTGTTTTCACGTCATCAGAGCTAGCGAGTTTTAGCCACTGACCTTGCTCGAATAATGTTGCGTTACTTGTCATTTTCACCGTTAGTTCATTGTTCTGTACTTCTACAATGTTGACGGTTACTCCGATCAGAAGGTCCGCGTAATCTGCCAGAATTCGTTTTCCGTTAACAAAACTCTTATCAATATTGCGGAGTTCTAGATTTGCCTTGAAACGTTTCAGTTCATCCTTGGCATACACATCCGTATCGTTTTTCCCTTGTTTTTTTAGCAATTCGACCAGGTCGCCTTTGATTTGTTCAAATTCAATGACTTCGTAGCCGGCCTGTCGAAACTGATCCTCGACATTGCCGATAATCGTCGCGATGACTTCAGGATGTATGTCTTTATCTTGGACATTCCAGAAAAGTTCTACGTAGGTGCGATATTTTGCAACCGCTGTAATGCCACCCTCTGAAATAAGAATTTTTCGAAGAGCAACTTTGTCGATCTTAAAAAAAGCACTAACCTGTACCACTTCCGGAGTAGATGACGAGCCGGTCTGTGTTTCGACTAACTGCTTTGTTATTTTCCACTCGTTAATAAAGCGTAGGTAGTTATTGCTGGCTCGATTAACCACTTGATTGAATTGGGTAAGGTCCATGGGCTGCGCTACTTCCTGGTTTACTTTCTTTGCAGCTTCCCGAAACGCCCTTTGTTTGAGATCGACAATGATCGACCGAACCGCATCTTTTCTGGCTTTATCTTTATCTGAAACCGTATTATCTACCTCGCTTCGAATATTTTCATAGACCGCTAAATATTCGTCATCTGACGAATTGGGCTGGGTTGGGCTCAGTAATTCATCCTGGTTGAGGTTGAGTGTTTGAATCTTCGGAGGCGGTGGTTTTGGACTCTCGGTCTCGTCGTCGTGATTCCCAGCGAGCGTGATCGGCGGGAAGGCTAAAACGGCGACCATCGTTGTAACAATCAGAGAGCCTTTGGCAAGGTATTTCATGCAACTACTCCTTGAAAAATGGTGCAAAACGCCTAACGCCGTACGAGTATCTTAACTTCAGATGCCGGTCGAACGCGGTATTTCATTTTAAGCGCGCGAGTGAGGGTTTCTACCAGTTTTTGGTAGTTATCCTCAAGGCAGGACACATTGGCTCCACTAATAAAGCGTTTGGGAAGGTTGTTGTCATCAATTGGGCCGCGGGAGGCGAAAACCTTGATGCTTTCCTGTCCGACCGTTTCATCACTAATAATCAGTTCCACATCGTCCTGAGCGCCGCCAATTTCGTAAACATAGCCCTTACGTATATAGCCTGCTTCGCCAGATCGGGATGGCATGATTTGACAAATTACGCCATCAGATTGAACGTAATAAACCCTGACATAAAGATCAGTATCGGGCCGTAAGGAAACAGTCAATGGATCCCCATCCCGATAATTCCGGTCGTCGTGATTAACCCAGACCGTCACCGTTTGTGCTGTTGTCTTAGAGATTGCGTCGCTTTTTATTTCATCTGTGCTTTCTTTCGCCTGTATCTCATTAGGAGGAAACATACCAACGCCCGAAGGTACTGTCCCAAGTGAGAAACGCGATGATGCATTGGCAATCGCATGATTAGAACCAACTTTGATGACTTTGAGGCGAAGGAACACTTCGTTGCCTAGGACTTGATAGTGGCCTTGTAGTGAATACTGCTGCGCTGAGGTCGACCCTTCTATTAGAATCCTAAATGTGTCGAGAGAGCCGACTTCTTCTCGGATATAGCCGCGCATCAGGATTGAGAAATCACTAACGAATGAATCGGTCTTTGCTTTTCCTCCAGAGAACTCATCGATTAAGATGCTAAGCTTTTGACCAAATAGCTGCTCGTCAAGCTTGGTCGCAAGCTCAAATGCAATATCCTTTAACGTTCGATCTTTCCAATCAATGGGAAGTGCGGACGATGCTAGTTCGACGGTCGCAGACCCAATAGTGTTTCGACTGTCGGCATCTTTTAGCGATAAGAATAACTGTAATGACTGCTTTCCTATACGAAATTGGGTTTCAAGATATGCCTTCGCGTTAGTGGGGCTATTGACGACTGTGTAGCCGTTGTTCTGAGCCTTGTGGATAAGGACTTCTTGAACGTGTCTTAAAAAAGGGTAATAACTCCCTTCGCGTGAGGCATCGACGGGTTCTCGAACATAAACCTCAAGGTTCTGACTGGGAAGGCTACGCATCGACTGTCCGACTTGACTTCGCCAGTCAGCGGTTGCTGGGCATGCACAAAATATTAACAAGGCACTTAGCAAACCTTTCCCAAGTAATTGATTGTTAATCATTGCTTATGGTCAAAAAGTACGTTTTATCAGCTAGTTTCAGTTGGCTAGAAATCTGAGTGCTTTTCCGTTGGGAAGCGCGTACGATGACTCTACTCCAATTTCACCTTAAGGCGGTTGCGCTTAGAGTGATTGCATGAAGTGTTTATACCAAACGTTGCTTATTGCACTTATTAAAGCAAGTGCGAGGACTCATAGGGCACTTAGCGGATGAATCCATGGCTTGGTCAATCCGTGATTGCGGCGTCAATCGGTGTGCTCAGTTTTCAGAGTTCTTTTGCCGACGCTCAAACGGACAACTTGTCAAGCATCGTTGGCGTTTATCAAGGCCAGATAGAGTCGATCACGATGGTGAAAGCCGAAACAGAATTTTTTCTGGATTCATCAAATAATGTCGTAGGGCGTTACCGGTATCAGGACCAAGGGTCGTGGGACAACGGCACTTTGTTTGATATTCGATTAGGCAGAGGGGTTTCCTGTGGTGTGGGTCGTGCTAATAGCACTGATGTGACGCAGGGTATGATTGCCGATGAAGAAGATAACGAATCCAGTTCAGGCTTGCTCGGGGCAGCAGGCAAGGCAAAAAGCAAACGACGTTCGCACCTTCGCGCGAAGGGAGAACTTTGTATCACTGGCGTTTGGCGTGATAGTTATGGCGAAGGTGTAGTGCAGTTACGATTTAATCCGACACGTGATTATTTCAGTGGATATTATTGGGCTGGTAGCGACGAAAAAGCAGTTTGGAATGGGGCAAATATCCCATGAACCCCGATCTCTTTTTAGCTGTGACTAACGCTACAAATGTAGTGCGGAATCGATATTAAAGAATGCACTCAAAACACAAGCGAGGCCAATCTGCCGGTAAAGACAAACGTTACATTTAAGGAAGGGATAATGATCAAGAGATGGTGCGTAAGTTTCAGATGTTTTTGGGAACGTCTAAGGGGTCCCATGGCGGTTGGGGTGTCAGCAATATTCCTAATCGGGGCATTATCTGATTCAGCAACTGCTGAACCGTTTTATAAAGGGAACGTTCTCTTTAATGCCTGCCAATCGCTGCCGGTGTTTTCTGAGCCTCGAATCGCCGGCACTGCGCTTAGAGTGTTGTCTTGGGGTGAATCAGTCACTGTGAAATCCCGGGAAGAGAAGTATTTTGCTCCTGATTCAGATCCTGCTTCCGAACAAAACCAGCGCAATCGACTGCCAGATAATATCGAAGACGATGAGCTTAATCCTCACCTTTTCACTCGTTTTGCCTGGGTTGGAATCGGTGCCGGAGGATTCGTCTCGGCTGGCTGCATGGTTAAGGAGCCATTGTTTCGAAAGCAGGATCCAGCAATCGCAGAGGAGAAAGTAAAAGCGTTCTCGGGAAAAAAAGCAAAAAAAGGATTCTCTGAGGAAGAAGAAGGCGAGGTGACTGCGATGAAAGGTGCTGCCGGTAAAGCCAAGCGCAAGCACGGCCGGACCGATTACCAGAGTTTTGATGATTACCTCAAAGCAATGACTCCGCTGGATTATATGGAGGAATTGGCAGAGTTTAGAAAGGCAGGACAGCTTGGAGAATATGCTCGCTGACCTTATCGGAGATGAAAGTCGTGAAAAAACATAAGCGATTGGTGGTTGTAGCGTTGACGTACCTCATTTGTGTCACCGGCCACAGTACTGTACAGGGGCAAAGTCTCGGTGGTCTTTTGAAAAGTCTCTCAGGTGCTACACAAGGTGGTGGAGGTCAGGCTGACCAAGATCCGTCGAAGGCGATTCAGAATCTAATGAAGGGACTCACGGGCGGGGTCCAGGGTTCCGGCGGTGCCGGCGGCTCACCCAACATCGGCGATATCATGGCAGATGCGGAAAAACTAAAGGACCTTCTGCGGGTAGGGCCGGTGGATCGCTTCTATTTGGGCAGACGAGGGGTTGCCAGCCGCATTTCAGGACAGTCATTTTATCCACCGAGTCATCCAATCGTGAGGTATGTTCGTTCAGTGTTGGGCACTATCGCGATGTACAGTCGTATGCCCTATGCATACCGCGGATATATTCTGTTTGTCGTTGATGATCCCGAGGTCAATCTGTATGTTGCCCCGGGTGGGATCGTGCTTGTTTACCGTGGCATGTTGGATATGATTGATAGTGAGGACGAGCTGGCCTTGTTGCTTGCGCATGAGTTGGCGCACGTTGAATTAGATCATGGGTTTAGTCATATTTCCATGGGCGAAGGGCGTAAATTTTTGGAGAAGACTACTGGGAAAGCCGGCGCAGGCGGGATCCTCGGCGGGCTTCTTGAGTGGGCAGACAATGGCTACGGTGTCGATATGGAGGTCGAGGCAGATTATCGTGGGGTTGAGATGGCCGCTCGGGCTGGATATGACCCGCGGGCACTTGTCATGGCTCTCGAAAAACTCAAAAAATTAAAAGGTCACTACGGGGGTGAGGGTTACCCACCCGACCGTGCTGCAAAAGTGCGCTCTAAAGTGGGTGGTATGAGGTCTCGGGGTGGGGAAAGTGCAGTCAGGCTTCGGACCGCCAGATTTCAGCGCATACTCCGTGGGGGTACGATGGCTGCGGCAAACGCGACAGGGCAGACACAGGCCACAGTTCAGGCGACAAGTTCAGTATCAGCAAAGAAAGCATCCAAGGTTGCGGCACAACCGGACGAGCCCGATACGGGGAATTGAGACGCTGCGACTATGCTTTTCGACTCGATTACAGCGATAACGAAAGTCATCGTTGTAGAGTCCACCATGTTGGTCTTGGCACATCGTCGGATCGTGTTCGAAGCGGTGATTTCGGCCGGGAAAACCCGCAACTAATGTTTTATTTGAGTGGCTGACTTGTGGGAGTGGACTGCTTTTATACAAAGTGGGTTTGGTGTTTGAGTTTCGTTGAGCGAGTCAGGGGAAAGCTGTTTCGTGTGGCCTGGATTCGATTGTTTCTGTTCATAATCGGGTTTTCGCCCTTAATGGCTAATGGCGCATTGCAGGGCGTTCGAGCCCAAAATCCCGGCGACAATTCTCAAGCCCCGGTGTCGACACATCTGTGCGACACGTTGGCCGCAAGTACCAATGATCCACGTCGTGTTGTCGCCGGCGTTTCTCGACAGGTCTTTCTCAAAGTGGGGGGAAAATACAAGAAGGAGGCCATCGATGCGTGTCGCGCGGCGGTAATGCATTATCCCAATGAGGCGAGATTCCAATATCAGTATGCCCGAGTGTTGTGGGCTAGCAAGCCGCATTCGGCTCTAGTGTGGATACGTAAGGCGGCAGAGCAGGGCTACGAGATTGCCGAAGACACATTGGGACAGTATTTTCGAATACGCGAAGGAAATCATACCCAAGCGGAGGG
>Ga0187827_10008096_pt1 | contig 11489 bp, 11 predicted proteins | sample ETNtaG_39_FD_167969 | JGI IMG/M metagenome (GOLD analysis project Ga0187827, IMG submission 167969) | Marine microbial and viral communities from oxygen minimum zone, Eastern Pacific Ocean - ETNP2014_SV_150_PacBio MetaG (Illumina Assembly) | ecosystem: Environmental > Aquatic > Marine > Hypoxic... | reverse complement strand
TGCAGCTATAAACCAAGGGAGCAGCGGCGGCCCTCTTATAAATTCAGCAGGACATGTTATGGGCATAAATACCCTTATCTTTTCTCCTTCAGGGGCAAGCGCCGGAATAGGCTTTTCCATTCCAAGTGATACAGCTGTGAACATAGCAGACCAGATAATCAATTATGGACATGCTCGAATACCTTATATAGGCGTAGAGATGGGTTTCAACGAGACTGACATAGTTGGTGTATATATAGTTGGCGTTCTGGAAGGATATCCTGCTGCTGAGGCGGATATCAGGGAAGGAGATGTCATAATAGAATTTAACAGTAAACCGATAAAGACACCCTATGAATTGTTTGCAGAGATATTAAAGCATGATGTGGGAGACAAAGTGAAGCTTGATGTATACAGGGATGGAAAAAACCTGGAGCTTGAACTTGTCCTTGCAGAAGCTCCTTATACAGAAAACGGTGGACAGGAATAGATATATTGGAAAGGAAAAAGAGAATTGATACAGAAAAATCTGCACGGAATGGAGACTTGGTCTCGAGGGCCAAGACCGGTGATAAAACTGCTTTTGAAGGTCTGGTTAAGATGTATTCAAAATATGTCTACACTACTGCCTTCTTTATTTTAAGGGATTCCCACGAGGCAGAAGATGTAAGTCAGGAAGTCTTTGTAAAAGTTTACCTGTCTATTGAGGGTTTCAGGGGACTTTCCAGTTTTAAGACATGGATAAGAAAACTGACAGTAAACACATGTATTGATAAACTTAGGCTTAGAGCAAAACATAAAGATAAAAAGGTTAGTCTTGACAAGATAACAGAAGAATATGAAGTGGTATTCACCAAGTTTTCACAAAACTTGGAAAAGAACTTTTTCCAGCAGGAAGCCGTAAAAGATGTTCTAAAGATAGTGGTGAATATGGAAGAAAACTACAGGATACCTTTAATACTCAGGGACCTCCAAGATTACAGTTACAGAGAGATTGCTGATCTAGTCAATAAGCCAATAGGTACTATAAAGACAAATATCCACCGGGCAAGAAAGTTAATAAAGGAAAAATTAAAGACATATAAATAAGAGTATTTATATGTCTTGGGAAATCCCGATCTGAAACAAAAAGTCTAAAAATCAATCTAATACTATAGGTTTAGACAAAGAAGGACTTAATCCGGGAAAGATGGCATGGATAACATCAATAAATATCTAAAAATCGCAAAAGATGCAGTAATAGAGCCTGAAGCTAGGATAGAAGATAAGGTCATGGAAAGAATCTCCCATTTAAATGAAAAGGATAAAAAGGAGATCCTTGACGAGAGATTTCTGGATTTTCTTAAAAAAAGCAATTCAAAACCCTATCAATTTGAGCAGAAGATAAGGGAAAACCCAGGAGTCTTTGCTTTTTTCTCAATCTTTATAATGGGGATTATAGCTATTGCGACGTATGTAGTCAGGTCAATACTAAAAGAAGAGAACTAGATAGTTCACCTTCTTCTAAAAATCAGTTCTAGGACTAAAAGTGCTATTATTATCAGCCAGAAATAGGGACTTAGTAGAAGCACTTTCAGAGGCTCGTAAGTAAAATTTCCGAATATATTTTCTAGGAATCTTTCCAGCCACCTGTAAAACAGATCAAAAAGCACCACCATATTATCTTTTGTGAAAAAGCTTTTTATTACTTCCATTTCTTTAAGATTGTAACGGTAAGCCCCGGTTTTGACAATTAATATGATATATTTTGTATTTTTTTATTGTTTAATACCATTTATGAACCTATAATCAAATACAAGAATTATTTCTTAGGAAGTGGGTATTTGAGTTGCTTTAAGCTGAAAAAAAGAAACACCACCGTCAGGACGGAGATTGTCGATGGGATAACCACATTCACGAAATGGCCCACAGAATAGCTTACGGAATCGATTTTGATTTTATTAGTTATACCCTTATAAAAATCTTCAGGAGAAAGATAAAGCAGCTTCACCCTCTGATGTTAATTGCAAGTACCCTATTACCGTAGCATTTATTGCACAGTTCCTAGCAGAGAGGTTTTTAGGTTAAAAATCTATAAAGATCTGTAAACGAGGGTACGAAAATAGTGCTTTTGCTCCTCAGATCCCTTATGATGTTTGTCAGGATAATTTTTTAGATTCCTCTATGAAAGATTACTTAATATATAAAAAAGTAGTACCAATTTTTTTTCTTTCTTTGTTCCTTATAGTTTTTATTTTTTCAGGATGTAGCTTGGTCACAGGGTTTCTTTCAAAGAGCTCAACCGGTATCGAAGACGCGACTGAAGAAGTAAAAGGATCTGCAAAGACAGACGATAACCAATCCAACTCAGATCAAAACATTATCCCAGTAGCCATCATGGATATATACCAGCAAAACACAGACGGACATAGCCTTGAGGTCGGAAATCCTGTCTATTTTACTGCCGCAAACTCATTTGATGGTGACGGAGACCTCTTAAGCTACAGGTGGGAAATCTCTGGAATAGAAGATATAAGTGGCCAATCTTTTGAGTTCACTTTTAATGAAACCGGCACATATGAGATCACTCTTTTTGTGTCTGACAGCATTGCAGAAACTTCTTTAAAGAAGAAGATAGAAGTAACAGAGGTCGATAATAGTATTATTATAACCGGGGAACACAGTCTTAAAGTCGAGATACAATATACATTTACCAATAATGGGCCCGGCGACATAGAAGACCTCTTCTGTTTTATGGAAGTCCCCAGAACCTACCTTCCCTACCAGAGGGTCTTAGACAGACGTTCCAATTACGGGAAAGGGGGCCAGCTTATACAGGATGAGGTCAACGTGGTTGCACAGTTTAACTTGGGAAAACTTACACAGGGAAAAAAAAAGACAGCCTACATTAATTGTGATGCTGTCATATATGAATTTGAATTCGCTTATCTCGGAGATGAAAACAGTTACCGTTTTGGAGATAATGATGTCTCCATATATACCCGGGACGAATATTTTATTGATAGTGATTCAAATATAATAAGAGCTGCTGCTAGGACTGCAGTTGGAGAAGAAGAAAACCCACGGCTAGCGGCAAAGAAATTGTATGATTTGGTAGTAAGCGTGCTTGAATATGACTACAGTAGTCTCGAAAACGGAAAGCAGGGTTTTAACCATGCATCAAATATTCTTCAAGAAGGCAAGGGAGTCTGCACAGATTATTCAGTACTTTACACTGCTCTTTGTCGGGCATCAGGGATACCGGCTCAGGTAATACAGGGAATACCAGTATTCAGCATATTAAATGAAACAGGGCGCGAACTTTCTTACGGGCATGCCTGGGTAGAGATAAAACTCCCGGGATACGGCTGGATCCCCATAGATGTCACTTCTGAAGAAGAATTTATGGGCTATAATTATTTTATGAACTTACAGACATATAAGGGATCCGGGATTTTTTACGAAAGTCTAAAAGTAGATGGGAAAAAGCACTATCCTAACGGTGTCTACTATACTTGGAAGGGAGCAATGGAACCAAGCGTTACCCAGGAAATATCTTATAGGATAAAGGAACTGAGGGCAGAGGATCTTGGCCTGTACAAAGAAAGCAGTTTTCTGGATGAAATCGGTTATATATTATCTGAATATAATGCTGCTATAAACCATGTTAACATGGCTCATGGAGAAGGTTGGATATTTGACGACTCGGCGGAGATAGCCATAGAAGAGACATTGCTCGAAAGATTAAAAGAGCTTTCAGCTTCCCTAGAAGATGTCCAGAAGACTTCCGGTTTTAGCCAGAGCAAAGATGATCTTGTAAGAACATCAAAAGAAATGATAAGCTCAAAACAAAACCAAATAAACTGTATGCGGGTATCGGATTTTGAATGTAATACTTCATATTATAATATATTCAGCAATGCGGTGGAGGAGCTTTTCGAGTATTATAACAGCATGATAGATAATTATAATGAAAAGTACTAACCATAGTCTCAGGTCAAGTCATTGCACATAAAAACCTTGTCACGATAGCCCATATAACATTCCGCCAGTTTTGAAGACCTGAACATCGGCTGGTAAAATCCATTTTGCTGTAAAAAAATATAGGCCGTCTTATTGTCATTTGCCACCCAGAAATTGAGTTGTCTATTCTCCTGTTGCCAGCAATATAATCAGCATAGAATAAAATGGTGGTAGCTATACCCCTGCGGCGCAGATTTTTATTTACTGCTACATTATTTATAAAGACAGTAGACCCATCGATAGCAGACGTGTTAAGAAAGGTTAAAAAGCAGGCCTTAATTGCTCTTATAAGACCAAAGTTTACTACAAAACTTGGAAAACTCTAGTGGCATGTTCAGGAGTTTCTTTTGTCGCGATCTCTATTGTACCTACAGGTTTATCCTTGTATACAGCAACCATATATCTTTCCAGTCCCAGATTTGCCTGCACCTCTTCATTTATTATCCTGTATGCGGCACAGCGGTTGTTTTCGTACAAGGGTCTCAGTTTATCAAAAAAAGTATCGAATTTAATGGACAGCAATCATCGATATCTTCATATTTTAGAAGCCTTATATTTATATTTTTTAGTTTACTGACTATTATTTTTCCTTTAGAAGGTTTTTAGCTTTCTTAACATCCTCTGTTTTAGCCAGAAGCCTAACGCCTTTTACAGCGTCCAAGGAGGGGTAAAGCTGATCCGCATCGTCTGCGACTATCTGGGTATTTATACCCATAATCTTCAGATAACCTTTTGCTATCTCCGCTTCTACCCTTGAATTAAAGATCTCTACCGAATTAAATCTACTCATAGCATCTGTCCCTTTGGTGTCCTGAATAGTAATGTCTCAAAAATTATAGCACAAGAAGGCACATGAGTTCACTCAAGAACATAAATGGGTAAGGGATTAAGTGATCTTTTTTGCTATAATTATTAACATGGATTTAAACCAACTTCTTCTAAAGATCTACGAAGCAGCAGGGATGCAGCGCTGGAACGACCAGGTAAGAACCATTGAATTTACAGAGCTTGATAAACAATCCCATAAGATGATAGCTGCATATATATTGGGGAGATGTCAGCAGGACAGGACAGATGCCAACATAGACTGGATAAGGGTAATAGAGATTGGTTTCTATGACTTTCTAAAAAGGATAGTCCTAACAGATCTAAAACCTCCCTTGATATACAAAATAAAGGAAGATAGAAAAAAATACCAAAAGCTAAACCAGTGGGTTTATAAAAAAATTGCCCCTTACTTGGAACCACTGGGAACAGATTTTTCTCAGAGGCTTAAAAAATATCTAACAAGCCCTGAAGAGGAGCTGGAATCAAGGATCGTAAATGCAGCTCATTTTTACATAACTGACTGGGAGTTTAATATAATCCGAAAGACCAGTCCAGATAATTTTCTTCACAGTGAGATTGATCAGAGCATCAACAGGGAAAAGAAAGAATACTGGGATCTTGAGGCCATAAAATTTCTGAAAAATGAAGACAAAGGATTGAGAGATTTCTTGGATATTGCCGGTCAGCTCAGATTCCAACAGAGGTGGAGTCACCTTTACAGGGTACCACGTACTTCGGTGCTTGGGCATATGCTTATAGTAGCTATATTCTCCTATCTTTTTTCATATTTAACGGGAGCGGGACAGGAAAAATGTATAAATAATTATTTCACTGGGCTGTTTCATGATTTTCCGGAAGTACTTACTAGAGATATAATAAACCCGATAAAAAAATCGGTAGAGGGACTAGACGAATTAATAAAAGATTACGAAGTTCAGGAGATGGAAAAAAAGATTTATAAGCTTCTGCCGGGGAAATGGCATAAGGATATAAGGCATTATACTGAGAACGAGTTTACTGACACAGATAAAAGGGACGGGACAATGTTAAAGTGTGTAGATGATTTGGCAGCTTATATGGAGGCATATCTGGCACTTTCAAACGGTATAAGAAACAGGGCCCTTATAAATGCCATGGAAAGCCTTGAAGATAAATACAGGGGAAAAAATAATATTTCAGGAATAGATTTTGAAGCCATCTATAATGGGTTTAAAGAAAGGCATTGAGATGGAAAAACGGAAGATGTTGGAACTGGTAAAAAAAAGATAAAAAATAAAAACTTGGTAGACCACTGTATAGCCGTGGAGGCCATAATGAAGTCACTGGTAGTAGAATTAAACAGAAAAGCTGGAAGCATTAAGCTCGATAAAGAAAAATGGGCTATCACCGGTCTTGTGCATAATATATTATGCACAGACAGAAGATGATCCACAGAAGTATTCTCTTGTTGGGTCAGAACTTTTGGAGGAACTGGGATTTGATAAAGATATTGCCCACGCTGTAAAAGCTACAACTAGGCCTACGACATTCTTCTTGAGAGTAAGATGGATATGGCGCTTTATGCTACGGACCCGGCATCAGGACTTATTGTGGCTGCAGTCCTCATAAGGCCGGAAAAGAAGTTGACGGCAATAGATACTGGCTCAGTACTTAAAAGATTTAAAGAAAAGTCATTTGCTAAGGGTGCCAACATGGGACAGATAACAACATGTGAAAAACTTGGGCTCACCCTTGAGGAGTTTATTAGTATATCTCTTTTTGCTATGCAGAGGATAAATAAGGAAATGGGACTGTAATAAAAAGATATAGTGAATAATCGGAGTATAATAATATCAAAATCTAAATATATGGCAGGGCTTCAGTGTCATAAATATTTGTGGTATCAGGTTCATTCAAAAGAGGAAATTCCTGAACCTGATTTTTCCACTAGGTTCATATTTAATCAAGGATACCTGGTTGAGGGCTATGCTAAAAAGCGTTTTCCTGACGGCATTGATCTATGCAAAATGAAATATATTGGTGAGCAGCTGGAAAAGACCAAAGAAAGCTTAAGTAGGAGGAGACCTATTTTTGAAGCCTCCATAAGTTTCGGTAATTCCTACAGCAGAGTGGATATCCTCAAACCGGCACCGGAGAACACCTGGGATATCGAAGAGGTAAAAAGTGCTACCACAATTAAAAAAGAACATTTAAATGATGTTGCTTTTCAGAAACACACTTTTCTTAATGCCGGCATAAAGATAAGGAATTGTTCCTTGGCACTTATTAAAAGTAAGTATGTGAAAAACGGCGAGATTGATCCTAAAGGGCTGTTCTTTTCCAAAGATATATCAGAGAAAGTAGATAAAATCCTAAAAGGTATTCCAGGCAGGTTCAGCGAAATGTTAAATATGCTAAAGAACCCTGAACCTCCGGACGTAAAGATAGGGAGACAGTGTGACAGTCCACATGGCTGTCCCCTAAAAAACAAATGTTGGGAGCACATGCCGGAGAATAATATATTTGATTTATATGGTAACAAGGAAAAAGCGGTTGAGCTTTATGATAGAGGGATACTTTCTATTGAGGATATACCCAAAGATTATGACCTGACACATAGACAAAAGATCCAGCGGAAATGTACTGCTTCCAGAGAACCACATATAGACAAGGAACAGATAGTAAAGTTCCTGGAAAGATTAAAGGAGCCTCTGTATTTCTTTGATTTTGAAACCTATTCCACTGCCATTCCCATCTATGAGGAAACAAGACCTTTCCAGAATATACCGTTCCAGTATTCTATACATGTCATAGATGATCTTTATGGGAAATCACGACATCACGATTTCCTAGCCTCAGGCAGCAGTGATCCTAGGAGAGAACTGCTAGAAAACCTTAAAACACATCTTGGGGATTCTGGAAGTATAATAGTATATTATGAATTTTTTGAAAAAAGGACATTAAGGGAACTGGCCGAAGAGTATCCGGAATATAAGGAATGGGTGGATTCAATACTTCCCCGTATAGTAGACTTATACCGGCCGTTCAGGGAATTCTATTATTATAGTTCTATCCAGCAGGGAAGCGCATCGGTAAAAAAGGTACTACCTGCCATAACCAAATACAGCTACAAAGAAATGGATATAGCTGACGGATTATCAGCCAGTGTATACTTCCTCTATGCCTGTGGACATTATCTGATAGGGAAGAGTTGCCCTACACTGGAAGAAATAGAGAAAATAAGAAAAGACCTTATAGCCTATTGCAGAATGGATACAGGTGGTATGATACATATACTGAGAGGACTCAAAGAAGTAGTAGATACAAAACAATACGCTACCCCATTATAAGAATCAGGATTGATAAAAGGATAGAGCAAAATGGGCAAAAATTCTTCTTAGGTTTTTCTAAATATAACCATAATGCCCATCCAGATAATATTGTTGATCTTTCAGAGATGGTTTAAAAGTCAATGAGTATATTTATTTGATGATCCCTTCATCAGGGGTATGCCTATTTGACTTTGAAAGTGGGGCAGCCCTTGAGTAGAAGTGGTGGGCGATATTGGAGTTGAACCAATGACCTCTGCGATGTCGACGCAGCGCTCTAACCAGCTGAGCTAATCGCCCCCGAATTGGAATTTTATCAGAGTAGAAGAAAAAATGAAATTTGTTTTTTTAAAACTCAAATATATTCAGAAGCCTGATCGCGTCAGGTGATAAGGTTCTCTGTAATCCAAAAAATAATATTTAACAAAAAATAAATTATTGAGTTATATTAATAATATTAAAGTAATATTAATGATTGATTAGAGACCCCTAGTTCTTGATGTTAGTACTTATTCTGTATCTTCAGAAGTCGCTTCACCCTACTGAATATCTCCGGCATCAATAAGGACAAGAGTTCCAAGGGTGGAAAGATAACAGTGGAAAGATTCCCTACTTTGTCTTTATTAAAAAGAAGCCCCCTAAAAGGTGAGATATAAGGAAATATAAATCACTGAATATAGGAGTTGTTGATATTGGGGTAAATGTAATTGCTGAAAGGATCGGGAATAATAAGGTCCTTACGCTAGGTAATAAATATTTCAATACTATTGTCCCGGTCGGGTTCGATTCTTTTGAAATCCTTGTTTAAAAAATTTCACAAAATTATTTAAAAAACTCCATTATCAGGTAAAATAGATAGTTAATTCATAAATTCAATTTAAGGAGAGGAAAATTGAATACAAAAGAAAACCTTACCATAGGTTATGCACCTACAAGAAGGACAGTATTTTCTAGGGAAGATGCCTTAAAATACAAAAAGCTTATCCTGGATAAGATAAAGTCCCTGAGATATAAAATAGTAGATATAGAGGATATAAATGAAGACGGGCTCCTGATAGAGGAAGCCGACATCGCTTCTGCAGTCAAAAAGTTTAAACACGGTGGAGTCGACTGTCTGATATCGCCCCACTGTAACTTTGGAACTGAAGACATTGTAGCCAGGGTAGCCAGACAGATGGGTCTTCCATTCCTTCTCTGGGGACCCAGGGATGAAGCACCCCTGGCCAACGGCTCTAGACTGAGGGACACCCAGTGTGGACTGTTTGCTACATCAAAGATATTGCAAAGGTATTCCGTACCATATAGCTACATAATAAACTCAAGGCTTGACGATCCAGTGTTTTCTTGGGGCATAAATAACTTTGCTGCAGCTGCTAATGTAGTAAAGGCGTTTAAAAATATAAGGATAGGGCAGATCGGTACAAGACCTGCCCCTTTTTGGTCAGTTATCGCCAATGAGGGAGAGCTACTAGAAAGATTCGGTATTGAGATAGTCCCCTATAATCTAGTAGATGTCGTAAATATGGCTAGGGAGATAAAGGAAAAAGGGGATGAGAAAGACATTCTTGACTATATTAATAAGAATCTGACTATAGAAATAGATGAAGATAAGCTTAAAAACATCGCCTCACTTAAAGTTGCCATGGATATCTTAAGAAAAAGAGACGGCATAACTGCCTTTGCTATTCAGTGCTGGACCGCTCTTAGAGATATATTCGGTATAATTCCCTGTCTTGCCAATTCCCTCATGTTTGATGAAAATATCCCGGTTGCATGTGAGACTGATATCCACGGTGCAGTATCTGCAACCATAGCTCAGGCAGCAACCTTTAACCAGTCAAAAGTCATATTTGCAGATATCACCATAAGGCATCCTGAGGATGATAACAGTGAGCTATTATGGCACTGTGGACCATTTCCGCTATCCCTTAAAAAAGAAGGCATAGAGGGAAAAGTAGGAGTTCAGGGGGTAATTGGCAATGATGCCCAGGGAATATGTGACTTTGAGATAAAAGGAGGGGATATCACAGCCATAAGGTTCGATTCTATAAAAGGAGACTACAGCCTGTTTACTGGTCAGGCAAAAGGTACCACCGGGCCAAAGACAACAGGTACATATCTCTGGATAAAAACATCCGACTGGACAAAATGGGAAGAAAAGCTTATCTACGGGCCCTATATCCATCACGTGGCTGCTGTCCATGGAAAAGTCTCTCCTGTGCTGTATGAGGCTACTAGGTATATTGACGGCCTAACCATCGATGCAGTAGAACCTAGCGAGGAAGAGATAAGAGGGTGTTTAAGGGGAAACCAGCAACTCAGATTCTAAGGCTGTAAGCTCTCCAGGTCATGGCTGTTTTTCCCAGCATTAATATTGGATTTATAATATCAATTTCTTTATTTAGGTCGATGAAATCAGTATTTCTTATAATACAGCCATTAAGTTTTTCTGCTCTCCAGCGGACTAAAATGCGATGAAAGAGGCATGACACCTTGTCCATATATGTCTTTGAAATGATCCTGTCAATATTTACACTGTACTAATCATTTTCTTTTTTAAAACCATAATCTTCAAAAGAGCCCTTGTAATAAGGGCATTATAGGACTCCATAAAATAAGATTTCTTTTTAAATTCTATTGCCAGAACACATGTATTGAACTTGACTGTACTGTCAATTAGATATTGAGCAGTACCGCTGTTATTCTCGAACCCAAAAAGACCAAACTAACTGACTTTATCATTCCCTTTTTTATGATATCAATAGTCAACAAAAGTAGCTGTCCTGCCTATAGGTCTTTTATCTCTATAGCTTAGGAAGTATTTTATTCGGGCATGGTAAAAAAAGGGGTTTCTGATAATAAGGTCAGGCATAGTATTCGATTTTAGGTGCATGTCAGAGAGTTCCTGTAGGAACAGCGAAAATATTTTTTTGAATCTATGCCGCTGTACTATTTTATTTGATAGGAGATTGCGGTAAATTACTTGATTTTGTTCAGGCTCAGGATATTTATATGTCAGGGGGGACATATTATCCAAAACTTTTAAAAGCTACAGCTATAGTATCTCCTGCTATGTATCCCATTGTAAAAAGTTTGTAAAATTCAATACAAAATACTTTTATTATGCCTTTATTACAATAATAAAGACTTTGAAATATATATTAATAAGCTAAAATACTATATACTGTAAAGTTATTTTACAGTTGGTAAAAAATATATTGGGAGTGATCTGAAATGTCAGAAAAAGGACTTGGGAAGATTTTGTCGAAAAAGGTATTAAGGCTGGAGCCAAGCCCGACTTTTGCCCTGGATGCCAAGGCAAATGAGATAGACTCAGAACTGAAAAAACAGGGCGACTATGTAGTAAGGTTT
>Ga0187827_10008095_pt1 | contig 11489 bp, 11 predicted proteins | sample ETNtaG_39_FD_167969 | JGI IMG/M metagenome (GOLD analysis project Ga0187827, IMG submission 167969) | Marine microbial and viral communities from oxygen minimum zone, Eastern Pacific Ocean - ETNP2014_SV_150_PacBio MetaG (Illumina Assembly) | ecosystem: Environmental > Aquatic > Marine > Hypoxic... | reverse complement strand
AGAACGAGTACTACGGCCTGCTCCTGGCGTCGCTGATGGGAATGGTCATGATGGCGTCGTCACGCGACCTCATCTCGCTGTTCGTAGCCCTTGAACTTCTCTCCATACCCGCCTACCTGATGGTCGCCTGGCGCAAGCGCGACATGCGCTCCACCGAGGCCGGCCTGAAGTACTACCTGATGGGTGTGTTCGCCTCGGCGGTGATGCTCTACGGAATGTCGCTGCTGTTCGGCGTGTCTGGCTCGACGCTCCTCACCGACATCAACTCGGTGGTCGCAGCCGGCGGAACATCGGTGTCGGTGGTAACCCTCGGCATCGTGTTCATTGTCGCCGGGTTCGGGTTCAAGGTCTCAGCGGCTCCGTTCCACACCTGGGCTCCCGACGTCTACCAGGGTGCGCCCACCCCGGTCACGGCCTTCCTGTCGGTGGCATCCAAGGTCGCTGGCTTCGTGGCACTTCTGGCCCTCGTATTCGTCGGCTTCTACGGCCGCCCCGAGGTGTGGGAGCCGCTTGTGTGGACACTTGCAGCTGTCTCCATGACAGTTGGGAATCTGATTGCTCTGCGACAGACCAACATCGTGAGGATGATGGCCTACTCCGGAGTAGCCCAGACCGGGTTCATGATTGCACCACTTGCAGTGGCAGGCCACAGCATTGCTCTGGGAGATCAGGCGCTATCAGCGACCGTGACCTACCTGGCTATCTATGCAGCCATGAACTTGGGAGCATTTGCCGTGATCATCTCTCTAACCCGCAGGACCGGGTCTGTCGAGATTTCTTCGTTCGCCGGGGCATTCCGGTATGCACCGGCTATGACTGTCGCTATGACGATCTTCCTGGGATCCCTGGCGGGGATACCCCCCCTCGGCGGCTGGTTCGCCAAGTTTGAGGTATTCCGGGTGTTGACAACTGCAGCCGATCCGTGGAGCTACACACTGGCAGTGGTCGCAGCGGTGAATGCCGTGATAGCTCTTTACTACTACGCCTCAGTCCTCTTGCGCATGTGGGTCGACGAGGTACCCGAAGAGGCCATCTCGGATGTGCCCCTCACGCCCTCACTGGTGTCTGCTCTGGTCATATGCGGAGGTGTGACCCTCGTCTTTGGGGTCCTGCCACAGGTTGTGGCCCGTTTCACTGACGTCAGCCTTCTAGCTCTCGGAGGCTGACATTCCCGGCCCGACAGGCGACGGGCTGACCCAGCGGCTATGTGCACGCATTCGGGCCGGTGGCCCGATCCGTTTTGACGAATACGTAGAGGCATGTCTCTACGACCCGTCCGAAGGCTTTTATACCACCGGAGGGGTGGCCGGCCGCAGGGGAGACTTCATCACTAGTCCGGAAGTGGGTCCGCTCTTTGGGGCAGTGCTGGCGCGCTGGATGGATTCAGTCTGGGAGCACCTCGGTCGACCCCTCGACTTCACGGTGGTCGAGGCAGGCGCCGGCAGCGGAACTCTCGCACGATCCGTGTTGGCCGCGGGCCCGGAGTGCCTGGTTAGCGGTAGGTACATCGCAGTCGAACGCTCTGACCACCTCCGCTCCGAGCATCCAGACGGCGTGGAGTCTCTCTCCGATCTGCCAACGGGGCCAGTGAGAGGCGTGATCATCGCTAATGAACTGCTGGACAACCTGCCTTTTGGCCTGCTAATCGCCGTAGGCGGTGTTTGGCACCAGGTGAGGGTTACTGAAGGCGGCAACCGACTGGTTGAGATGACTGCTGAACCCTGTGAACCTCCGGTGCTGGTTGAACCGGTCGACGGTGCCCACATCGCCGTGCAGGACACAGCCTCGGAATGGGTGTTGGCCGCCCTGTCCATCCTCGAAGAGGGATCGCTGTTGTTGATTGACTACTGCACCACCACCGCTGAGATGGTTGCGCGGTCTACCGACGAGTGGTTGCGAACCTATGTAGGACACGAAAGCGGTGGTGGTCCGCTGGAAGTGCCGGGCGGACAGGACGTCACAGTCGAGGTGGCTGTAGACCAGTTGCCAGCAGGTGCCTCGGTTTCCGACCAGGCCAGCTTTCTGATCCGTTATGGAATCAGAGAGCTCGTTGACGAGGGTCGGCTGACCTGGGCCGAGCAGGCCAGCCTCGGAGGCCTCGACGCGATTCGGGCTCGGAGCCGCACCATCGAGGCCGAAGCACTCCTGGACACCGTCGGCCTCGGCGCCTTCACCGTTCTTGAGTGGGTTGTCGGCCCCTGACACCCACTGAGCGACTGACTATCGTTCTCTCTGGCGTGGCGAACATGATGACGGGAGAGGATTGGCTATGAGCGAGCCGACAATCGAGGACTACTACGTGGAGGACCGAACCTTTCCTCCCTCAACGGAATTCAAACTTACCGCCCTGTTGTCGGACAATGCGCACTACGTCGAGGCCGAGGCCGACTACGAGGCATTCTGGGCTCGCCAGGCACGCGAGCTGCTCACCTGGGACGAGGACTTCCATACGACCCTCGAGTGGGATTTGCCGTTTGCCAAGTGGTTCGTCGGCGGAAAGTTGAACCTCTCGGCCAATTGCCTCGATCGGCATGTGGAAGCCGGCTACGGCGACCGGATCGCCTACTACTGGGAGGGGGAGCCGGGTGATACCCGCGAGATTACCTACTCCGACCTACTGGCTGAGGTCTCTAGGTTCGCCAACGTAATGAAGGGCCTGGGTCTGGCCAAGGGTGACCGGGTTGCCATCTACATGCCGATGATTCCCGAGCTCCCGGTTGCGATGCTGGCATGTACCAGGATCGGTGTCGTCCACAGTGTGATATTCGGTGGTTTCTCACCCGACTCCATAGTGGACCGCTGCGAGGATGCCAAAGCCCGCCTCATCATTACCGCCGATGCTGGCTACCGGCGAGGTGAGCCATCCGCCCTGAAGGTGAATGTGGACGCAGCCCTCGATGCGGGTGCCGCTTCGGTCGAACACGTGGTTGTTGTGAACCGCTGCGACACCGATGTCGCTATGGCTGAGGGACGCGATCTCTGGTGGCACGACATTATGACCGAAGCATCCCCCGTCTGCCCCGCAGAGCCGATGGACAGCGAGCAACTGCTCTACTTGCTCTACACCTCGGGCACAACGGCCAAGCCCAAGGGGATCATGCACACCACCGGCGGCTACTTGACCCAGGTTGCTTACACACACAGGTACGTGTTTGATCTGAACCGGGAAGAGGACGTCTACTGGTGTGCGGCTGACATCGGCTGGGTGACAGGGCACAGCTACATCGTCTATGGGCCGCTCACCAATGGATGTACATCGGTCATGTACGAAGGGACACCGGATACTCCCCTTCCCGAACACCGCAGTGGCGACCGGAGCCAGTGGCCCAAGGACCGGCTGTGGGACATCATTGAGCGTTACGGGGTGACCCAGCTTTATACAGCGCCAACGGCCATCCGAACCTTCATGAAGTGGGGTGAGTCGGAGCCGGCAGGCCATGACCTGTCATCGTTGCGGGTACTTGGAACGGTCGGTGAGCCGATAAACCCAGAGGCATGGATTTGGTACCACGAGAATATCGGAGGCGGCTCTTGCCCAATCGTTGACACCTGGTGGCAGACCGAGACTGGTGGCCACATGATCTCACCCCTCCCGGGTGTGACAACCACCAAGCCAGGCTCTGCATGTAGTCCGATCCCGGGTGTGTTCGCCGAACTGGTTGACGACGCCGGATACGTCGTCGAACGCGGTGGTGGGTACCTCACGATTTCACAACCGTGGCCTTCCATGCTGCGTGGAATCTGGGGTGATCCTGAGCGTTACTACGACACCTACTGGTCTCGGTTCGAAGGCAGGTACTTCGCCGGTGATGGAGCCAAGTTGGACGAGGATGGTTACTTATGGTTGCTTGGTCGAGTCGACGACGTAATGAACGTCTCGGGCCACCGCATCTCCACCGCCGAGGTTGAATCGGCCCTTGTCGACCATCCGGCAGTAGCCGAGGCGGCTGTCGTGGGTGCAACCGATGCGATAACCGGCCAAGCGATAGTTGCCTACGTGATCTTGCGAAGTGCGTACGAGGCATCTGACGATTTAGGCGAAGAGGTTCGAGGTCACGTAGCCATCAAGCTCGGACCTACGGCCAGACCGAGGGCCGTGTTTCTTGTTCCTGATCTGCCAAAGACCCGTAGTGGCAAGATCATGCGACGCCTCCTCCGCGATGTCGCCGAGGGGCGCGACCTTGGCGATACCACCACCCTCGCTGACTCCGGCGTTGTTGACGAGATTCGCACTCGTGCAACTGAGTCACAGCACGAGGACTGATGCTTTGTCCGGGATCCGCTTCGAACACGACGGGAAGCCACCAAAAGGTTCGGTTGTCATTGTTGACATGGATGGCGTTATTTCTGATGCATCTGGGAGACAGCACTTCCTAGATGGGTCAAATAAGGATTGGTGGGCATTTTTTGAGGCCTCCGTCGACGACCCTCCGATCCCCGAGGTGATTGGCCTCGTCGAGCGTCTAACCGAGAACAGGACGATCATTTTGTTGACTGCCAGACCTTCCGGTTCTGCGGACACCACGCTGGAGTGGCTGGATCGTCATGGTGTCAGGTGGGACCTGTTGGCCATGCGCAAAGATGATGACCATGCCAGTTCACCCGAGGTCAAGCGGGCAATTCTTTTGGAATTGCGGGGTGATGGCTATGAGCCGGTTCTTGCCATCGACGATGATCCAGAGAACCTAGTCATGTACCGGTCTGAGGGCGTACCGACGGTCTACATCCACTCTGGCTACTACGACACCTGACCCCCGAGCGTTCTGAACTTCCCAGGTTCTCAAGTGGCCGCGTGTACACCCGGTGATGTCAACGGGGGGAAAGTCGGGCGTAAACTTTAGTTTCAGACAGGACCTAGATTCACGAGGAACCGATGATCAACACCACCAAGACCTTCGCCCTGCTGGCACTGCTGGGCGGCCTCTTCATCGTGATCGGTGGCGCCATGGGCGGCAACGGCGGGATGGTCCTGGGCCTGATCATCGGGCTCGTGGTCGTCGGGGCTTCCTACTGGGGCAGCGACCGCATCGCCATTGCCTCTGCACGTGCCGTTCCGGCCGACCCGGCCGACCATCCCGACTACCACAGTGTGGTGTCTGAGCTCGCCACGGCGGCGGGCCTCCCCATGCCGAAGCTCTACATCTCACCCAACGACCAGCCCAACGCCTTCGCCACCGGTCGCAATCCCGACCACGCTGCCGTGGCGATCACCCAGGGCCTCGTGGACCGAATGAACTGGTACGAGATACGAGGCGTGTTGGCCCATGAGCTGATGCACATCCGCAACCGCGACATCCTGATCGGTTCGGTGGCTGCGGCGGTTGGAATGGCGATCACCATGATTGCCCGAATGGCCATGTGGGCCTCAATGTTCAGCGGTGGCCGGTCCTCTGACCGGGAACGCAACCCGATCGGTGACATCGCACTGGCAATCCTTGCTCCCATCGCCGCCATGGTGATCCAGGCGGCGATTAGCCGGAGCCGTGAGTTCCAGGCAGATGCCTCGGCGGCCAGGCTGATGGGCGATGGCGAGCCCCTTGCCCTCGCACTAGAGAAGCTGGAGGTGGCTGCTGCACGTATCCCGTCAGGTGTCAACCCGAACCAGGCCTCGTCCTACATCGTTGACCCACTCAAGGCCCAGGCGGTTGGAAGGCGAAGGCGTAGCAACCTGTTTTCAACCCACCCCTTGACCCAGGATCGCATTGACCGCCTCAGGGGTGCCTCCTGGAGGTCAGGCGAGACCCTCAGTGGGGGTCCGATTTCCTAGTCGCGGAAGTTGGTGAACTGAAGGGGCAGGTTCAGGTCAGCTGCCTTCAGGGCGGCGATGACCTCCTGGAGGGCGTCGCGCTTCTTGCCGTTGACGCGGACCTGGTCACCCTGGGTCTGGGTCTGGATTCCCTTGATGCCGAGGTCCTTCACCATCTTGTTGATGGTGCGGGCCGAATCGCTGTCGATTCCCGCCCGTAGCCCGGCCACCTGGCGGGAACGACCACCACTGGCGGCCTCGACCGTTCCCCAGTCGAGGGACTTGAGGGAAACCTTGCGGCGGACCAGCTTCTCTTCGAGCACGACCACGAGAGCGGCCAGGCGGTCCTCGGTGGAGGATTCCAGGTCTATGGCGCCGTCGCCCAACTCCACGTTCGAGTTGGTTCCCTTGAAGTCAAACCGGGTGTGGATTTCCCGAGCAGCCTGATCGACAGCGTTACGAACCTCCTGGAGGTCAATCTCTGACACAATGTCGAAGGAAGCCATGGGCAAACCCTAGCGACGGATTTCGGTACACGGGTAGTCGGTGGCTGGACTCGGGGTGGCCGGTATCCTCCGACGTTCTGGGTCGGTGCCCGAGTGGCCAAAGGGAACGGGCTGTAAACCCGTCGGCATTGCCTTCGGAGGTTCAAATCCTCCCCGGCCCACCATTTCGAGAAGCAGTACAAGGCCTGGGGGGTGGTTGAAGCCCTCCTGCGCCCGTTAGGTCAGCCAGTGTCCAATACTGCCTGCATGACCGCCACATCCTGCCACCGCCCAAACTTGCGTCCGATTTCGCGCTCAATGCCGACCATCTCGAAACCATGTTTGGCGTGGAGAGCGATGCTGGCCTCGTTGCCTCCTCCGATCCTGGCGATAACGGAGTGGAAGCCGCTGTCGCGGGCAACCTTTAGCAACTCTCCCAGCAAGGCATCGGCGACTCCACGGCCACGGTTGTCAGTGTCGACATACACGGAGTTCTCGACTGTTGTCCGGTAGGCGGCACGTTCCCTGTAGGGCGAGAGTGATGCAAAGCCGACAACCTCATCGTCTAATTCAGCGACGAGCACACTGAACGCTCCAGACCTGGCTGCCAGCCACGACGCCTGTTCCTCGGCCGTTCGCTCCACGAGGTCAAACGTGGCGGTTGAGGCGAGCACCTCGATGTTGTAGATCCGACGGATGGTTCCGGAGTCACCCGGTTGGGCCAGCCGTATCCGGATTGAAGACATGGACCGACTGTAGTTAGCTAGTTGCCGCGTCAGATGAGATGGGTGACGTTGGGGAACACTGGGTTAGCGTGGCATCCTGTTGCCTGACCACCGGAAGGTGGTAGTGCTCCCTTAGCTCAGTCGGCAGAGCGTCTCCATGGTAAGGAGAAGGTCGACAGTTCGATTCTGTCAGGGAGCTCGCTGGCGACGTAGCTCAGTTGGTGAGAGCGCTCGACTCATAATCGAGAGGTCGACAGTTCGAATCTGTCCGTCGCTACCAGCCAGAAAAGCGACCTGGCTCACTGAAAAGACCAGTGGGCCACCAATAGACCCGGAAGTGAGAAATCGTCATGGCATCCGATAAGCGAGTACAGGTAACCCTGGAGTGCCAGGAGTGCAAGCGTCGCAACTACATCACCACCAAGTCGAAGGCGAACACGCGCGAGCGGATCGAACTCAAGAAGTACTGCCGGTGGTGCCGCTCACATATTGATCACAAGGAAACCCGCTGACCACTTGCGGGCCTAGCCCCACAAGCAAAGGTGTTCGTGGACACTCTTTTCCCTGCGGGATCGGATCAGGTCGGCTGGTATCCTGCCGCCGGATCCGCCCTCCGACTCCGACGCTGAGCCCGAGGTCGGGAACACAGGGCAGTGGCTCAATTGGTAGAGCACCGGTCTCCAAAACCGGCGGTTGGGGGTTCGAGTCCCTCCTGCCCTGCAAGGCCAGTCGGTTGTACCACCGATCGGTTGGCCGCCCGGATAGTCGATCAACATGTCCATCAAGGGCGCGCGGCGATTTAGACCCCGTTAGCCTGATCCACCCACCGCTATTTCAATTTGAGGCCTGTCCATGTCGATGAACCGCGAGCAGAAGAGACTCCTGCAGCGCCAGGGTGAGGTTGACGCCGACGGCGAGCCGATCCGCCAGCGCCGCGAGCAGTCGGCGCGCCAGCCCGAGGATAGGACCGGGGTCGCCCAGTTCTCCCGCGAGGTTAGGGCAGAACTCCGCAAGGTCGCATGGCCCTCGCGTGCCGAGACTGCCAACTACACAACGGTTGTGGTCGTAACCATCATCGCCGTGACCACCATCGTGGCAGGCCTTGACTGGGTCTTTTCCAATTCCGTACTCAACCTGTTTGACATCTGATGAGCACTACAGAAGAGACCGAGACACCTGTCACTCCTGCTGACCTGCTCCCGACTGGGGGCCTTGTTGGCTCGGAGGTTGATGCTGTCGATGAAACAGAGGACGATGGCGCAACCGAACCGACGCCTGCCGACCTCCTGCCTGTCGGCAACCTCGCTGATGAAACCGAGGTCGTTGTAGAGGCCGCCGTGGAGGGTCAGGTCGCTGATGTTGAGGTATTCGATGAGGATGCCCTCCTCGATCCAGACGACAGTGAGGACGGACCGAAGCCGGAGAGCGCGTATGACCGACCAGGCAACTGGTTCGTGGTCCACACCCAGTCCGGTTATGAGAACAAGGTTTGTAAGAACCTCCAAGCTCGCACGGAATCGATGAACTTGGAGGACCGCATTCTAGAGATCGTCATCCCAATGGAAGACGTCGTCGAATTCAAGAATGGCAAGAAGGTCACAGTCGCCAAGAAGATGTTCCCGGGCTACCTGCTGGTGCGTTGCTACCTTGATGATGCCAGTTGGGCAGCGATTCGTGACACACCAGGCATCGTCAATTTTGTCGGTGCCGGTGGTAAACCATCCCGTTTGAGTCGTCGTGAGATCGAGACCTTCCTGCCGACAGCAGACGATACGGCCGCTGAGGCACCGGTCAAGGCAAAGGCCAGATTGGGTTTCGACACGGGCGACACCGTAAGGGTGAAGGAAGGCCCCTTCGCAGACTTTTCGGGTGAGATTATTGAGATAAATATCGACCAACTGAAGGTCAAGGTGCTGGTCAATATCTTTGGACGGGAAACCCCGGTAGAACTGGACTTCTCACAGGTGGCACAACTCTGAGCAACTGAACCTTCTTCGGCCACCAAGATGTGCCCGGAGCCAAGGTTGCCAATCATCTGACCCACCACCAGACTTGATCGTTACCCACGGTCGCTGAATAGGCCCCACTACTGACTACTGACTACTGACTACTGACTACTGACTACTGACTACTGACTACTGACTACTGACTACTGACTACTGACTACTGACTACTGACTACTGACTACTGACTACTGACTACTGACTACGAGTAAGAGACATGGCAAAGAAGAAGGCAATGGCGATCGTAAAGATCCAGATCCCTGCTGGGCAGGCATCGCCTGCACCGCCGGTCGGAACAGCACTTGGTCCCCACGGTGTGGCAATCATGGATTTCTGTAAGGAGTACAACGCCAAGACTGAGGACAAGCGCGGCCAGATCGTTCCTGTCGAGATCACGATCTACGAGGATCGTTCCTTCACCTTTATCACTAAGACTCCACCCACTTCTTTTCTCATCAGGCAGGCCGCAAAGTTGGACAAGGCTGCCGAGAATCCAGGTCGTGAAGTTGCCGGATCCATTTCGTGGGCCCAGGTTGAGGAGATCGCACATGCCAAGATGCCCGACCTCAACGCCATCGACATAGAGGGGGCCAAACTGCAGGTTGCAGGCACTGCCCGCAGTATGGGGATAGAGGTTGCCTGACCCGAATAATGATCAAATGGCTACCACCTAGAACTGGTGGTTCCGGGACAGGGGATTACCTCACCCCGCTGGATGTTGGAGCCAAACTCGAGGGAGCCGGGAGGAACACCATGGCGAAGCGTGAGCAAAGGACTGGCCGGGGCAAGCGTTACGATGACGCGGCGGCCCGGATAGAGACACAGGAACTCCACTCCGGCACTGATGCACTGGAAATGGTTAGATCCGTCTACGGCTCTAAGTTCGATGAAAGCATTGACTTGGTTGTGCGACTGGGCGTGGATCCCCGTAAGACTGAGGAAATGGTCCGCGGAACCGTGGCGCTGCCGTCCGGTACCGGCAAGGACGTCCGTGTCGCTGTCTTCGCCCAGGGCGAAGCGGCATCTTCTGCCCGTGAGGCTGGTGCCGACCACGTGGGGGCCGACGACCTAGCCACAGAGGTGGAGGGTGGGATGCTGGACTTCGATGTGGCGATTGCGACTCCAGACATGATGGCGACTGTCGGAAAGCTCGGTCGGGCTCTCGGGCCGCGTGGTCTGATGCCTAACCCCAAGTCCGGAACGGTTACCGATGACGTTGCCAAAGCCGTGGCGGAGTTCAAGGGCGGAAAGGTCGAGTTCCGGGCTGACAAGCACGGGAATGTCCACCTCCCGATCGGACGAGTTAGTTTTGAGGTCTCAGCCCTCCAGGCCAACATGAAGGCCGCCATTGAGGAGTTGGAGCGTCTCAGGCCGGCCTCCACTAAGGGCCGTTATCTCAGGAAGGTCTCAGTCTCGTCAACTATGGGACCGGGTGTCAGGATCGATCCTCTCCGGGTTGTCGACTGAAATCCATTGGAACGCCGAAGGTGGGTCGCGGAGCCCGCAGCGGTACCCTGACCGCCACAACTGACACGCTCACCGAAGACCTCCGGGTTGTGTGGCCATGCTGCACAGAACGCGCCTACCGGCCGCCCGAGCAGGCGAGTCTCCTGATCGGCTCCAGGCTATGTCTGGACTGGGTCATCGGTGTACGTCCGGCATAGCAGATTAAAGACGTACATGGGAGGCCGGGGTAACCGGCAGCCCCTGACCCGAGGAAACCCAGGAGGTAGGAGCGTGGAGAATCCCCGCCCCGACAAGGTTGCTGTTGTAGACGAGGTCCGCGAGCGACTCTCCAACACTGAAGCTGCCGTACTTACCGAGTACAGGGGTCTTGATGTACCAGCCCTAGCTGAGCTGCGCGCTGCTCTACGTGCCGCAGGTGGAGATTACAAGGTCTACAAGAACACCCTTGTGAGGCTGGCAGTCAGTGAGTTGGACTTAGAGATAGACGACCTGCTAACTGGTCCGACAGCCATCGCCCTGGTAGCTGATCGACCTGATGGTTCGCCTGGTGATGCTGTATCCATGGCAAAGGCGTTGGACTCATTTGCCAAGGAACATGAGGCCCTAGTCATCAAGGGTGGCTTGTTGGATTCACAGCGGTTGAGTATCGAACAGGTCTTGGCCTTGGCCAAGATCGCACCGCGTGAGGTCCTACTTGCACAACTTGCAGGTGCTATGGCCGCTCCGATACAGCAGTTCGCAGGCCTACTCAATGCCCTTCCACAGAACTTGGCTTACGCACTCAAGGCGCTGATCGACCAGCATGGTGGTCCAGCGTCGTTAGCCGAAGACGATGCTTCTGATGAGGCACCGGTCGATGAAACTGATGTTGACGCTGTCGTTGATGAGGCGTCAGCCGATGACAATGAGGCCCCTGCTGAAGAGGCAGAAGCCGACACCGAGACGGCTGCGGCCGATGACAATGAGGCCCCTGCTGAAGAGGCAGAAGCCGAGACGGCTGCGGCCGATGACAATGAGGCCCCTGCTGAAGAGGCAGAAGCCGAGACGGCTGCGGCCGAGGACA
>Ga0187827_10008090_pt1 | contig 11495 bp, 8 predicted proteins | sample ETNtaG_39_FD_167969 | JGI IMG/M metagenome (GOLD analysis project Ga0187827, IMG submission 167969) | Marine microbial and viral communities from oxygen minimum zone, Eastern Pacific Ocean - ETNP2014_SV_150_PacBio MetaG (Illumina Assembly) | ecosystem: Environmental > Aquatic > Marine > Hypoxic... | reverse complement strand
AAAGATAGAATAAAATCTTTTCTTAAGGAAAAGCACCAAAGGTCGCATGTCGTGCTTGTTGGTTCTGGTACAGCGGCATTGATAGCAATCTTGAAAATACTGGTGAAACGGGACAGAGGTACTGTTACCATTCCTGTTAATGTGTGCCCTAAAGTGGTTACTGCTATATATGCTGCGGGAAAGATGCCCATATATCTGGATATTGAAGAAGAAACATGCGGAATGGAACCGGATGAGTTGGAGAAACTAGAACAAAAACCTGACGCAGTAATTGCTGTGCATAGTTACGGGATTCCATGCAAGATTGAAATAATACAGAAGATATGTAATGAACACGGGATTTATCTTATTGAAGATGCGGCAGTGGCACAGGGGGCTATGGTCGGAGAAAGGGCAGTAGGTTCTTTTGGGATTATTTCAGTACTTAGTTTTGGTCCAGGGAAAATAGTATCTGTTGGTGGTAATGGCGCTGCGCTCACAGATGATGACGTCCTCGCAAAATGTTTAGAAACTGAAGTCAGGAATTATGGTGAAGGAGATAAAATAATTGTCGATGCTTTGTCCAAATTACATACTTACTGCTATAATTCGTTTCATGGAGAACACATTACAAAATTGTCGTTTATATTCAGCGTACTTGCTGAAAGGGACCCGAATGCATGGTTGAATGCTTTTGATGAAAGTCTCGCTGAAGGACTTTATGATAAGCTGATAAAACTTGATGAAAATATTGAGAGAAGAAGGCGAATGTCAGAAGTATATTCAGAAATATTCAATAAAAATAATTTGCAATTTTTAACTCCCATAGAAGGGGCGGTATGCTGGCGGTTTAATCTTTTTATACCACAACATAGGGATTATATTTTGAAAACAATGTTAAAGCAGGGAGGTCTTGTAAGCAGTTGGTATCCACCTATTGCTCCGTATTTCGAAGAATCTACAGGGAGAAAGTGGGCTATATCGGAAAAACAAGGAGAGCAAGTTCTCAATTTATGGGTTAATGATGAAGTTGATGACGGAAAAGTTGAAAGGTATGCAAATAAATTAATTGACATTTATGAAAGGACAGAGAACTAATAGATATTAAACCTTTTAAAATACTAAAAAGTTTTTTTAAGATTTTAGTAACCTTATGAACAAGACAGTAATAATTGCAGAGATAGGTGAGTGTTTCAACGGAGATATGGAGACTGCAAAGAGGATGATCGCAGTTGCAAAGGATGCAGGCTGTGATATTGTCAAATTCCAAACATTAGACTATGAAAACATCTCAGAAGACGACCCAGAGAAGGAGTGGTTTAAAAAGATTGCTCTTGACCCTGAAAAGATAGAAATCCTGGTTGGATATGCCGGTGAGATGGATATACAGATACTTTTCACTCCTGAAAATATAAAAACATCTCAGTGGTTGGTGGATGCAGATCTTAAAAGTGTGAAAATAGCAAGTAACTGCATATATGATCTGCAATTAATAAAATTTATAAACTGTCATTTTGAACAGGTTTTTCTATCCACTGGCATGGCTTCTCTTGATGAGGTCAATATCGCTGTTAATCATCTTACCAATATTTCTGATCTCTATATAATGCATTGTATTTCAGAATATCCGACAGGGCCTCTCCTTGAAGATCGCGGACTAAAAGCATTATCTCATGAAAACGTAAGGCTCAACATGATGCGAATGCTTATGGAACTGTTCCCCCAGCACAAAATAGGATATTCAGATCATACCTCTGGCATATTGGCATCCGTGGTGTCAGTTGCAATGGGTGCAAAAGTTATAGAAAAGCATATAACTCTTGACAAAAACATCCCCATTGAGAATTTTAGAGAGGGAAAAGAATATCTCGGTACTGATCATGTGCTTTCCATAGAGCCTGATGAGTTGAAAGAGATGGTTTGCCAGATAAGAGAAGTGGAAAAAATGTTTGGCGAATGGAAGTGGGAGCGATCTGAAGGTGAAATTATATTGAGAGATTTTTTGAGAGAACGTTTTGCAGGTTGAAAAGACTGAAATCTTGCTTAAGACAAAGGGCGGACATAAGGAAGGTATGGGCGATGTCGCCTCTTCATTGGCCCTTGCTGAAGAATTTAGAAAGAAGGGTCATGGAATTTCGTTTATAATCAATAAAAACGACAGGGTTATCGATCTGATTAGAAAGGATGGCTTTGATTACAGCATCAGTGAATCGCTTGATGAGATTACTCAATGCATTGAAGGCAGGCAGAACGATGTCTCAGTTCTCATTCAGCTCAATACTCCTGAAGAAGAGGCTTTGATATATAAAAATAATTCCGGCATGCTGGTAACTATTGATGATACGGGCCCGTCTGCTAAAATGGCTGATATGCGGTTCAATGTTCTTTATCCAATAGAGGATTCATACACAGGATTTGAGTATGTAACTTTATCGTCGGTATTTCAGAAAAAACACACCAATAACAGGGTTATAAAAGAAACAGTGGATAATATTCTCGTATTGCAGGGTGGGAGTGATACTTATGGTTTTATTCCGAAGATTGTAAAGTCGTTATTTAATATTCCGGAAAATATCTCACTGAATGTGATAATCGGTCCGAATTTTACCCATGAAACTGAACTTGATAAAGCAATACAAGAAGCACCAAGAAGATTTAACTTAATCAGAGATAAGATTGATTTGTCAGACTTAATGTTGGAGGCCGATGTTGCAATGACTGCCGGAGGGATTACATTATTCGAGTTGGCCTGTCTTGGCGTGCCAAGCATTGTAATATGTGGTGAGAGGTTCGAAATAGGGACTGCTAAAAGACTAAAGGAAAAAGGGTTTGGAGTGAATCTGGGTTTTGGGGGTGATATTGATGAAAATACAATATATAACGCATTGAGAAGGATGATAACCAACTTCAATTTACGATTGAATATGCATGAAAAGGGTAAAATACTTGTAGATGGTCTGGGTACTGAAAGAATAGTTGAAGAAATATTAAAATACGCTTATGTAAAATAGATGGAAAACAGCATAAAATATCTATCTACTATATCCATTTTGCCAAATGAGGTATTAGATAAAGACATAGTTTTCATATCTAAAGCAGCGATGACGGAATCGGCTCGATTAAAGTTGAAAGATAGGAATTGTAAAGTCATCCCTGATATATGGGATAACCACAAAAAACTTAAAGAAGGAAGTGTTTATTTAGAAAAGTTGTATGGTAACCTTGCAAAGAAAATTGGTTTTGTTCTAAACAAGCTACACAATGTTGATTACCCATACTCATTCTGGGAGTTACCTATGGCATCATGGCTGCTGTACTTTCTTCATACTATATTTGATCGTTATTGTAGGTTAAAGCTTGCCATTGAACTTTATGGCAAAGAAAATCTAGTTTTATTAGCCCATAAACATAAAGTAGGTACATATCCTGGCTATCCTGATTTTATTGAAAATGTCTGCGTAACAGAGCAATATGTATCAGCTTTTTATGCAGAAGTAGCTATACAAATGGATATTAAAGTCAGAGAATTTATTTCCGATGAATCTTTAAGAGGAAGAGTTTTTTTAGGTACCAAGAAGTATAACTTATTGTCAGGATCGTTTTATGTAAGGGCTTATCAGAAGATAAAGAATATGATATGGGATTTAATACTACTTAGCTTATTTGAGAAAAAAAATGTTTTAATGGAACAGTATAAGTTTAATGGATGGGAGAAACTTGTTTTTGTAAAAAAACTTGATGCATCATTTTTGCCATGGAAAAAGAAGAAGATAACCAGGTCAAAAAGAATAGATCGTAATATGTTATCATCGATTAGTGCCGACGATCAGTTTGAAAGGATAGTAATAAGTTTGCTGCCTAAGATCATGCCTGAATATCTGCTTGAAGATTTTGAGGCTTATATGCAGGAAGCTGAGAAGTATAGTCGTTTCAAATCATATTTTTTTGTGAACTCATATGTATCAAATATTATATTTGCATATGCAGCTTCTCTAGGGAAGACAAAGGGTGCGAAAATTATTGCTTGTCAACATGGGGCTGGATACGGACAGCATGAAAACAACTTTTGTGAATTAATAGAGCGTAGTTTCAGCGATTATTATATTACATGGGGATGGCATGATTGCTGCTATCCAAAAGCACAGACATTGCCTTTGCCACAGCCAAATCTCTATAGATTAATGAATAGGCACAAGCCCAGGCTTGACATGGCAATATGGGCGTCTACTTCAATACCAAGACACGTATATAGATTAGCGCCATATCCTATTATGCCGGATATGATTCCACTCTATGTTAGTTACAAGAAAAGATTTGTTGGCGCTCTTGATTCGGATATACGTAACTATGTGGTTTACAGGCCATATCATTATGATTATGGATGGTTTGAGGAAGAAAAGAATCTTCTTGAAGAATATAATATAAGAATAGAGTATTCAGGAACATTGCCAGCATTGCTTCAAAAAGTAAAGCTTTATATCTGTGACCATTTATCTACAAGTTGCATAGAGGCACTTGTGGCTAATACACCATCTGTATTTTTTTGGGACTATGAATTATGCAGAGAGAGAGAAGATGCTAAGCCTGCCTTTGATCTGTTAAGAAAAGCAGGGATTCTTTTCAATGATCCAATAGATGCTGCCAATAAGGTTAATTCTATCTGGGACAACGTTCAAGGTTGGTGGATGGAGCCCAAACGGCAGGAAGCACGCTTGAAATTCATGGAAACATTTTGCCTGGCAGATTCCCATTGGCAAGGAAAATGGATAGATGCTTTTAAAGAGCTTGCAAGATAGCTTTGTTATTTGATAGTGACTAAAAACATAAAGAGTATTTTTATAACCTTACCTCAAAGAGACCTGCCGAGTGACATACCTCCCTTTGGCGCTATGGCTGTTATTAATTCACTACGCAGGGCGGGGTATAAGGACACTTTCTTGTACAATATTGATGTCTTAAGGTATTCAAGGGAAGAAGCTATTGACTATATAGTTAATTGTAATCCTGAAATATTGTGTATCAGCGCTCCTGTTTCTACAGGTTATGAAAACTGTAAATTCTTTTCATTAGAGTTAAAGCAACGTTTGCCTAATGTGACAATTGTTTTAGGTGGCAATATGGCTGTAAGCGCTGAGATCTTATTGCAAAAAACCGGTGTAGATTTCTGTGTGCTTGGAGAAGGAGAAAAGGTTTGCTGCCAGTTGTTTGATAAGGTTTCAAAAAACCGGTCAAGGAAAGAGTTCTATGCTATTAAGGGTCTTGCTTTTCTTGACGGTGCAAGGATTGTTAATACAGGTTATGCAGACGAGCTTTCAAAAGAAGAGATGTTTGATGTTGATTGGGATGTTTTAGGTCCTGCATCAATTAAACATTACTTTAGGCTTGTTAAGAGCATGGATCGGCGACAATTTAAATCTTTTTTCAATAATGCTAATGGCAGTTTAGGATCAGACACAAAAGGCTATGAAGAGCGAGTACTAAACAGGAGTATTGCAACCGTTTTCTGTTCCAAGGGATGTGTTACTCATTGTACTTTTTGTCATAGATTTAATAAAGGCATACGGATTATTCCTCCTAGTATAGTTATAAGCCGCATCAAGAATTTGATAGAACGTTTTAATACCGGGGCAGTCTTCTTTTGTGATGAGTGTTTTGGCTCCAGTCTCAAATGGTTAAAAGAGTTCTGTGAATTGATTAAGCCCTTGAATCTTATATGGAAAGTGGGCGGCATGCGTGTAGGTCAGGTAAGTCCTGATAGCATTAAAATGATGAAGGACGCAGGGTGCCGCTCAATAATTTATGGTGTGGAGGCTGGTAGTGAGAGAATGCTTCAGGTGATGGAAAAAAGAGTTTCCCTTAAAGACAACTACAATGCTATTCGCTGGACAGTGGAAGCAGGATTATATACTGTTCCTCAATTAGTTATTGGCATGCCAGGTGAATGTCCGGAGACCATTAAAGAAACAGCAGAATTCCTGTCATATGCATTGACGCTGGATAGATCTCAGGACCCAAAAGATGTCAGCATAAATTTTGCGCTAGCCCTCCCCGGAACTCCACTTTATGAATATGGACGCAGTGTGGGATTAATTGGCGCAACTATTGAAGAGGAAGAGCAATATTTACTGTTGGTGTCCAATACAGAAGCCGGTGATGGTACTAAAACGATAAACTTTACGGATTATCCACGATTAATGCTGCTTTCCTACCCTAGGTTTATTAAGAGTATTGTTAACTATAGATATATGAAGAAATTTGGTGTTGACCATTATTATAGAATGATATTTCAAGAATACAAGAGACCCATTATATTGCATATATTAAAGAACAAAAGCATTTCAGATATATTCTATCTTTATCCAACATTAGTATACAAGTTCAGACACTTGCTATGGATTGTAAAATTCATGGAAATTATTAAAGCAAATGGTTTGGCTTATGCTTCAGGTTTATTCAGGGAATATCTACGGTTTATCCAGTATAAGTTAAAAGGGAAAAGGTTTTTCTTTGAATATAGATCCTTACGTAAAACAATTGACCAGAATAGTAATGCCTATACTGGTAGCAAGGAAATGATTATGCTCAGAAAAGGAAGGTAGTTGGATGATAATTCTTTAGGCTGTTGACTAATCACAGCAGTCTATTTCTAATACATTTGCAGAGTTCCAAAGTTTAATCGTGGATGAATGTAAAACATGCCCAAATGGCGTTAAAATATATTGAATGCCAGAATCAACAGTAGTTCTTCGGATAAGATAAAGATAACGGTTCACTGTGCTGATATATGAAAACGATTAAGGAATAATATGAAAATTTTACAGCTTGCATGGACATTTTATAAAAAGTACCCCCTTCTTTTCGTTTTAAATATTTCAATGCTCACTTTTGTTTGTTTTATCCAGGTGGTAAGTACTTTGTTGATTGCTCCTGTTTTAGATGTCTTCATTAATCCTGAGTTTAAAGACGTTAGTTCAATAACACAAAGATTATTTAATTTATTTAATTTGCTTGGTGTTAACGTAACAAAAATCAATATTTTAATTATTTTCCTTCTATTTAATACTCTACTTAGCGCTTCAATAATAGTTACAAACTGGTTAATTCTAAAAACCCAGTACGCTATGGTAAAGTCCCTGGCTGTAGAGACATTTAATGCTTTTTTTAGTGCCAGATGGCATTTTTTCAATACCCAGCGTTATGGTTCAATTTTAAATACATTGACCCGCGAGATAGAAGGTGTCAGGAATGCTTTTGTTTCAGTTGGTAGTATGCTTTCAGAGTTTATCCGGGCAATATTTTTTATCGCAGTACCTTTTTATATTTCATGGAAAATTACTTCTATTGCAGTTGTATTAGGATGTTTTTTTATTTTGCCATTTATGCTTTTTAATAGAGTAAGTTACAGATTGGGTAAAGGAAGCACAGTGTCATCTAATAAGGTTATGGAGCTAATACATGAAAGCCTGGGGGCAGTAAAAGTGATTTTGGGATACGGTAATCATACAAAATATATAAGAAGATTTAATGAGGTTTTTAGTGAGCGCTGTAATTTTGAAATAAAATCTCATGTCTTAAAAAATGCGCTACCAAAGATCTTTGAGCCTTTTGGATGGATGGCTATTGTAATCACAATGTATATATCATCTGAGTATTCTAAACTCACTATAGCAGAGATGGGTATTATAGGCTATGCTTTTTTAAGGCTTCTTCCGATGTTAGGGGGATTCACATCAATTAAACATGCCATCGTTAACTTTTATCCAAGTTATGAACAGGTATCTTATATGAATAGACTGGCGTGTGAAAATATTCAAAAAACTGGTAATTCTATTTTTAACAGGATGGTTTATGGCTTTGAATACAAAGGTGTAAGTTTTTCTTATCCTGGTCACAATCCTGTATTGAATGATATTAATATAAAAATTGAAAAGGGTAATGTGACAGCAATCGTTGGTGAATCGGGATCTGGAAAGTCTACTCTAATTGATTTACTCATTGGGTTTTATGAGCCTGATAAAGGGATAATTTTAGCAGATAAGAAGCCTTTGCAGGGATTCGATATTTATTCATTTAGACGACATATTGGTTATGTCCCGCAGGATACGATTCTGTTTAACGATACAGTTAAAAATAATCTCTTGTGGGGCAATGAAAAAGCAACAGAAAAGGAGATTATAGAGGTTTGTAAATTGGCAAACGCTCATGAGTTTATTATGAATTTATCTGATGGGTATGATACCGTTGTTGGTGAGAGGGGGGTAAGACTTTCCGGCGGAGAGCGTCAACGTATTGCTCTTGGCAGAGCATTATTGAGAAAGCCGGAGCTATTAATTCTCGATGAAGCCACAAGTGCCCTTGACAGCCGCTCTGAGTTGCTTATCAAGAATGCGATTGAAAACATTGCCCATAAGACAACCTTGGTTGTAATAGCTCACAGGTTGTCAACAATAGTAAATGCTGATATGATTTATGTTCTTCAGGCAGGTCGTATAATAGAGCAAGGTACTTCTGCAGAACTGCTTAACGAGAACGGTAAATTTAGCTACATAGCTCAGCTTCAAGGTATTACTTTATAGATTGATAGGCCATATAAGGGTGGATTTTAAAAACAAGAAAGTTTTGGTAACAGGTTCTGACGGTTTTATAGGCAGTCATCTTGTTGAGAGGTTGCTGAAAGAGGACTGTCAAGTAAAAGCCTTTGTCTATTATAATTCCTTCAACTCTTGGGGATGGGTTGATACATTTTCAAAAGATAAGTTGAAAAATATTGAAATATTTACTGGTGATGTTAGAGATCCTAACGGAGTAAGAACAGCAGTGAAAGATATGGATATAGTATTTCATCTGGCTGCATTAATAAGTATACCATTTTCTTATCATTCACCTGATTCATATGTGGATACAAACATTAAAGGTACTCTGAATGTACTACAGGCCTGTAGGGATTATAATGTTGAAAGGGTCATTATTACATCCACATCAGAAGTTTACGGTACTGCTCAGTATGTCCCTATCGATGAGAAACACCCTTTTCAAGGTCAGTCGCCATATTCTGCATCAAAGATAGGAGCTGATAAAATATCTGAATCCTTCCATCGTTCATTTGGCTTACCGATTGTGATTGCAAGGCCTTTTAACACCTATGGGCCACGTCAATCCGCAAGAGCAGTTATTCCAACAATCATAACTCAATTGTTGGCAGAGAGTGGAGATATCAGACTGGGTTCGCTAAACACAGCAAGAGATTTAAGTTACGTACTTGACATCTGTAATGGTTTTATTGCCCTTGCCAAATGTGATGAAGCCGTTGGTAAAGAAATAAATATTGGTTCCGGAGAAGAAATTTCAATTGGCAAACTCGTTAACCTGATAAAAGAACTAATAAATTCAGATGCTAAAATCATTTTTGAAAAGCAACGGAAAAGGCCGGATCAAAGTGAAGTGGAACAATTAGTCTGCGATAACAGTTTAATAAAAAGTTTGACAGGATGGAAACCAGAAATAGCTTTAAGAGAAGGTCTTTTAATGACAATAGAATGGTTTAGGAATAGAAACAATTTGAATAAATATAAGAGTGACATTTACAATATCTAATAAAACAGTATTAAATATACCTTTATCTGAGCCTGTCATATCTGGTAATGAATGGAAATATATTAAAGAGTGTCTTGATTCAGGATGGGTTTCTTCTGCTGGCGACTATGTAAATCGTTTCGAAGAAATAGTTGCGGATTATGTTGGCGTCAAGCATGCAGTTGCAGTGGTCAATGGTACATCAGCTCTTCATATTGGCCTTATTGCTTGTGGTGTTAAACCTGAGGATGAGGTTATCGTTCCGACACTTACATTTATTGCACCAGTAAATGTGGTTAAATACTGCAGGGCATATCCGGTTTTTATGGATTGTGTTGTAGATACTTTGTGCTTGGATGTGCAAAAGGTTATGGATTTTCTATCCAATGAATGTGAGCAGAAACAGGACGGCCATACATACAACAAGAAAACTAAGAGAAGGATAAAAGCCGTAATTCCTGTCCATGTTTTTGGGCATCCTGTTGATATGGATGCTATTGTTAAAATATGTGAAACAAATAACATTGAAATAATTGAAGATGCCACAGAAAGTATTGGTTCAAAATACAAGGGGAAAATGACAGGTACGTTTGGGGAAATAGGATGTCTATCTTTTAATGGTAACAAAATTGTTACTGCCGGTGGCGGCGGAATGGTTGTCACAAATGATGAAAGCCTTGCAAAAAGGGTAAGACACTTGGTTACACAAGCAAAAAGTGATTCTTTTGAATATGATCATGATGAGATTGGTTATAATTATCGTCTTACTAACATTCAAGCGGCAATGGGTGTAGCACAAATGGAAAAACTGGATGAGTTCATATCAGTAAAAAGAAAAAATGCCTTATTGTATAGAGAGCTATTGTCTGATTTAGAAGAAATTGAATTTGTTTGGGAAGAACAATGGTCGAAAAGCAATTTCTGGTTTTATACTATAAAAGTTCCAAAAGATGATAAAAAGTCTTTATTGAATTATCTTTTGTCAAAGAATATTCAGGTAAGACCTATCTGGAAACTAATACATACCTTACCTATGTACGAAAATTGCCAGGCGTATCATGTCTGCGATGCAATAAAAGCCTACGATAGCTGTATAAATCTTCCATGCAGTGTTAATATAAAAGAAAATGAAATAAGGACTGTTGTGGAAAATATTAGGAATTATTTTGGCAAGAAATAATTTCCATATCTTTAGCCTAAGGTGAAGAAAAACAGATGCAGAAGATTATAATCCTTGGTGGTGGTGGGCATGCAAAGGTTTTAATAGCCCTTATTAAAATAAAGGGTGATTTTGAGATTGTGGGTATCCTGGATATAAAGTTAGAGAAAGGAACAAAAGTCTTGGATATTCCGGTATTAGGTGAAGATAACATACTTGTCGATATATTTAATGATGGTGTAAAAATGGCATGTATTGGGGTAGGCGGAGTAAAAGATAATAACATGCGTAGTCGTTTATTTGATACCACTAAGAATATGGGTCTTGAGATTCCATCTTTAATTCATCCCAATTCCTTTATATCTAGGGAGTCAGTGGTTACTGAAGGTGCTCAAGTTATGGCTGGAGCTATTATCCAAACTGATACCTTCATAGACGAAAACTCTATTATCAATACAGGGGCAATTATTGAGCATGATTGTGCTGTTGGTAAGCATACGCATATATGTCCAGGTGTAGTAATCGGAGGAGAAGTTGCTATTGGAGACAATTCATTTATTGGTGCTGGTGCTACTATTATACAAGGTGTTAAGATTGGTATAGATGCGTTTGTGGCAGCAGGCTCTGTAGTAACAAATAATGTGCTTGACAACTCAAAAGTGATGGGGGTGCCTGCTAGAGAAATAAATGATTAGATGAGGTAAATAAGTGAATAAATAAATGGGTAAAGAATTGACATCACATAGGAAATCTGGTGCTTGAAAACATAGAGACTATTCGGTTA
>Ga0187827_10008088_pt1 | contig 11498 bp, 12 predicted proteins | sample ETNtaG_39_FD_167969 | JGI IMG/M metagenome (GOLD analysis project Ga0187827, IMG submission 167969) | Marine microbial and viral communities from oxygen minimum zone, Eastern Pacific Ocean - ETNP2014_SV_150_PacBio MetaG (Illumina Assembly) | ecosystem: Environmental > Aquatic > Marine > Hypoxic... | reverse complement strand
TATATCTCCAGGTTTTGGTTTTGTTGAATTCATAAAAAAATTCGGCATTGAAAGAAGAGTCTATACATCAGGAAAAAGTAAAAGTTTTTTAGACCCTTTTAAGGCTGAAAAAAAAGATGATATTGAAAGATTAAAAATCATACAAGAACAGATTCATGAAAATTTTATATCTAATGTAAAAAATAGAAGAGGTTTAAAAATAAAAAAAAATCAAGAAACTGAAATTTTTAGCGGTCTTTTTTGGGTAGGACAAAAGGCAATTGATCTTGGTCTAGCAGATGACATAGGATCCATACATAATATTATAAAGCAACGATTTGGAAAAAAAGCAAAAATTAAAATTATTGATCAAAAAAAATCATTTATCCAACGTAGATTATCATCTTCTTTACCCAATTCCATAATTGATACAGATAGAGCAATTGAAAAATTAGAGGAAAAAGCTTTATGGTCTAGGTATGGGTTATAATGAAAATAGCTGTATTAATACTTATTATATTTTTTATTATTGTTATTTTTCGTTTTTTCAGCAATTTGAATAAAAAGAATGTTTCAAACAATAAAGAAAAAAATGTGATCGATCTTGAAAAAGATCCAAATTCTGATGAATATAAGCCTAAGGAATAATCAGTGTTTTCTCTGCAATCAATTATCACGAAACTAAAAATAACTGAAGTTATTGGAGCTTTAGAAGAAACAATTCACCTGGATAGTTATGGTTTCTAAAACAATGGAAGAATTAACCTCCCTTTGCAAGAGAAGAGGTTTTATTTTTCAATCTAATGATATTTATGGTGGCGTTAAAGGGCTTTATGACTATGGCCCAATGGGAGTCGAATTAAAAAACAATCTTAAGCAATCGTGGTGGAAATCAATGGTTTATGAAAGAGATGACATTGAGGGTCTAGATGCAACTATACTGACAGCGCCCGATGTTCTAAAACATTCAGGACATGAAGATACATTTTCTGATCCTCTCGTTGATTGTAAATCTTGTAAATCCAGATGGACGGCAGATCAATTAGATAATCAAAGTTGCCCTAACTGTAAATCCAAAGACCTAACTGATCCAAGGCCATTTAACCTGATGTTTAAAACTTCTATTGGCCCCGTGGATGATGATAACACCTTTGCTTATTTAAGACCAGAAACAGCACAGCAAATATTTATCAATTTTAAAAATGTTTTAGACTCTACTAATAGAGTCCTTCCTTTTGGAATTGCCCAAATTGGGAAAGCTTTTAGAAATGAAATAACTCCTAGGAATTTTATCTTTAGAGTAAGGGAATTTGAACAAATGGAATTGGAATTTTTTGTAGAACCTGGCTTGGATGATGAATGGCACAAATACTGGGTTGACTCTAGATATAACTGGTGGATAGATCAGGGCATAGACAAGAAAAGGCTTGAACTTTACGAAGTTCAAAAGGATGAGCTTTCTCATTATTCAAAAGCAACTGTAGATATAATGTATAGCTTTCCTCATGGGAAGGAGGAGCTTGAAGGGATAGCAAATAGAACAGACTTTGATCTAGGTTCGCACACAAAAAACCAAGAAGATTTTAATATTTCTTCAAAAGCAATGAAGAATAAAAAATCTACTACAAAACTCGCAGTTCAAAACCTAGCAAATAAGAGTTGGTATATTCCTTATGTCATAGAACCCTCTGCTGGAGTGGAAAGAGGTGTCCTGGCTTTGCTAAATGAGGCGTATAAAGTAGATGAAAAAAATTCCAGGGTAGTGCTGGCTTTAAAACCACATTTGTCTCCTATAAAGGCTGCTGTTATTCCTTTAAAAAGAAATAATGAACAATTAGTTGAACATGCAAAATCCATAAAATGCAGCCTACAAAAACTCGGATTAGGAAGAGTTGCTTTAGAAAATTCAGGTAATATTGGTAAAAACTATCGACGGCATGATGAAATAGGAACACCATTATGCATTACTGTAGATTTTGAGACCTTAGAGAATAAAAGTGTTACCATCAGAGACAGGGACACTATGCAACAAAAAAGACTAAGTCCTGATGAATTAAAAAATTATTATGAAAAATATTTTGAGTAATTATTATTAAGCAATATTCACTCAGTAATCTCTTATTGTATTGATTTATTCTATTTATACCTGTTCTGTCTAAACATATTTATAAATGATAAATAAAATCAATGATGCCATATCTTGTCGCGCTCTTTTCTTTATTATTTCGTTTTATATAGGTCTTTGGACAATAAGAATTCCATCAATAAAAGACCAGTTACATACGGATTACATAGGAATTGGATATATATTGGGTACTTTTGCCTTCGGTTCAATTTTAGTAATGATATTTGCAAATGAAATTTTAAAAAAATTTCCTTCAAAAGTAACTATTTCATTCAGTGGAATTATGCAGGGGACTTTATGGATACTTGTCCCATTCATAACAGAGTTAAGTATGTTTATGATTTTTTCATTTATATTTGGTTGTTGCTATGGGATATTTGAAGTAGCAATCAACCTACAAGCCTCCAATATAGAAAAAAGAGAAAAAAAATCTATGATGTCAGGTTTCCATGCATTCTTTAGCTTGGGTCTTTTATCAGGGTCATTTTGTACAAGTATTTTACTTCGTTTAAATGTTTCTTTTTTCCCAAATATATTAATCTATGTAGCAGTCCTTCTCCCGTTAACTATTTTGTTTTCTAACTTTCTTTTAAAAGATCTTCATACATCTTCAAATGAAAAGGGAAGTATTTTTTTTCTCTGGCCGCCTCTTATTTTTGTGCTTGTTATTATAACAATGACAGATTCATTGTCAGAGGGCGGTGTTGATTCATGGGCTGCTTTGTATATGAGGGATGCAGTTAATGTTGACGGCTTTTATATAGGAATAGCAACTATTAGTTTTAATATATTTATGGTTGTAGGAAGGTTCACAGGAGATGCAATAAGAGACAAGTTAGGAGTTTATTTATTTTTTATCATCTTGACCCTTTTCTCAATTATTGGATTGATAATAATATTGATGTTTAATTCAATCTTATCTTCCATTATTGGATTTTCTGTCTTGGGATTTGGAATATCGAGCATTATTCCCTTATCTTACAGTCTTGCTGGTAAAATAGAGGGAGTTAGCAGCACTGTTGGAATCTCAATAATTTCTATAGCTACGTATGGAATGTTTATGGTAGGACCAGCAATTATGGGTTTTGTAGCTAAGTTTTATGGAATAAATAATGTTTTTTCCCCTATGATGATTCTTTTTTGCGCTTGCTTATTGATAATTATTCTTTTTAGAAAAAAAATTAATATATAATCTTAAGGATAGCCGATTCTGTTTTTAATATTTGTTTGTTAAGAAAAATACTTTTTGTTTCTTCTATTTTCATCATAGCTATTGCCAGTTTGTTAAAGGAAGAGATTATTTCACCAACTTTATTTTGATTAAAATTAATTTGATTTCCTCGACGTACATTTCCAGAAATAATTTCTACAACTCTTATACTTTTTTTCAGAAGCGCTCTATATTTCATCCTGGCAGTTATTTCTTGACCCACATAACAACCTTTTTCCCAGTCAATAGCATTAATTTTATTAAAATTATTTTCTAGGAGCAAGGATTTATTCTGGATTAAATCCTCAGAAGAATAAGGAATTAAATTCTTTATTAATAATTTTCTATATTTTCCAAAATTATCTTCAATAAGATTATATTTTTTTTCGAGTTCTTTAAATTTGTTTTTAGAAACAAAAATTTTATTGCCTAATTCGTCATTTCTTGGATCTTTAAATAGTGTTATATCTTTTTCTAATTGCAATAAATCATTATTTTCTATTATAGATAAAGATAGTAAATCATTCACATTATTAATCTCCACTTTTGCACGTAATTTATAAATTTTTAATTTATTTATTAAATCATTTACAAATTTTTTATGGGTTTCAATCAAATAAGAGTTTTCATAATCAATAATAAAAAAATCAGCTATAAATTTTCCCTGAGGGTTAAGCAGACAAGAATAAATCGAATTTTTTGAGTCACATTTATGAATATCATTAGTTATCAAATCTTGCAAAAAATTCCCTCGATCTTGACCAGATATGCTTAGGAATTTTGAATCGACTAGATTAAAATAGTTACTTGTTGTCATAATGAAATTTAATATATATTCCTAAATTTTATAATTTGCACAGGAAATTTTTTTGAAAATACTTGTTATATCTTCTAACCTCATTGGAGATACTATTTTATCAACTGGTGTCATACAATTTTTTTTAAACAAATATATTAATTCTAAATTCACTTTTGTTATCGGACCAACAGCTAATCAATTATATGATAATTTCCCCAATCTTGAAAAAAGAATAATAATTCAAAAGAAAAAATACAATTTGCATTGGTTAAAAATTATTAAAAACTGTTTTTTTACAAAGTGGGACATCATTATAGATTTTCGTTCATCTATGATTAGTTATATTCTTTTTCATAAAAAAAAATTTATTTTTAAAAAAAACAATATTTCACATCATTTGAACCAATTAACAAATTTTTTTGAATTTGACTGCTTTAATCTTATGATTCACACCAGTGATGAAGAAGTTAAAGAAGTAGAAAAAACTATTTCTAAGCAATTTAAATATGTTGTTATTTGCCCGGGAGGTAATTGGAAACCTAAATTATGGGATCTAAAAAATTTTATTGAACTGATGAAAAATATCAAACGGGATTACATTAATGTAAAATTTATAATCGTAGGTTCGTTGATTGAAAAAAAATATTATTTTCAAGATATTGTAAATGAAACAAATAAAAACGACATTATAGATTTAATGGGAGCATCGTTAACTCTAACTTCAGCTTATATGAAGAAAAGCAGTTTATTTATTGGTAATGATTCAGGATTAATGCATTTATCCGCGGCCTCAAATCTTGCAACTATAGGTTTGTTTGGACCAACAAATGATAAAATTTATGCTCCAAAGGGCATTAGTTGTTTTGTTGTAAGAACGAATGAAGATTATGAATATTTTAAAAAAAATATTTGTGAACCTAACAAGTCCTATATGCAATCAATTAATAAAAAAAATATAATAAGTTTAATTCAAAAAAATAAATTATTATAATGAAAGAAGCAATGATTGAAATTATTCAGCCAGATGACTGGCATATACATTTAAGACAAGGGGAAATATTAAACACAGTATCTCACTACTCATCGAGAATAAATAATAGATGTATTGTTATGCCAAACTTAGACAATCCAATCACAACTGGTGAATTAGCCAATCAATACAAAGCTGAAATTAAAAAAACCTTTAAGAATAATTCTTTTATTCCTCTTATCCCTTGCTATTTGACTGATTCTTTGAATCTTGCTGATTTTGAAGAATCACTTGAAAAAGATATTTTTATTGGCGGTAAATTATATCCAGCAAATGTTACTACAAATTCAGAATTAGGAGTATCAAATATAGAAAAAATTTATCCAGTTTTAGAAATACTTGAAAAACTAAATAAAAACTTACTTATACATGGAGAAAAAATTTCACAAAATATCAATATTTTTGATAGGGAAAAATATTTTATTGATGATGAACTGATTAAGATTAGGAACAAATTTCCTAATCTTAATATTGTCTTAGAACATGTTTCATCTAAGTATGGCGCAGAATTCATTTTGGAAAACAACAATATGGCAGGAACTATTACTCCTCAGCATATGTTGATTACGAAAAAAGATGTTTTTGTTGATGATAATATCAATCCACATAATTTTTGCATGCCAGTTGCGAAAGAAGAGAAAGATTTGATAGCTCTTAGAAAATATGCATGCTCTGGAAATAGAAAATTTTTTCTTGGAACTGATTCTGCACCACATCATATTAAAGATAAAATACCAAATTTATCTTCAAAACCAGGAATTTTTTCTTCACCATGTTCAATTGAATTATACGCAGAAATATTTGATCAAGAAAATGCTTTAAATAAACTTGAATCTTTTGCTTCAATTAATGGACCAATTTTTTATAAATTACCTGTTAACAAAAACAAAATAAAAATTATGAAAAAGAAATGGATTCTTGATGAGTATACAACTAATAATAAGATCAAAATACAAAATTTCTATGGAGGACAAGAATTAAATTGGAAAGTTTTATAATAAGTTCTATAAGAAAATTATCTAATTATATATAATCGAGTATGAGTCTTGGAACATTATTATATACGTGGTTTTTTGGTAATTTTGTCGGATCTGATGAATTGAGCAATAAATATTATTGTAATTCAAAAGATTTTCAGGACAAAAATGCTAAAAGGTGGGTAATTTTTTATGGTAAAATTGAAGCATCAAAAATTCCGCCTCATTGGCATGCTTGGCTTCACAAATCTGTTGAATCACCTCCAATTAATTATAAGCATAAATATGAATGGCAAAAAGATCACCAGCCAAATGCTACAGGCACGATTGATGCCTATCATCCAACAACTCATACATTTTCTAAATCTAAACCAAATCTTGATGAAAAAGAATATGAAAGATGGAATCCATAAATTATTACTAATAATATTTTTATTTTTATCACCTAATATTTTTGCTGAACCAATTGAGGGGTACGCGGTCAATTTGCAAATTCTTGATAAAATCACATCTCAAATAAAAACAATTGAAATAAATGTGAATGATACCTACAATTTTGGCACATTAAAAATAGAAATATATGCATGCTATAAAAGACCTCCAGAGGAAATTCCAGAAGATTTCATTTTATTAAAAATATTTGATACTTTGTATGATAACAACCTAGAAAGAATTTACCAAGGATGGATGATATCATCAAGTCCAGCGGCTACGCCTTTTGAACATCCAATTTATGATGTATGGGTCAAAGAATGTAGAATAGATTAGGATTTTTCAACTATAATTATCAATCAAATCTTGACATGAAATTGATGTCATAATTTCCAGATATAAATTCACCGGATTGAATTATTTTTTGATGCAATTGTATATTTGTATCAATCCCAACTATAATATATTCTTCAAGAGCTCTTTTCATTTTTTTAATAGAATCTTCTCTATTATCAGCATAAGTAATAAGTTTTGCAATCAAGCTGTCATAATATGGAGGCACTGAACATCCTTGGTAAATAGATGAATCAACTCTTATACCTAATCCCCCAGGTTGATAATATCGTTTTATATTGCCAGGTGATGGAATAAAGGTCTCTGGATGTTCTGCATTGATTCTGCATTCGATTGCGTGCCCTTTTATTAATATGTCATCTTGATTTTTAGTTATTTTTTCTCCAAGAGCAGCAAAAATTTGTTCTTTTACTAGATCTATTTGAGTAACCATTTCTGTTATTGGATGCTCAACTTGAAGTCTAGTATTCATTTCCATAAAATAGAATTTTTTGTTATCATATAAAAATTCTAAGGTGCCAACGCCCTCATAACCCATAGACTTCATTGCTTTTTTGCACAATTCGCCGATTTCTTGACGTTCGTTTTCTTCAAGACATAAACTTGGACATTCTTCGATGAGTTTTTGATGTTTTCTTTGTATAGAACAGTCTCTCTCACCAAGTACTAAAACATTTCCGTGAGCATCCGCTAAGATCTGTATTTCAATATGCTTTGGAGTTGATAAAAATTTTTCAAAGTAAAGGATATCATTGTTGAAAGATTTTTTTGCCTCAATTTTTGCAGAACCTAAAGCATTTTCAAGTTCATTAATTTTTTTAACAATTCTCATGCCTTTTCCACCACCTCCACTTGCTGCTTTGATAATTACTGGTAATCCAATTTCATCTATAAATTTATTTACCTGATTAAAGTCATTCACATCATGCAAACCAGGAACTATCGGCACTCCATTATCCCGCATAATTCTCCTAGCTTTTATTTTATCGCCCATAATCCCTATATGATTTGATGTTGGACCAATAAATTTAATTTTATGTTCTTCAATTATTTCTGCAAATCTCTTACTTTCACTTAAAAAACCATAACCAGGATGAATAGCATCAGCGTTAGTTAATGTTGCTGCTGTAACTATAGCGGGTATATTTAAATAACTTAATTGAGCAGAGGCAGGACCGACACAAATGCTTTCATCCGCCATTTTTACGTGAATTGCAGATTCATCAGCCTCTGAGTGTATTGCAACGGTTTTAATATTGAGTTCTTTACACGCTCTTAAAATGCGTAAAGCAATTTCACCCCTATTAGCGATTAAAATCTTTTTGAACATTATTCAAAAATAATAAGATCGTCTCCAAATTCAACTGGTTGACTATTTAAAACAATTATTTTTTGTATAATTCCGGACTTAGGGGATTTTATTTCATTAAAAGTTTTCATTGCCTCTATTACCAGCAAAGTATCCCCTTCTTTAACCTGTTGCCCTTTTTTAACGTATGGTGGGGTAGAGGGATCAGGTGACAAGTAAGCAACTCCAACCATTGGAGATTTAACAATATTTTCTAATTTAGTTTCATTTTTTTGTTTTGATATTTGATCTGTTTTTTGTGAGTTTTCATCTTGTGAAGGAATTTGTTGAATTCTTTGATTGCTGACATTTTCACTTGAAGATATTTCTACTTCATAATCACCTTTTTTTATTTTTATAGATTGTATATTCTTTAATTTTAATTCTTTTTTTAGAAAATTGATATTTTCAAGATCATTTTTATCTATTTTTGTCATCGATATATTTATTAAACCTTAATTAAATTATTTATAGCCTCTATAGCAAGTATATAGCTAAAAGAATCAAATCCGCAAATTAATCCGTTAACCCCTTCAGATGTTATGCTTATTTTCCTATAATCCTCTCTATTATATATATTAGATAAATGTATTTCAATTTTTGGCTTAGAAATAGCCCTTAAAGCATCTAATAAGGCTACTGATGTATGAGTAAAAGCAGCAGGATTAATGATCAAACCATCATATTTTTCTTCTGCTGATTGAATAAAATTAATTAATTCTCCTTCATTATTACTTTGGCAAAAAAATAGATCCATATTCATTTTTTTACATTTTTCTCTTGCTTTGTTTTCGATCTCTTGGAGAGAAATATCACCATATATATCTCGCTCTCTATTTCCTAGCAGATTAAGATTAGGACCATTTATTATAATTATTTTTTTCATTAATTTATTAGTTTTTCAAAATGCTTACTAAGAGCAAGTGTCTGATTTTGATAATTTGATTTAATATTTGATCCATATACTACCTTTGTTTCTTTGTTAAGCTTTTCATATTGTATTTTAGCTATAAATTGTCCATCCTGTAAAATAAAAGGAACTTCATTAGTTTTAACTTCTAGTACTGCGTAAGATCCAAAAGGGTCACCAAATCCGGGATCAAAAAAACCAGCATAATGCACTCTGAAATCACCAAATCCTGTATCATAAGGCTTCATTTCACCAGCCATTATTTTTGGAATTCTAATTTTTTGTTTAGATTTTAAAATATAAAATTTACCAGGTTTGATAATTAATGAATCATTTTCATTTTTAATAGAATCCCAAAAATCCGCTACTTTATGACTGTAAATTTTATTATAGTATAAAACAGGAGTATTATTTTTTGCTACATAGGCAGAGATTTTATTATTGTTTTTCAAATCAACAGATATTTTTAATCCAGAGGAGATATTTGCAATATTTTTGTTTCCGGATTCATCAAAAATGATTGGATCAATTTTATGAAAAAAATGTAGAGATTCATCATCTACATATTCATGATTTTGATAAATTAATCTCATTTGATTTAGAGAATCTCCTTTTTTTAATGAAGTGTTAAATGATCTAGGCGTTATTTCTAAAAAAATTTCTCCATTATAATTTAATGGAATTTTTTCATATTCATCAGAAAAATCTAAAATTGATCTACAAAATATATCAAGCCGTCCAGTACTACTTTTGGGATTACATTTACCAAAAATGTCATTTTTTAAATTTAATTTTTCATTTAATCTTACAAGATAAGTTATGTTTTTTCTGAAGATATATGCTTTATTTAAATCAATTTTTTTATTTATAATATTGTCTAATTTATCTCTAATATTAGTATTTGGAGATAAGAAACTAGCTTGTATCTCGTAACATTCTTCACTTAAGGTTAAATCGACACTTGATGGTTGAACTTGTGATGAAGAATATTTATTATAATCTATATTGTTATTCTTAAAGAGAGTAAAATAATCTTCATGGACAAGAGATCCTTTATTCATTGGATATTAATCCAATCTTTTTTTTAGCAAAATCTATTAACTTTTTATCTTGAGAGGTAATCAAAATATTATTTAATTTTTTAAGTGCTTCTTTATGAGAAACATTGTTAAGAAAAATATTTGTATCAATAAAATCAACCCAACCATCTTTTTCAAGTAATATTGCTATTCTTTTAAGCTTATTATGTAACATATTGTTATTTTCAAATATCATAAGTAGATCACAGTAATTGTAGAAAAATTCTTGAGTAAATTTATTATGTTTTTTATCAATTTTATCAAATTCGATTTCAAATATTATTTTCTTTATATGATAATTATTATTATCTTTATCATAATTTTTTTTATAAAATCTCAAGGCCTCTTCTATATGTCCATAAGGAACAAGCAAATCCGCTTTTGTTTCTATTAGGAATATTTTTTTTGGATATTTATCAATCAGTTTATTTAGAATAGTTAGAGACTTCTTTAACCTACCTTTTCTTGCTAGAATAATTGAGTTAGCATAATCATAAAAATCATTTTTTAAGTATTTGTTTAGTTCATCGTTATTATTTTCAGTAAAACCAAATAATTTTGCTTTTATGAAATAGAATTGTTCACTTAAGTTTTGATCAAACTTATGTTTTTGATTAGTAAATTCATTTTCTAAAACTTTAAATCGTTCTTCATATATTGGATGTGATGAAAATATATAATCTTCCTCATTCAAACCTTTTTGAAATGATTTTTTTTCTAATATTTTTAAAAATTTTTTCAATGGTTCTGGGGAAATATGTAGTTTATTTAAAGTTTGTGCAGCATATATATCCGCCTCTCTTTCTTGCTCTTTGCTAAAAGCAGAATAATAATTTTGGATACCCATTTGATTAGTAATCATTGATTGAAGTAAAAAATCTGAATTATTTGCCAAAATAGATGCAGCAACTACTGATAAAGTACTTAATTTATTAATAGATCTCAGACTATTTATAGATTTGATTCTCTTAGTAATATGATAGTTTTCTAAGTGACCAATCTCATGGGCTAAAACACCAATTAATGCTTCGTAAGTTGGGGTATATTTCAGTAAACCTGTCGTAACAAATAGAATTTTTTTTTCATTAATATAAGCATTTGGATTTTCATCCAAAATAATTGAAAATTTTATTTTACTATCTATTTGATTGACTTCTTGAATTATACTTAAATAGTCTTTGATTATATTTTCTATCTGATAGTCATAAATTGAAGCTGCTTTAACATTAGTAAAAAAAAAAAAAAATAAAAAATA
>Ga0187827_10008087_pt1 | contig 11499 bp, 11 predicted proteins | sample ETNtaG_39_FD_167969 | JGI IMG/M metagenome (GOLD analysis project Ga0187827, IMG submission 167969) | Marine microbial and viral communities from oxygen minimum zone, Eastern Pacific Ocean - ETNP2014_SV_150_PacBio MetaG (Illumina Assembly) | ecosystem: Environmental > Aquatic > Marine > Hypoxic... | reverse complement strand
AGACAAGTGTATAAAAATATTAGATTATGAAGAAATCTGAAACATTAGTTATGGTCGTATATTACAAAGGTGCAGAAAGATATGCTTCAGACTATTTTAAATCTATTGAGAACCAGAGTACAAAACAATTCGACCTTTTGATTATTTATGATAATGTTGCTTCTTTTAAAATATCTGGATTAAATGTAAGTATTAATGAAATCTTGATTTCTGAAAGAAAAAAGCCTAGCATGATCCGATTAGATGGTATGCGTTATGCTTTAAAAAACGATTATCGTAATCTGATTTTTTCAGATATTGATGATTATTTTTCAAATAACAGAATTTCATTATCTGTGAGAGAATTAGAAGAATACAGTTTTGTTTTTAATGAAATTTCATTGATTAACCAAAATGGTGGATTACTTAAAGAAAATTATTTGCATCAAATATCTGTGTTGAAATATGTAGATTCATTTAGTCACATCCTTGATTATAATTGTTTAGGTTTAACACATACAGGTGTAAATTTAGAATTAATCGATAACTTTTACATTCCTGAAGATATAATCGCAGTAGACTGGTGGGTTTTTACTATTCTTTTATTAAATGGAGCCACTGGCAAGTATGTTGATAATGCGACAACTTACTACAGGCAATCTGATAATAATATGGTGGGCATGAATAAACTACTTGATGTGAATCGTTTGGAGACCGGTATCAAAGTGAAACTTATACACTATGATAATGTTATGAATTATTGTAACGAAAATAATTTGCATACAGCTTATGAAGAATATTCTCAGAAAAAAAATAAAATTAACCAATTAAAATCAGCAATACATGATAAGGGGTTTTGTGAAAAATATATTGAAACGGTCAACATGAATATGAACAAGATTTATAAAGGTTGGTGGAGCGAAATTTTAACCCTAGATGATTGGAGAACATATGAACGTTGATTTTTTTGATCAAATTTCAAAAGCAAAAGAACCTTACATCATTGCGGAATTAGGATCAAACCACAATGGCGATATGAAACTTGCGAAAGAACTAATTGACGCGGCAAAAGAAGCAGGTGCTGATTGCGTAAAATTCCAGAGTTGGACGAAGGATACAATATTTTCCAAAAAGAAGTATGAAGAAAACTTTTTTCTGGCTGATGATTATCGGGACAGGAATGATTACACTTTGGAAGAGATCGTAGATGCATTTTCAATTTCTGAAAATCAACTGAAGGAAATGAGTGTTTATTCCCGTAAGATCGGGATCGACTGTACTTCGACTCCATTTTCAAAAAAAGAGGTTGATTTTCTGGCGGATGAACTGGATGTGCCATTCATTAAGATTGCATCCATGGATCTGGACAATTATCCATTCCTGGAACACATCGCCAGGACAGGTAAGCCCATGGTGCTTTCCACGGGGTTGAGTGAATTGCATGAGATTGATAAGGCTGTCCAAACCATAGAATCAACTGGCAACAAAAAGTTAGTAATCCTGCATTGCATTGCAAGTTATCCAACTGAAGATGAAAATGTAAACCTAAACAACATTGACATGCTGAAAAAACTCTATCCTTACCCAATAGGTTTTTCTGACCATTCACTGGGCTTTTCGATATCGTTAGCATCTGTTGCCAAAGGGGTCTGCCTTATAGAAAGACACTTTACGTTGGATAAGCAGATGTTTGGTTGGGACCATAAAGTGTCAGTGGCACCGGAAGAGCTAAAGATTATAGTGAAAGAGTCCAAACGCATTACTAAGGCCCTTGGTTCTTATAGGATTGTGTGCCCTGAGGATGAAACACGTAAGAACGAGTTCCGACGGAGCCTTGTAACTACACGTACTCTGAAAGCAGGAGATAAAATTGGGTTAGAAGATATTGATGCAAAGCGACCAGGTACAGGAATACCGCCAGGAGACATAGCTTACGTCAAAGGTAGGATATTAAAAAATGATTTGGGAAAAGATGAATTGATAAGGTGGGAGGATTTGATTTAATGCTTGCCATCATTCCAGTTCGTGGTGGATCCAAAGGGATTTCCAATAAAAATATAAAGCCATTATGCGGTAAGCCGTTAATTGTGTATACGATTGAAGCTGCACTGGCTGCAAATACTATTGATCGGATTATTTTATCCACTGATGATGAAGAAATTGCTGATACTTGTAAGTCCACAGGTGTAGAAATTCCCATACGTCCAACGGAACTGTCACAAGACGGTTCTCTGGCTATCGACAACTACATCTGTACCTTGGAGCGTCTAAACAATGAATTCAAACATAACTTTAATGAATTTGAGACAACTAAATGAAAGTTAATGTGCAGGATGCGGTACTCAGAATTAAGCATCTGGTCTAAGTTTAAAGCAAAGGCGTACTTTTATGACTAAAGCTATTGCTGTAATTCCAGCGCGTGGAGGCTCAAAGAGAGTTCCTAAGAAGAATGTTATGGACTTCATGGGAAAGCCGATGATTGCCTGGACAATCGAGGCTGCATTGAGAAGTAATGTTTTTTCGAGAGTCCTCGCAAGCACTGATGATAAAGGCATTGCTGAAGTGGCAAAACAGTATGGAGCAGAGGTCCCTTTTCTAAGGGAAGGCAACAGCAACGATTTTACTCCGGTCGGCGAAGCGACCGTTGGTGCAGTAAAGCAGGCTGAAGATCATTGGAGCGAAGAGTATGATGTAGTTGTTCAGCTTCTGTCAAATTGTCCGATCAGAAATGCTGATGATATCAGCGTTTCTTATAAACAGTTTTGCAAATCATCTCCTAGTTTTCAGATCAGCTGTTTCAAATTTGGATGGATGAATCCATGGTGGGCAACAAAACTTAATTGTGACTATGTTCCTGAATTCTTATTTCCAGAGGCATTGAAGAAGCGCTCTCAGGACCTCGATGATCTTTATTGTCCGACAGGCGCAATTGGGATTGCTGATAAACAAGCACTGGTTGACAACAAAACATTTTACGGACCGGGCCATATTTTTTACCCTATAGACTGGAAATCTGCTGTTGATATTGATGATTATGAAGATCTTGATTTTGCCAAAGCGGTTTTTTTGTTGAATGAATCTGAAAGGTAACCATTCTATCTACAATGTGCTCATTGTTGGCGCAGGGAATATTGCTGCGGGGTATGATAGACCCGGTCAGCTAGAATATTTGACTCACACTCATGCAGTCTGTGGTTCCCCGTATTTTAATTTATCAGGTTTTATTGACGTATGTGCGAAGAAAGCAAATAAGGCTGTTTCAAAATGGGGCGGACAAAGCTACTGTTCACTAAGAGATGCTTTCAAAAACAAAATAGATATTGTGGCTATCACAGTACCTGATCAGTTTCATTATGAACTATTAGTGGAAGTCACATCATTTCCTGTCAAATTAGTTTTCACGGAAAAACCTCTTGCCGCAGATGTAAAAGGTGGTCTCGATATAGTCAGTTTATATGAAAAAAGAAATATTCCGCTATGTGTGAACTATAAGCGACGCTACGCTCCTGAAATGTCAGAGCTGAAAAAACATATTCAGCAGAAGCTATACGGAAATTTTCTCACCGGTTCCGGTTGTTACGGGAAAGGGCTTGTTCATAACGGTTCACATCTTGTAGATTTGCTTTTCTTTTTGCTTGGTGAAGTAACCCCTATTTCTGCTACATACGGTTTTGTTGATTTTACAGAAGAAGATCCGACAGCCTCAGCGAGCCTATTGGTTAAGAACAGGCCATTTTGGATGATCGGTATTGATTCTAACTACTGTACCGTTTTCGAACTGGATCTGTTCTTTGAAAAAGCCCGGATAAGAGTAAAAGATTTGGGAAATTGCATAGAGGTATCAACTATGGAAGAGAGCAGGGTGCACAAAGGGTATAAGGTATTAGGTCCACCTTCACAAGCTCACGTTTCACTTGATCACTCGATGAAATATTCGTATGAGAATATATTTCATTTCCTTGAAGGAAATGAAACGTTAAAGTGTACAGGAAGGGACGCATTAGATTCATTGGAAATCTGCTTGGAGTTAAAAGGTAAACTTAAATGAAACGAGTGCTTTTGTTTTCACATGATCCAGGGGGAGCAAATGTTATTATCCCCCTGGTGAAGCCGCTTCTTGATCTCGGTCATGAGGTGTTGCTGTATGGTAAAGATATTGCCTTAGACAAATATCAGGCAGAAGGGATTGTGACAGCAGTAAATATTACAGACGAACTATCTGAACCGACCATCGTTTCCATCAGTCTGTGGATTACCAAGCTCGCCCCAGACTATATCATAACCGGAACAAGTGCATCTGACATTACAGAAAAATTAATCTGGAAAGCAGCAGAATCAGTAGGGATTCCTACATTTGTAATTCTAGACAGCTGGATTGACTATAGATTGCGCTTTTCCAAATATACAATTGGAGAACGCGATCTGTACGATAAGAACCGTGAGCTTGACTATTTACCATCAAAAATCTTTACAATGGATGATTATGCAAAGCGTGAGATGATTAAGGAAGGTATTCCTGTAGAATTGATCGAAATCACAGGGCATCCATATTTCGATTACCTTAGGGACAAGGCATTGTCTTTACCAAATCCCGACAAAAAGGGTCATAATGAGACTATAATTGCTTTTATCTCACAGCCTCTTATTGAGATCTATGGTTTTAGTGATGGTGTGCCGTATTGGGGATATACAGAGAAAGAAATCTTTCAACACCTGATTGATGCACTCTTTGTAGTTTATGGAGAGAAAAGCGGGAAGGTAAAGCTTGTGGTGAGGCCGCATCCCAAGGAGAAAGTCGATGAGTGGCTGAAAGAAGCTGAAGTCCACAGTTGTGACTGGCTTGATATCTATATTGATAAAGAAACTGATCAATTATCATTGATGATGAACTCGGACGTAATTGCCGGAATGTTTTCAACGTTTCTGATTGAATCGGTTGTTTTAAACAAACCGACCGTCAGCATACAGATCGGCCTGAACAAAGAGAACCCTTTTGTGCTGGATAAAATTAATGTGCTAAAATCTGCTGGTTCTCAAGAAGAACTAGTTGAGAGATTGAGAAATAGTAAAGAGAACGTTAATGACTTTAAATTAACTTCAAATAGTGTATCAAATATAATATCCATAACCGAGAGGATTGTATAAATGGCTAAGTTGGCTATTAATGGTGGTAATAAAGTTAGAACTGAACTGTTTCCTGCATATCGTGTAATTGATGAAAATGAACAGAAAGCAGTTTCTGAAGTTGTTAAGTCAGGGGTGCTATCGCGTTTTCTAGCAAGTTGGCATGATGACTTTTTCGGTGGTCCTCAAGTACAGATCTTGGAACAGGAATGGGCAGAGCACTTTGGTGTTAAACACGCTATTGCTGTTAATTCAGCAACATCGGGTCTGTTCTGTGCTGTTGGTGCAATAGGGACAGAACCAGGAGATGAGATTATTTGTTCTCCATATACAATGGCTGCATCATCTATTGCTCCATTGATTTATAATGCTATTCCTGTCTTCGCCGATATAGAAGAGGATTATTTTTGCATGTCTGTAGAATCCGTTGAAGCACAGATTACCCCGCAGACTAAGGCCATCATAATTGTCGATATTTTTGGTCAGACATACGATATGGAGCAGATTAATGCACTGGCCCAAAAACACGGGTTGTATGTTATCGAAGACTGTGCTCAGGCTCCGGACGGGTTATACAAAGGGCAAAAAAGTGGAACCCTTGGCGATATCGGGATCTACTCGCTCAACTATCATAAGCACATTCATTCCGGTGAAGGCGGTATGATTGTCACAGACAATGATGAGTTAGCTGATAAGCTAAAGTTAATACGGAATCACGCAGAATCAGTTCTTGATGGACGCGGAGAGGACTATTCTACGGCTCAGTTAGTAAATATGATTGGTTATAACTACCGTATGACTGAAATTGAGGCTGCAATAACTAGGCAGCAGCTCAAAAAACTTCCTTCCCTAGTCAACCAGAGAATCAAAAATGTAGAATACCTGTCGGAAAAACTTAATCAGATTCCATGTATTGAAGCTGCTAAGGTCCGCCCTGATACGAAACACTGTTTCTATATACATGTTCTGAAATATGACAGTTCTGAAGCAGGTGGTATTCACCGAAATGTTTTTGTAGACGCAGTCAAGGCTGAATTGGCTCCTATTGAACTTCGCGAAACGGAAGGAGTGAAAGTAGTGAGTGGTTATGTGAAACCAATTTACCTGCAGCCACTGTTCCAGAATAAGATCGCCTACGGAGCAAGCCATTTTCCATGGAGTTATGAGGGCTATAAAGGTAACGTTGATTACTCTAAGGGCATCTGCCCGGTAACGGAGCGCATGCACTTTAAGGAGCTGATCAACCATGAATTGATGCGACCTGGGATGACCAAGAAAGATCTTAATGATGTTGCAAACACCTTTATAAAAGTATACGAAAACAGGAATGAACTGCGATGAACAATCCTTTTCTCATTGGTGAACGTATTTATTTACGGGCACTCAGACTAAATGACCTTGAAGGTGGGTACTTGAACTGGTTGAACGATGCAGAAGTTTGCGCTCACAATGGTCATCATGTCTGCCCATATTTAGAAGAAGACCTTAAAAAATATATCGAGTCATCATGGGGGCAAAGAGATAAAATTGTTTTAGCTATTGTGAAAAAAAACGATGATAAGCATATCGGTAATATTTGCATGCAGAATATAAATCTGCTCGACCGTAGTGCCCAACTTACCATCATTCTTGGGGATAAGGAAGAGTGGGGCAATGGCTACGGAAGAGAAGCCTGGACGTTACTGATGGAGCATGGATTCAAGGCCTTAAATCTACATCGAATTTACTGCGGAACCTTTTCTACTAATATCGGAATGCAGAAACTAGCGGAAAGTGTTGGAATGAAAAAAGAAGGTACAAGAAAAGAAGCTCATTATAAAAACGGCCGATTTTGTGATCTAATAGAATATGGAATAATATCAGAGGAGAAATAATTGTTAAAATGATCCAGTCGAAGCTCTATAATTTTTATAAGGATATGATTTAGATATACCGAATATATAATGTAAATGAAAAGAGAGTAATTCTATGAATAAAGAAAACATCGTAGTTAGCATAGGTAATACATTAGTAGGAGTTTGGTTGAGTGTGGCAAAATTATTATCGAATAACTTTAATATCGTTATTACTACTAGTAACTCGTTCAGCAAAGGTATAATGGATAATGCTGTTCCTGGTGTATATTCAGACATAGAACTTGAAAAGGATTTTTTCGACGAGTTTGTAAGGCGAGGCATGTCTAAAGAAGAAATTATTAAGCAGGCTATGTTGGTTGAGGGCAAGTATGGAATTGCCTGTTCTATGTTGATCTCTCACCAAAGGGGCATAGGAAAAGGATACATATTTGATGTAGATAGGCATCCGGATATGCTAAGATCATGGTGGCCACATGAGAAGAAATTATTAGAGGTTCTTAAATTAATAAGTTTTTGGGAATACATAGTAGATAAATATAAGCCTGTGCTGTTCTTGTCAAGTTTTCATATTAAGGAATTAAGCATAATCGCAAGGCATAATAAAATAAAGTATTTATCCTTAGGTTATGCAAAATATGGAAATAGAAGGATATGGATTGAGAATGAGTATTATCAAAACTTTGACTTAACTGAGAAGGTAAAAGAAAATGTTAAGAAATATTCTGTCCTTGATAACAACGAACCGATGAATTATGTGCAAGATGATAGATTGGAAGATATTATTAACAAAGAGTCATTTACAATGGTTGATGCTTTAAGAAAATCCTTACTAAGACTCCCTGGCGAGCTTGAAAGGCTTGTTACCGGTTACCACAAGAAAACACAAGGATATAAGTTTATGCAGTGGTATAGTCCAATGCTTCGAAAACCTTTTATATATAAATATTTTCTAAAATATGGAAAGAAAGTGGAAGATCTAAAGGGGTATAAACTGTTTTTCTTCCCGATGCATCTGGAACCTGAATATGCTGTTTCGTCTCTCTCTCCGGAATTCAACAACTCTATGGAGCTGATAGCGTGGCTGTCAAAATCATTACCGGCTAATGGAATTCTGGTTGTAAAGGAACACCCTTTGTCATTTGGAGTCAGATCTAAATCTTACTATGATAGATTCAGAAAAATGGCCAATGTTGTACTGGCTCATCCTGAAATCAGTGTTTTAGAATGGATTCAGAATTCCGAATTGGTATCAATAATCACAGGTACGGTAGGTATTGAAGCGGTTTACAATGAAAAGCCTGTACTAACATTTGGAAAATACAATATAATAAATAATTTGCCAACTGTTAGATATGTAAATAACTTTGATTCAGCAAAACAGGCACTTCATGAATTAATAAGATTGTCAAATGACACAAATCTATTGAAGGTTTCAAAGAAAGCTCTGTATTGTGCGCAAATGGATGTTTCCTTTGAGATGCCGGGACTGGTGAAGCTGTTGAAAAGTGATACTATTAACATGGAATTGGCTGGAATTGTAGTAAATAATTTGAAAGATAAGTATAATATTTAGATGCTGGGCAAGGTGTGAAATGGTCTTCTTGCCTTGATTGGATTTTTATTAATTGGATGGTGCTAATACAACAAAGAATATAAGACATGAAAGACTCAGTTGAAGAGAGAATTGGGAGACACCAATTCGAAGATTATTTTGATTGTGAAAGATACTTCATGGATAGCCATTTTGAGAATATATTCACTATTCTTGATATAAGTGGTAAAGATGGTGGTTTTTATGGAGCTCTTAGAGAAAGATATCCCGATTTAAAGTACAGCTCATTAGATACAGATAAAAAGTCATTAGAGAATGGAAAGAAGCTATATCCCAATGCAAAATTTATTCATTCAGATTTTTTTACATATACTCCTCAAGAAAGATTTGATGTAGTGGTTTACTTTCAACAGCTTCCACTCAGCCTAAACTGGAAAAGGGTGCTTGGTAAATTGGTTTCTTTGTCTGATCAAAATATTTTCATTGAGTGCAGATTTAGACTCGATGGCAGTACCATTTCTGATCCTGATCTATCGTTCAGCTATTATTATGGCCTGAAAGATTCAAAATGGAACGACAATGCAAAAAAAGTTCCCTGGATTATCGTTAATGCCTACGAATTTGTAAGTTACTGTTTGGGCAGCTTTCCTGTGTCAAAGCTAGAGTTATATGGTTATTATCAAGATCCCCCTCCTCCACATTTTGTTCCGATGGATCGAAAAAGAATTATTGCTGCTTGTTGTTGGATAACACTTGATAAAATACATTTAATAGATGGTCGAAATGCAATCGTAGAGTGGAATATTCCCGGCACTAGTTATCAATAAAAGATGATGGACTATGAAAAACAGGCAATTAGCCGAACTAAAACCTGACGATTCGATGGCTCTGCTTTATAGTAAATAGCCGAAGATAAGAACATGCCATACATTTAATGTATATTTACCCTAATTTAAATAGCCAACCTCGGATCCCTGCGGGTCCAGCAATCATAATACGAGTATTAAGAACTTTGGGACATTCCGTCACGCTTTATGATACGACATTTACAAATAACTTTTATCAAGAAAGTACCACCATTAGGGAGGAGCAAAAAACTGTTTTAAGAACTGATATAGACAAATACATCGGTGAATGTGTGCAAGTAAATCATAATGAGGAGCTGCAAAAGATTTTAAATGAAAAAAAACCTGATTTGGTACTCATGAGTACTGCTGCACATAATTATAAATTTGGGTCCAGTCTATTGAAAATAATTAGAAACCACGGTAATTACCCCACATTAGTTGGAGGAATATTTCCTACAGTATGCCCTGATATTGTTATTAACAATGAGTTGGTAGATGCAATATGTGTTGGAGAAGGTGAAGAAACAATAATAGACTTTTGCGAGAAATATGAAATTACAAAAACATTACCTCTGGAAATACCAAACACATGGGTTAAACAAGATGGTCATGTGTACAAAGGTAGGCCTCAATTGGTACATGATCTGGATAAAGTACCATACCAAGACTGGGAACTGTTCGATCCTCGTCATTTATGGAAAGCATTTGTGGGCAAGGTCTGGAAGTCTGGTGGTTTTGAATTGAGCCGAGGCTGTCCACAGCGCTGTAGCTTTTGTGTTGAAGAGCAGAAAAGAGAAAACACAATTGGTGATGGTACATGGAGAAGAGAAAAGTCTGCGGAAGCTATTATTAAGGAGATGAAATATTTCAAAGAGAGATATGGTCTTGAATTAATTACATTTGGTGACATGAATTTCTTGTCTGGGTCTGTGGAAAGAACCAGAAGGTTTTCTAAGTTATATAAGAGAGAGATTCAGCTTCCATTTTTGATGCAAACTGGTCCAGAGACATTAGTTCAAGATGAGAAAGTAAAACTACTCAAAGAGATGAATTGTATAACAATCAGTATTGGAGTCGAGAGTGGAGTGGAGGAAGATCGCCGAATGGTACTCAATAAGAGACTATCTGATGAACTCATTATTAGGGCATTTGAAAATGCACGCAAATATAGAATTAGAACAACAGCTAATTACATGATTGGCCTACCTTGTGATACTGAAGAAAAAATAATGAAATCAATTGAATTTAACTTAAATGTAATGCCTGACAGCATTGATGTTTTCTACTTTATACCTTTTTTAGGAACACGCCTTTTTGAAATTTCAAAAGCTAAAGGACTATTGCCTGAACATGACGAAATTTCAGCGGATATATTAAGCAAGCCATATCTGGAGTTGCCTGGTCTGTCTAAGGTAAGAATAGAAGAACTTCATGCTGAGTTCATTGAAAGATATAATGAAAAGTTTGAGCGACTTGGTATGCAACATGGCATACTTGAGTAGCTCAAAGATATGTGTGGGCTACCGTAGTTGTCCTAAAACACGGATGTTGACATGACATTGTCTGTTATCAGGAAGCTGTCAAAGTATATCTATCTAGCTGGAATGCAGTCAGTAAGAATCCTTCCGTATGTAGCAATTTATAATATTGCAATGAAAAGAGGTCTTCTTCCATCTGATTTTAGTTGGTTTAAACATTATACAAATGAGGTCGATTCACAGGCTTCAAATTCATGCTCCAATACAATCCCTCTTTACCTGGAGCACCTGTCATAGGCTGAAATAATAGAAAAACTTAAACGATACCAATAGTATTCAATTATGCATATCCCTCTTGCTTCTTCCCTTATCCATTATTTTAAAGTTGTTTATAGCTACACCGGGAGAAAACTATATATTTTACTATTGCTGATCTTTCTTGGTGGTTTATCTGAAAGTATTGGGATTTCGATGTTACTTCCGATTCTGAATATTGATAAGGCTGCGAGTGGCCAGGGCCAATATGCAAAGGCTTTTCATGCTTTTAGCGAATTAGTAGGTATGAATATCACTCTGTCTTTACTGTTAATACTTCTTTTGATTGCTTTCTTATTCAAAGGAGTTTTCGTTTTCCTTCAGAATTCTTTTTCTGCATATATTAA
>Ga0187827_10008085_pt1 | contig 11500 bp, 9 predicted proteins | sample ETNtaG_39_FD_167969 | JGI IMG/M metagenome (GOLD analysis project Ga0187827, IMG submission 167969) | Marine microbial and viral communities from oxygen minimum zone, Eastern Pacific Ocean - ETNP2014_SV_150_PacBio MetaG (Illumina Assembly) | ecosystem: Environmental > Aquatic > Marine > Hypoxic... | reverse complement strand
GGACCTTATCCCCAACCCATGCTTGTCGATCAAATTCAATACCTTGCATCAATGATTGATCAAGCTGACCAGATGCCCGGAAAAGATGCTTTTGAGCGGTTTGAAGAACTAAAGAAAAAACTTGATTCCCTACGCAAATAAGTAAACTTTTTCACTTAATTGCTGCTCTTCTAATAGTACAAAAAATTGTGCCTTAAGCTCATTCTAGGTATATTTATAACTTGGGTAAAAATCACAGCTCATCTGGCAGATCATTGAGAATAAAATTTCATTTTAGCTGCAAAAACCTATTAATCTTTCTGGTTTCGTTTATGCTAAACGGTTGTGGTGAACCTAGTGCCATTTTTCTTACTGAAGAAGAATCGACAAACAAGTCGTTTACCTTCCCGCTTCATATGAATGAAGCAAAATGTAATAAGTGCCACGGACTTGAAGTGAAAGTAAGTAAAATCGGAGAACTTCGAAGCCACAATGTTGGAAAGGATTGCCTTTCATGTCACTCAATAGAAGGAGCCGGCAGAGGTATTTATACAGTTGCTGGGAGTGTATACAAACCTGATGGGGAAACTCCATACCCAAACATCAAAGTAAATTTTTATCCCGGAAAAAATCGACTTGAAAACCCTGTCGCTGTATTGGAAGTTGATGGCAATGGAAACTTCTATACAACTAAAGAGATAATGCCGGGCAGTAAGGGTGATGGGGAAGTTGGCTTACTTTATCCATCGGTAGTTACTGATCATGGCGAATATAGTATGCCCGTTTCGTTCAGCATTTCGATGGGAGGTTGTAATTCCTGTCATGGTGTAGACGTAGCCAGGATTTTCGCAGAGTAAACTAATTTTTTGGTGAAGCTGCGGATCCTTCCCAATCAGGATCTGAGGCTCCTATCCACTCTCCTTTCAACGTATCCAACATAACAGAATTTGACCTCCCAAACATACCGGGCCGCCGTGTAATAAATACTTTGTAGTTCAATCCAGCAAGATAGCTACTGTCTTGAACTGACCAACCATTGTCACCTGTCCATTCTAGGTCAATTCCTTTCTCAACAGGATAGACCCTTGGAAGAGCCAAGGCTTTATCCAAAGAATAGCCTTGATCTATAACACGGCTTGTAATGGCTACCACTGCAGAGGGTATTCTGGAACCACCCGCAGCACCCAGGGCCAGAATTGGTTTACCATCCTTCATAACAATAAGAGGTGAAATGTGGGATGCAGCTCGCTGACCAGCCTTCATTTCCCCTAGGTAACCGCCCAGGGTTGCGGCATAAATAAAGCCAAGTCCCGGAGTTGCAACCTTTGAGCCCATAATGGGGCCTACTGTCTGAGTCAAAGCCACTACCATTCCGTTACGGTCAACTACAGTTAAATGGGTGGTATGACCTACTGGATCTGTCCATGCAGGAGGAAGTTCTGTGTTTGAAGACTCAGATGGCAACGCTTTTGATGAAAGTAATCCAGTCTCAAGAGCTCGCTTTTGAGCCCACGCCTTTGATGTAAGGCGATCCGCATCCTCAATAGGCAGATCCCCGGCACGATCCAAGTACGCTGCTGAAATGGCGTGATAGATTACCCGTGCCCAGTCAGTACCATCAAAAAGTGAGTCGGGGAATGCTTCCATGATATGAAGTGCTTCTATGGTTATAGCACCATAGGAAGGCAACCAAAGAGCAGCCAGATCATATCCTCGGTAGTTACCCTTAACAATGTAAGAATCCTCTGCCTTGTATTCGGCGAGAGATTCCATGGTAAGGACACCACCGTTTCGCTGGACATCCTCTACCATTCTTTCAGCGATCCACCCCTTGTAAAACAAAGTAGCGCCTTCATCGGAAATGGCCTGAAGAACCTTTGCCAAATCTTCTTGCTTCGTGATCTCCCAGGGATCGTGGACGGTTCCATCCTTCTTAAGAAAATGGCGTCTGGTCCCCTCAAATTCATTCAACTGATTAACTACCCACTTCCGCCTAAAAACTTCCCCCGGAAGAATAAGTGTTCCTTCTTTAGCATATTTTATCGCTGGTCCCATTACTGTTGCCCTAGGCAACGAGCCGTAGGATTTAAGTGCTTTGTCCAAACCAGCTACCACCCCAGGAATACCAACAGTGGGATAACCGTATTTTGCCTTTGGTGCAGTAATGTGATCGTAGGATGAGGGAGCCTGTGTCGTAGCATCAATTCCTTTAATCTCTCCATCAGCAGTATGGATGAGAATTTGTGCTCTTCCACCAATACCGCTCATGCTCGGCTCCACCACAGCCAGAGCATAGGCGGCCGCTACCGCTGCGTCTGCGGCATTGCCTCCCTGCTCCAACATGGCTACGCCCGCCTCAGTTGCCAGAGGATGAGCCGTAGTAACAACACCATTTCTGGATCTGACAACTTTCCGTGGTGTTGTCAGAGAGGAGTCCTCTTTTCCAGAGGATGGCGGAGCACAGCTTTCAAAGAAAAAGAAATGAAGTATAACTAGTAAAAGACCCCACTTTTTCATTTTTTCTCCTTTTAATAACATAAATTTTATCTCTATTGTTAAAGGGAAAATGTAAGCTAACCATCCAGTCGGACAGTAAACAACACATTTGGAATCAGCACTTACACATGAAGGGACTCCGCTTTGAGGAAAGCTACTATTGATGTTGGACTCACTCGTTTAATGAAACACCTTTCTCTATTTTTCTTATTTGCCGCATCATTTCTCCAACTAGGGTGCAATAAGACTGAGAGCTTTCCAACGGAAATCATCCTTTCGGAAAACTGGTTATTCAGGCAACTTTTTCAATCTTTTCCCTGATGAACCAGTCCAAGTTCAGTCTTACCCAAAAATCCTGTGGAGAATGGGCTTTTTTATTTTCAAACTCGGAGTTTATATGACGTCCTTGATTAATAGACCAAAAAAATTCTCATTGATTGTTAGTCTTCTTCTTTTATTTGGTTGCTCCCAAAAAAATCAACTTAATCTAACAGACTTTGTTGATCCTTTCATCGGAACGGGGGGCACAGGTCACACCTTCCCTGGAGCAACTTTACCTTTCGGTATGGTTCAACTCAGCCCTGACACCCGCCAGAATGGCTGGGACAACTGTTCCGGCTACCACAGTTTGAATTCTACGATTCTTGGCTTTAGTCATACCCATCTCTCGGGGACAGGGGCTATCGATTACGGTGATATTTTGGTGACTCCCATGTCAGGAACATTATTTACCGAACCGGGAGAAGAAACAAACCCTGAAACCGGCTATAGGTCACGCTTTTCACATTCCAGTGAGGAAGCAAAACCCGGCTATTACCGTGTTACTCTTGAAGACGATATGATCGAAGCAGAAATGACGGTGACAGAGCGGGCCGGTTTTCATAGGTACACATTTGCAATAGAAGGTCTCTCTCACATCCTTATAGATCTTAAACATGGACTTGGTGATCGTACTACCGAATCGTGGGTGGAAATCAATGGCAAACGTGAAATTATAGGCATGCGCAGATCCACAGGCTGGGCCAAAGATCAGGTGATTTACTTTGTAGCACAATTCTCTGAATCTTTTGAATCAGCTGGAATCTTAAAAAATGGCATCCTACTTCAAGATAGCCAAAAAAATCAAGGCACTGATCTGAAAACTTTCGCTTCTTTTAAATTTTCACCAAAATCTCAATTACTGGTGAAAGTGGCCATTTCAGCCGTTGACATTGAAGGCGCGAGAAAAAATCTTGAAAAAGAACTCCCAGGCTGGAATTTTGATAAGGTTCGGCAATCAGCCAAAAAGCGATGGGACAAAATGTTATCTGTTATTTCAGTTAAGGGTGGCACTGAAAGTGAAAAGACTAATTTCTATACTGCCCTATACCATAGCCTCATTGCTCCAAACGTATTCAATGATGTGGATGGAAGATACCGCGGTGCAGATTTGAAAATCCATCAACTTCCGTCCAACGGATCAATGTATACCGTGTTTTCGCTCTGGGATACGTTTCGCGCTGCTCATCCCCTGTTTGTTCTTTTATATCCGGATATTGCTACTGAACTGGTAAAAACGCTCCTTGTTAAGTATAAAGAAGGTAACCTCCTTCCTGTCTGGGAACTGGCCGGCAACGAAACAGGAACCATGATCGGTTATCATTCAATTCCAGTCATCGCCGATGCGTACGCTAAAGGTTTGACTAATTTTGATGTGGAAGGTGCCTTTGACGCAATGAAAGCAAGTGCTGAGGCTAATCACTTGGGGCTTGAATCCTATAGGAAGAAAGGGTATATACCCATTGATCGTGAAAATGAAGGTGTGTCAAAAACATTAGAATATGCCTATGACGACTGGTGTATTGCCAAAATGGCGGACAATCTTGACAAACAACGTGACCGTGAAAATTATATGCGAAGAGCAATGAGTTATCGTCAAGTTTTTGATAGCAAAACAAAGTTCATGCGTGGAAAAAAGGGGGGTAAGTGGGAATCGTCCTTCGATCCTTTCGCTGTAACATCTTCATATACTGAAGCCAATGCGTGGCAGTATACCTACTTTGTTCCACATGATGTTTCTGGAATGATAGAAATGATGGGTGGCGAAAAAGAATTCGTTGATCGACTGGATGACTTGTTCTCTGCTTCAACAGATCTCTCAGGAAGACACCAACCGGATATTACCGGACTCATAGGCCAATACGCTCATGGAAACGAGCCGAGCCACAATTTTGCTTATCTTTACAACTATGCCGGCAAACCTTGGAAGACTCAAAACATAACCCGTCAGATTATGGATAACCTTTACCACACTGGAAGAGATGGGCTTCCGGGAAACGAAGATTGTGGCCAAATGTCCGCGTGGTATGTTTTCAGTGCCCTTGGATTCTATCCTGTCACACCGGGTGAAGATATGTATGTTTTAGGCACCCCCATTTTCGATGAAGCAACCATCCATATGCAAAATGGCAATTCGTTCACAATTCGAGCGCAGGGAGTTTCATCAGAGAACCGATATATTCAAGAATCTTCCCTGGGTAGAACTGCCTTGCAACAATCATACCTGTCCCACAGTACAATTACAGCCGGAGGTAACCTGGACCTGAAAATGGGGGACAAACCTAATCAAAGTTGGGCCAGTGATCATTCTCAGCGACCCATATCAGCAATGAATTTGGATATTGTTGTGAATCCCGTTTTTGATTATGAGGAGCGGGGATTTCTTGATACAATGACAGTCTCCATTTCAACACCTACCCCTGGAGCCATCATCCATTATACCATCGATGGTTCAAAGCCCTCTGAAGCATCGCCTATTTACAAAACTCCTATTATTCTCAGAAAAACGACACAAGTCCAGGCTCTTGCCGTTAAACCTGAATATTTGCCAAGCTACATCGAAAATGTCACTTTTACACAAATACCTTACAAAGTCTCCGTTGCCTACAAACAACAATACAGCCCTCTTTATACAGCAGGTGGGAATAATGGTCTGTTTGACGGTGTTCGCGGTGCACTTAATGCTTGGGGTTCATGGCAAGGATTTCATGAGGTTGACTTCGATGTTGTAATTGATCTAGGGGAATTGAGGGATATAAATAAAATAAAAACCACATTCCTTCAGAGTAATAAATCATGGATTTGGCTCCCCAAATCGGTCGTCTTCTCTGTGTCAATTGATGGTTCAAACTTCACTTCTTTGGGATGCCAAACACATGATGTACCACTAGAAAGAGATGACTCATTCACAAAAGATTTTGTGCAATCAATAGAACACAAGAATATCCGCTATATCAAAATCTATGCTGAAAATGTCAAAACATGCCCTGACTGGCATCCTGGTGCCGGTGGAAAAGCATGGATATTCATTGATGAAGTTGTCATTGAATAAAGTTGTGATTAAACTCCTCGCTACTTCCCCAGTTATAAAATGAGTTTTATCAGACGAGAATGGACATCTGCCGACGCCGACGATTGGCATAAAGAAGACTGGCTGGCCATAATATTCTCTACAATATCCTATATCACCCTTGTGATAGGAACCGCACTATCCTTTCTTACCATTACAATAGGTTTCGTTGTCTTGGCTATCGGTATCGTTTCAGCAGGAATTATGATGTGGATCATCGATCCAAAGCTGAAAAAGATTTCCAATGAATACGAAAAGAAACAGAAGGGCTATCTCCGACAGCTGGAAGATATCCAGAGATGGGAGGTTGAAAAATGAACCAGGGATTGGCTGTGGTATTAGGTATGTCTATCGCTTATCTAGCCTCATTCATAGGAATGATTTTCGCCTACCTGCATTACAAAAAAAATAAGCGCGATGACACCTAATTATATGGCGGTGACAGTTCTCACAATCGGAGCACCTATTCTGGGTGTTATTATTCCAGCAATTATACTGTCCCTCTCTTTTTTCCTTACATATCTACTTATAAAATACTTTTCCAGAAACCAGCAGGAAGATTCAGAAGAATGATCACTTTCCAGTTCCTTGATTGGCTTTGGATCGTGCTCTTTGTGGCGTTGATGATCTTCTTTGGTATTTATTTTTATCGGATGGGAAAACGATCACAGTCTGATTTTTTTCTGGCGGGTAGGGGATTGCCGTGGTGGCTACCTGCCTCTTCCGTATATGCAACTCATACAGCTACTGATACCCCAATTTGGGTGGCAGGTGTTGTTTACAAATACGGTTTTGCAGGGCTCTGGTACGCTTTTTTCTCTGCATGGTGTGCCATTAGTGCTTTTGTTTCAACCAGAATATTCAGACGATCTCTTGCTTATAGCCAGGCTGAGTGGCAAGGTCTCCGATTTGGTGGACTTGGTGCTGAGTTACTACGCGGATGGCTTGCAGGATGGCAGGTGTTCATGAATATGTTCATCCTTGGATGGGTGGGCATTGCCATGGGAAAACTCTGTCAAATGATTTTTGGTTGGGAACTTTGGATGGGCCTCTTCATTTTTACCACGCTTGGGGCAATATATGTTTTATCATCGGGATATTGGGGTGTGGTCATGGCTGATTTTCAACAAGGTGTTATTGCTCTTTTAATTATTGTGATCGTATCGATTTGGGGAGTGATAGCTGCTGGTGGCCCTGATGAAATTATTGCAAAACTTGGCTCCTACAATAGCAGCGTTGAATGGGAAGTCCCAAATGACTGGAAAGATCAACAGGCAATGATCCGTGTTTCCGATGTTGAGACCGGAAAACCTATCGCTGTAAACAACGAATCCTTTGCCATCGCAAGTAGCATTTCAAGGGACGCACAGTCTAGATTGGAATCAAAAGCCACAACTCTAATCAAATCCAAAGAAACGCACGATGGTGAGATCCTCTTCCCAACGAATGTTAATAAACTGCAAGCAGGAGAAAAATATACCATCGTTTGGGCTTCAGACGATTCTTACAACCGAGTGAACATAGATGCCAGTGTAGATAACGGAAAATCATGGTCTCGGGTAGCCTCTCATCATTTTAACGGCCAGTCCTGGAGGTTGAACTTTTTCAGCTTCACAGGCATGTTCGAAGGACAATTTCCAGTTGCTTGGTTTGTAACCATGATGATCATTGCTCTTATCGGCGGTTTTGGCATGGGGACGTCTATCGATTGGTACCCTGAAGCACAACGTATACAATCAGCAAAAACAGTAAGAGATGCTTCCTACAGTATTTGGGCAGGTTCCGCCCTTGTATTGATTCGAAATTCCATCTGGGCAGCAGCTATTATTGGATTCTTTGTTTTATATCCTGGTATCGCAAAGAGCGGTGAATATGAGATGGCATGGTACAGAATTGGGTTTGAATTTTTGCCTGTTGGACTCGTTGGTTTTCTTTTTGCAGGTATTCTTGCCATTCACCTTTCCACTGTTTCGACACACCTTAATCTAGGTGCTATGTATGCCACCCGTGATTTTTATCACCATTATGTTAACCCAAAAGCCAGCGAGGCGATGCTAGTAAAAGTAGGCAGAATTGCCACCTTTGTACTTCTTCTTGGTTCTTTCGTTTTTGGTGTCATTATAGGCGAAGAGATTACAGCCTGGCTCATTTTTGCCCTATGGATCATGGCCGCAGGTGTCTGGCTTCCGAATATATTGCAGGTAATATGGTGGCGTTTCAATTCTTGGGGTTACCTTTCAGCATGGATAGCCAATCTTGGCCTTAGCTGGCTCATTGTTTGGATCCTACCCCGGTTCGGTGTAATCCCAGCCTTGCCCGATTATCTACAGTTCTGGATATTAATTGTGCTAAATGCAATGATATATCTGCCTGTTACTTTCATGAGTAAACCCGAGGATATGGACCATCTCGTGTCCTACTATGTAATGTCTAGACCTATTGGTTTTTGGGGCCCTGTTAGAAAAGAAGCTGAAAGACAAGGATTGATCTCTACTACCTGATATCTTAAGAGTGAAACCAAACCTAATCCTCTACCCAGTTATAGCCATGGTGGCTCTCACATTTTTCGTCACCGTTCACCTCTATTTTGTACAGAAAAAAGCTGTAAAAAAATGGGACGTCAAGTATGGCTTCTTCAAAACCTATGAAGGCGACAGGCCAGACTATCTACAAGCAGCACGAGATCACTACAAGAACATGTTCCAGTTGCCAATTCTATTCTATTCCTGGGTCGGTATTATTTTCATGATGGCAAATGTTGACACGCTGGATCTATCCCTCGCTTGGCTATTTGTAGCTTCAAGGTATCTACATAGCGGTATCCGGATTATCGATCATACAAAACTCTTGCACAGATCCTCAGTGTTCATTGTAGGTTGGTTCGTTCTACTCTTTTCCTGGGGAAAACTGCTTTTTGATTTCTTATTCTATTATTCTTGAACAGATTCTTCCTTTTCTTTCTTTCAGTTTTATAAGTCCTAAAAACAAATGATCGCTGAACAACAAAAAGCAGACATCCCGAAACGGACGCAGTCGTTCTGGAAACTTGCCGGTCCCGGCGCTGTCCTGGTGGGACTTTCCATAGGCGCTGGAGAAATTATTATCTGGCCAAGGATTGTGGCGGAATTTGGAGCCAGTATGGTTTGGGCAGCGGTGCTAGGTATCTTCCTTCAATTGTGGGTGAATATGGAAATTGGTCGGTGGACAATCGCTACGGGTGAGACTGCGTTTATGGGATTCTCCCGAATCTGGATTGGGTTTGGACCCCTTTTCTTAATTCTTACAGCTCTTGGAAGCATAGCCCCAGGCTGGGCACGGGCTTCTGGTCTTGCATTGAAAGCACTGATTGTCGGCCCAGCCGGCTTCGGATCAGACACTTTATGGACAGTTATTACATTTGGATTTATTGCAATTATATTGTTTGGACCCAATGTCATTTACCAATCGGTAGAGAGAAGTGTTGAGGCTTTGATCGTGATTGTGACTCTCGGACTTATTGCTGTCGTTATCGCAATCGGGTCGGCTGATATCTGGAAAGAACTGGGTAAAGGAATGCTCAACATCGGCTACCGAAATCCAAATATTTCGATAAAGGTTCTTTTCAGTGCCATGGTTTTTGCTGGCGCTGGCGGAATCTACAATCTCTTCTATGGGTTCTATTTAAGGGACAAAAATATCGGGATGGGATCCAGAATACCTAAGATGACTAATCCTATAAGAGGCAAGGCTGAAGCAATTCCCTCCGTTGGATTTCGTTTTGAAGATACGCCTGAAAATAGGCAAAGATTTTCCGACTGGTGGAATTATGTCAAGAAAGATCAGACGCTGTTCTTTTGGGCGCTTAATACTTTTACATTAATTCTCTTCATGTTTGGCGCTCTGGCAGTGTTACATCCACAGGGAATTATCCCTGCTCCCGGCACCCTCATTTGGGATGAAGCTGTGGTCTTGGGTGAAGTGTGGGGAAATGCCGGCCAAGTAATTTTCCTTTTTGTCGGATTTGCGACTCTGTTTGGAACTCAACTTGTGATACTTGACGGGGTCAGTCGCACCTTCGCTGATATTATTTGTACCAATGTGGCAAAGGCTCGCTCCCGACCCGTGGGATGGTGGTACATGATCTTCTGCGGAGGGTGGATGATCCTTGGTTGTCTATTTACTTTTATTATGGAACGTGTCGGCGTCTCTGAGCTAGGTTTTATTTTCAACGCCGCTTACCTCGGGGGTTTTGCTATGGCAATTTATGTCCCATTACTTCTCTATTTGAATAAGCGATACCTTCCTAAGTCAGTGAGACCGGGAATCTCCGCAACTACCATGATGATCATTGCCTCTCTGGTCTATGTTGGTTTTGCTATTAGTTCGATTATCTGGGAAGTAGTGAGCCGAATCTAGGCTATCACCATTTTACCGGCTATTTCTTTCACCATTTTTGCCGCCACCGCCGCGGTCATCCCGTTAAGGTCGCGTTGAGGATTCAATTCAACCACATCGGCCCCGATAATAGGTGCATTGATGCTGTGAACGATGCCGATTACATCTCTAACTGACAGCCCGCCCGGTTCATGGTGGGAAATACCTGGAACAAAGGCGGGATCAAAGACATCTAGGTCCAGAGAGATATAGACTTTATCATTATTGCTCAAGTCAAGATCCGTAGGCATCTCAGGTAATTCATATAACTCTATACCAAACTTATTCGCCTGCTGACGCTGGTGATCGTTGGTTGTACGTATGCCGATTTGAATCAACCGATCTGTCAGACTATCTTCCATAATTCTTGCAAATGGACAGGCGTGAGAAAAACGGTCATTCTCCAACTCATGGTAAAGATCTGGGTGAGCATCGAAATGAACGATAGTAGTGGGCTTCATTGATTTAGAAACGGCTTTCACTAATGGATAAGTAATGGAATGATCACCTCCGAGAAAGATAGGGATAGCACCATCAGACAATTGCTTTTCAGCTTCTCCTTCAATCTGAAGATAGCCGGCGTCGCTATTTTCTATTTTCAAGTCGATCACTTTTTTGAATCCATTCACACTGTCCAGATCAACACCAGTTTCACTGAAAAGGTTAGAGGCACCTGAGAACAATACTTCTCGAATGGCGGAAGGACCCTTTGCCGGGCCGTTCAAAAAAGAAGATTTGGCGTCAAAGGGAACACCAATCATGTTAATCCGGTCAGGCATCAGTTATTGAGAATAACTGTTTCCTAAAAAAGATCCACTTAGGGGGCCAGAGCTCATATATGTTTTTCTACCTCAGTCAATTTATTTTTCAGAGCGTTATGCAATTTATAACTTTGTTATTACAACTAGCGTTCGAACAGGTTTCGACCAATAATCAACTTAAATAATAAAATCAAAGTATTACGAAAAATATTTGACTTTCGTCCCTAGAGGCAATACAATATAAACACTGCAAAAAACCCGGAGGTAGAAAAATGAAAATTACAGAGACACAGAATTTAGCCGTACCCTATATAATGAATAAAACCAAAGATAATATATTATAATGAATTCAAATGTGAGCGGCTGTACCACCTGTTCAGGTGGATGCGCAAATGATAGTGATGCTGGTTTCAAAATCACTGATCAGTTTCAACGGTTCAATCAGAAAGACGATATCTATAAC
>Ga0187827_10008083_pt1 | contig 11504 bp, 9 predicted proteins | sample ETNtaG_39_FD_167969 | JGI IMG/M metagenome (GOLD analysis project Ga0187827, IMG submission 167969) | Marine microbial and viral communities from oxygen minimum zone, Eastern Pacific Ocean - ETNP2014_SV_150_PacBio MetaG (Illumina Assembly) | ecosystem: Environmental > Aquatic > Marine > Hypoxic... | reverse complement strand
ACTACCTAAATATAAGAAATGTAATTGTAATCAAACAAAAAAGCTCCAAGAGGAGCTTTAATGAGAAGTTCATAAGTATGAATAAATCAACAAGAATAGGGTCAAGAGTTATTAATAATTGTTAATAATTCTTTCTAAACTCTTCTTTCAAATAAGCTAAAGCATCGTCAAGCAGCCACTTATGCTCTTCTAAAGAAGATTCAATGATTAATTTACCTAAGTCTGAAGCATCTGAATTGGGAGCAACAGAAGTCACTTGTTCATTAATAACAGTGATTAATTGGTCTTTAGCTTGATTTATTAAGTCCCAAGCTTCATCAGAGATGTAAACTTGCTGAGACATATTGTGGTCATATTCACTACGGATCGTTTGTATTAACGATGCATGTAAACTCATCGATTTCATATTCGGAAGCTGAACTCTAACCAAAAGATTCGTTGGTTGCATTCGCTCCAAAAATAAAGTTAACCGTTCATATGCCTGAGCACGTAAAGGAACCATTTGTTTAGCTGCAGATTTTTTATATTCAAAAACTCTGCGCGTATGATCGTGATTCAAAACCTTATTCAACATATAAACAGCTAGCATCATAACTAACACTGCAGGTAAAATAAAGTCTAATTGTGCTATAATATTTTCCATAGAAACAAATTTCAGCTAAAATAGGAAAAGAAATGCAGGAGACAGGGAATAAATAGTAAGAGAAGTTAAGGAGGTAAAGAATTTAATCCTCTATAATTCATTTCCTTCTTCCGTTTCACCTTTTACATTTCACGAATTTATATATTTGCAGTTCGTTAAAAGCTAATCAGCCTTATACCTCAAAAAAAATGAACATTTTATCAGACCGTATTCTAAGTTTAGAAGAATCGCAAACCATTGCTATGGCACGCAAAAGCCGTGAACTTATTGACAATGGAGTGGATATAATCTCACTAAGTTTAGGAGAACCTGATTTCGATACGCCTGACTTCATTAAGGAGGCCGCAAAAAAAGCAATCGATGATAACTTCTCTCATTACACTCCGGTTCCAGGTTTAGGTGAATTGAGAAATGCTATTTCTACAAAGTTCAAAAGAGATAATAAGCTTGATTATGCTGCAGATGAAATTGTAGCTTCTACAGGGGCAAAACAAACTTTAGCTCAACTCATGTTGGCTATAGTAAATCCTGGCGACGAAGTAATCGTTCCAGCACCTTATTGGGTTAGTTATTACCAAATGGTGAAAATGGCCGAAGGTACACCAGTTGTTATCGAAGCCACAGTTGATGCTGACTTTAAAGTTACAGCTCAACAAATTGAAGAAGCAATAAGTGATAAGACAAAAGCTTTCTTATTCAGCACACCTTGTAATCCTACAGGCTCAGTTTACAGTCGTGAAGAGTTAGCTGAATTAGTTATTGTATTTGAAAAATATCCAGAAATCATTATTATCTCTGATGAGATATACGAACATATTAACTTCTTAGGAGAACATGTTAGTATTGGTCAATTTGAGTCTATTAAAGACCGCGTTGTAACGGTTAATGGTGTTTCTAAAGGCTTTGCAATGACGGGATGGAGAGTCGGTTATTTAGGTGCTCCAAAATGGTTAGCAGCTGCTTGTACAAAAATGCAAGGTCAAACTACTTCTGCAACTTGTTCTATTGCTCAAAAAGCTACAGAGGCTGCTGTATTAGCAGATCCAACTTGTACCAAAGATATGCGTGCAGCATTTCTTAGAAGAAGAGATTTAATGATCTCTAAACTTCAAGAAATTGATGGCTTAAAATTAAGTATCCCTCAAGGAGCTTTCTATATTTTTCCTGATGTTTCTTCTTATTTCGGGAAATCATACAATGGAACTACAGTTGCCGATGCAAACGATTTCTGTATGTACTTATTGAATGAAGCTAATGTGGCTACTGTAACTGGCGAAGCATTTGGATCGCCAAATTGTATGCGTATTTCTTATGCTGCAGCTGATGAAATACTAGTTGAAGCTGTAAGTAGAATTAAAACTGCTCTCGAAAAATTAGCATAATTTAAAGCTCCCCTACTTAACGGTAGGGGATTTTTTTTGTTCATTTGTAATATTAGCTAACCTGAGCGACCAAATTATTATTCAATGAATTCTATTTCCGACATTCTTAATCAATTTGAAACTAAGCGTGTTTTAATCATAGGCGATGCTATGATTGACGCCTATATGTGGGGGGCTATTAATCGTATGTCGCCAGAAGCACCCGTGCCTGTTGTTGAAATAGAAAAACGAGAAAGTCGACTAGGTGGCGCTGCAAATGTGGCAATTAACATTCAGTCTTTAGGTGCTACACCAATCTTATTCGCTGCAATAGGCAAAGATTACCAAGGAGATTTATTCTTAAACTTAATGAAAGAACAAAATCTAAGCTGCGAAGGAATTCAAAAAATAAATAATCGAGCTACTACTGTCAAGACACGCATTATAAGTGATAATAAACACGTTTTAAGATTTGATGAAGAACGTACGGATCTAATTGATGATGAAAAACTTTCTAATCAACTTGAAGAAATGATTCTAGTAAATGATTTTGATGTTATCATTTTTGAAGATTATAACAAGGGCTTATTAAGTGAAAAGCTAATTCAAAAAGCAATTAAAGCAGCACAACAAAAAGGTACCCCTACCATTGTAGATCCAAAGAAAGAAAATTTTTTAGCCTATACTGGAGTAGATATTTTCAAACCAAACCTAAAAGAAATAAAAGAAGGTTTAAAAGTTGAATTTGACGTCCTTTCAGAATCTGAACTTTCTCAAAATGTAGAAATTCTAAGAACAAAACTCGGCGCCAAAGGTATACTTCTTACATTATCTGAACATGGGATTTATTTCCAAAACAGTAGTAATACTTATAGAGAGCAGGCACATAAACGTAACATCACAGATGTTTCTGGAGCTGGAGATACAGTTGTCTCTGTAGCAGCTCTTGCTTTAGCTTGTGATTTAGAGAATGAATATATGATGAGAATTGCTAACTTAGCTGGTGGATTAGTTTGTGAAAAAGTAGGGGTTGTTCCAATCAAAAAGCAAGACCTATTAGAAGCCTCCAAAAAATAATACAATAGACTGTATGTCGATACAATCCATACGCGAAAAAATAAATCTTGCACTTTACGACAGTAAGGAACGCGTTCTGAACCTTTTCAAAATTGGGAGCTTCTTAATTGCTACATTCATATTATCTCTACTGATTTATCAATTTGGATTTAACCCAGATTTAGAAACTAAAGCCTGGATCTTATTTGCCATCAAATCGAGTTTCATATTCTACATCCTCAAATACTTAATAGGCATACTATATAGTTACGAACCTTTAAAACTCATTCGTGAAAGCTGGTTTGAAGGTTTACTTCTACTTTTTATTTTAATTAACGCTATAACTCCAGAATTCTTCAATCAGTCATTACTCAATTGGCTTGGGCTACAATTAGAACTCTTCCATTTAGAGAACTTCTACATACTCTTTATTCAATTCTACTTCTTCATTTTATTAGGTATAGAATTGGGTAAAGCAAGTACAAGAATTTCTTTACTCAAGATGAGTCCACCAAGAATGCTAATACTGTCATTTATACTTCTGATACTTATAGGTACAGGCTTATTGATGATGCCAGAAATGACCAAAGAAGTCTATTCTATGCCCTTCTTTGAAGCTCTTTTCACTTCCATTAGTGCTAGTTGCGTTACAGGACTTATTGTTGTCGATACTGCCACATACTTCACCCAAAAAGGACATATAATTCTGATGTTGCTCATACAGCTGGGTGGACTAAACATTATTTCCTTTGCTACTCTTTTTGCTATTTTCTCTAGAAAGGGATTGGGTATTAAACATCAAACAATTTTACAAGAGAACTTTAGTTCAGAGTCTTTATTGAGCGGTAAAGGATTATTGAGAAAAATCTTTTTATTCAGTTTCTTTATGGAAATCATTGGGATGCTACTCCTCTATTTTACTTGGAACACAGAAATTAATTTCCCGTTCGTTGAAGATCAGTTTTTCTACTCACTCTTCCACTCGGTCTCTGCTTTCAATAATGCAGGTTTCTCACTATTTTCGGAAGGATTAAGCGGCCATTTACTTGAACATTCACACAGTATGCACCTTGTACTCGCAGGATTGATTTTCTTTGGAGCTGTGGGCTTCCCAGTCATTGAAGATTTATTCAATCTAGAACGCATTAAAAAAACGATTAAAACACCTTGGTTAGGTCTGAAGTTAAGTACTCGAATATCTTTTTACACCTCTTTATTACTCATTGCATTTGGTACTTTGATGTTCTATTTCTTAGAGCAACAAAACACCTTAAACGGAAAAAGTCTAGAAGGACAACTTGTGACTTCATTTTTTCAATCAATTACTGCTAGAACTGCTGGTTTTAATACGGTAGACTTCTCGCTGATTGGTACTCCGATGCTAATAATATTCATATTCCTAATGTTTATTGGAGCTTCTCCTGGATCAACAGGCGGAGGTATTAAAACTTCAACTTTCACATTGATCATCTACTCTGCTATCAATACAATAAGAGGGCAAAAAAGAATAGAAATAGGGAAAAGAACCATCTCACCAGAGCTGCTACATAAAGCTTTTTCAATATTTCTTTTTGCTGCCTCAGCAATCTTTATAGCAATTTTCATACTAAGCATAAGTGATGGAGAAAAAGGCCTTATGCCTATTGCGTTTGAAGCTGTTTCAGCCTTCTCTACAGTTGGACTTTCAACAGGAATTACAGCCGACTTAACATTTGTGGGTAAGATGGTAATTATGCTTTGTATGTTTGTAGGAAGAATCGGTACACTAACCCTTGCTTTTGCTTTAAGTAGTAAGATGAAATCTCATAATTATGAATATCCTAAAGCACATCTTACAGTTGGATAATTAATGATCCATCTTTAAATGATTAATTCGTAGTTGTTATACCGGATAGTACAAGATAAATTGTACTTGATACTCTCTACTATTTCACTATATTCGAGCTTTTGCAATAATTTAGATTTATGTCTGATACTCTTTTAAAACAAAAAGCCAACTTTGGTACTGCCCCTGTATTTATGACGGCTATCTCCACTATATTAGGAGCCATTCTGTATTTACGCTTTGGGTATGCAGTTGCTCATACCGGATTTATTGGTGCAATTGCTATAATTATTATTGGACATTTAGTTACAATTCCTACAGCATTAGCAGTAGCAGAGATTGCAACGAATCGAAAAGTACAAGGTGGTGGAGCTTATTATATTATCTCACGATCATTCGGATTAAACATTGGTGCTGCTATAGGTATTGCACTCTTTTTATCACAAGCTATTTCTGTAGCTTTTTATGTTATTGCCTTTGCAGAAGCTTTTATACCATTTTCAGAATTCCTTATTGAGTCCTACCCTATTCTTGCTGAATACAGCTATCTCCTACTCGACAAGCAGCTAATAGGAGTTATAATGATGATTTTCTTAAGTATTTTAATGCTCACCAAGGGTGCTAATATTGGAATGAACTTACTCTATTATGTAGTTGCTATACTCTTTGCGTCACTCATAATGTTTTTCATGGGTAAACCTATTGAAGGACATAACCTGTCAGATGTAGACTTCTTTTCCTCTATATCGAGTCCAGACACATTCTTTTACGTCTTTACCATAATCTTCCCAGCCTTTACAGGTATAGCAGCTGGCTTAGGTTTATCAGGTGATTTAAAAGACCCAAAAACTTCAATACCAAAAGGAACTCTTCTAGCTACTGCAGTAGGTATAATTGTATATGTTGCCGTTGCACTAAAACTTGTGTTATCTGCTTCTTTAGACGACTTAGCATCCGACCAATTAATTATGAGTCGTATAGCAATATGGGGTCCTATCATACCTATAGGATTAGGTTGTGCAGCAATTTCCTCGGCTCTCGGCTCGGTTATGGTCGCTCCAAGAACTCTCCAAGCATTAGGGGTAGATAAAATATTCCCAACACTAACACTAAACACCTGGTTATCGAAAAATAAAAAGGGAACAATAGAGCCTATGAATGCATCTTTAGTCTCTTGTTTAATTGCCTTTTTCTTTGTGGTTATTGGTGATATAAACTTGGTTGCAGAAGTAATTGCGATGTTCTTTATGGTAACTTATGGAGCGATTTGTCTAATTTCTCTTTTAGAACACTTCTCAGCAGACCCATCATACCGACCTACTTTCAGGTCGCGCTGGTATATATCGCTTTTGGGTGCAGTATTGTCATTCTGGTTAATGTTTAAAATGAATGCAACTTATGCATTAACCTCAGTAATATTTATGGCACTTATTTACATATACATTAGCAAATACAATACTTCTAGAGGTGGTATCATTAAACTATTTAAAGGAGTATTATTTCAGCTAAGTAGACAATTACAAATTTTTGTTCGTAAAAAGGAATACAATAGCGCAGATGATCACTGGCGACCTTTTGCAATATGTATATCTGATATTACATTGCAAAATAGAGACGCTTTTGACTTTATGCGGTGGGTATCTCACAAATATGGTTTTGGTACTCATATGCACTTCATTGAGGGGTATTTAAACAAAGAATCTCATCTTCAATCTCAAAAAACACTAACTAAACTTCATCGATTAGCTGAAGGATCAAAATCGAAAGTTTACTTAGATACGATTATAAGTCCATCATACACCTCTGCCATAGCACAAGTAATTCAATTGGCAAGCATTTCTGGGAAAGGGCATAACCTAATTGTACTTGAGTTTGAAAGAGGAAAAAAAGAAAAGTTAGAACAAATCATCAAGAATCACCATCTTTTAACTGCTACTGATTTAGATGTATGTATTCTTAGCAGTACCTATAGATCATTTGGTTATAACAGAGAAATACACATCTGGATATCTGCCGATGACTATCAGGACTCTAACTTAGAAATCTTACTTGGTTACATTCTACTTGGACATGATAACTGGAAAGATGCAACCATAAAAATATATTCAATTTATACTGAAGGTACAATTGAAAACCAAAAAGAACGTTTATTAAACCTAATCCAAAAAGGTAGATTACCAATTTCTCCATCCAACGTAAATCTTATCGAAAGAGACTCCTCTGTAGCAATAAAATCAATAATAAATGAACACTCTGCATCAGCTGACTTTACCCTGATAGGATTTGACGAAGAAGTTCTAGAAAGACAGGGTACAGAATATTTTGAAGGTTATGATAAACTTGGAAATATTCTTTTTGTAAACTCTATGAACAAAAAAGAAATTAAGTAAGTACTTTTGCTCAAAATTTAGCTTTGAAAAATACTGTTAAGCCATATAACGATTCCTCCTTATCAAAAAAGGAACAAGTAGCCAAAATGTTTGACAACATAGCAGGTAACTACGACTTTTTAAATCATTTCCTTTCTCTGGGAGTCGATATATACTGGCGTAAACGTTTAGTAAAACGTCTTAAAAAACAAGCTCCAAAGCACATCTTAGATGTCGCTACTGGAACTGGAGACCTTGCTATTGAAATGTTGAAATCTAATCCCGAAAAAGTGATTGGTATAGACATCTCAAACGGAATGCTTGAAATAGGTCGCAAAAAGATGAAAGCTAAAGGTTTGGAAGATATAATTACGCTTCAACAAGCCGATTCTGAGAACTTACCTTTCGATGATTCTAGTTTCGATGCAGTAAGTGTTAGCTTTGGGGCTCGTAACTTCGAAAACTTAGAAAAAGGACTTTCTGAAATGTGTAGAGTATTGAGTCCAGGAGGTAAATTATACATCTTGGAATTTTCGCAACCAACAATCTTCCCATTCAAACAAATCTATCAATTCTACTTTAAATACATTTTACCATTGGTAGGTAAAATGGTATCAAAAGATAATGCTGCTTACACCTACCTTCCTGAATCTGTTAGTGCTTTTCCTTATGGAAAAAAACTAAATCAGATTATAGAAAATTGTGGATACAGCAATGCTAAAAGTTATCCATTAACAATGGGTATTGCGACTATTTATATTGCTGAAAAATGAAAAAACTTATCCTACTAACCGTAATTTCTTTAATGGGATTCTCAGCTTATGCTCAGAAACAAAAACTCATTGCCCAAAACAATTATGATTACAGAAAATTCCATTTTGGAATGGCTCTAGATTTTGGTTTTTTCAATCTCACAAACGACTTTACTGATGCATTTATTGAAAGCGAAAATGTTCTCAGTATCGAAACAGATGGAGATCTTGGCTTTGGGGTGTCATTCATTCTCCCAGATATTCGCCTTAATAACCGCCTTAATTTTCGTCATACATTAACTGTTAAAAACATTCAACGCAATATTAATTATCGTTTTAGTGATAATTATGAGGGACCAAAATTAGTAACACAAAAAGTAGAACAGTGGTATGTAGAATCAGGTTTTCACCTAAAATTTAGAGCTGACAGAATAAATAATTCAAGAGCATTTATTTTTGCAGGACCTAGCATTGGGATAGATATGGCTTCAGAAAAAAATGTTTTAGACGAAAATATTTTCAAACTTAATAGGTCCAATATTGCATTAGAGATTGGCGCAGGTTGTGATTTCTATTTTGAGTATTTCAAGTTTGGTCCACAAATTAAATACTCATATGGCTTGAAAAACCTAATAGTTCAAGATGGAACATTATACACAAGCCCTCTAGAAGGTTTTTATTCAAGGGGTATACAAATCTCTTTAACCTTCGAATAAATGCAAAGGGAGATAACCATAAGTGTATCACCTAAAGCTGCCACTGAAGAGCAATCTATAAAATTTAGCGCCGCTCGTCAGCTCAAAATTGATGTAAATCAAATCAGTGACCTTATTGTTCAAAAACGCTCTATCGATGCGCGTTCTCGTAAGATTAACGTTCACCTTAAGGTAACTGTTTACACCGAAGGCGAAAAAGCCATTCCTAAAAATTACCAAAGAGAATATCAAGATGTATCTTCGGCTACTCCTATTATCATAGTAGGATCTGGTCCGGCAGGACTTTTTGCGGCACTTCGTTTGATTGAACTAGGTTTAAAACCTATCGTTTTAGAAAGAGGGAAAGACGTTATTGAAAGACGTAAAGATCTTGCTAAGATTCATAAACACGAAGTAAACCCAGACTCCAACTATTGTTTTGGTGAAGGTGGCGCAGGAACATATTCTGACGGTAAACTCTATACACGCTCTAAGAAAAGAGGATCTGTACAAAGAGTATTAGAAATTCTTGTAGGACACGGTGCGGTGGAAGATATCATGATTGACACCCATCCACATATCGGGACAAATAAACTTCCTAAGATTATCGCTAAGATGCGCGAGAACATTCTTGCTTCTGGCGGAGAAATCCATTTCGATTGCCGTGTAGAAGATTTTATTCTGAAAGGAAAAAAGATCGAAGGCGTTATCGACCAAAGTGGAAATAAAATTTTAGCTCACTCAGTAATCTTGGCAACAGGACACTCAGCCAGAGATATATTCCATTTATTAGATCGTCATAAAATACTCATCGAAGCCAAGTCATTTGCTTTGGGAGTTCGTATAGAGCATCCTCAACCAATCATCGACGCTGCTCAATACCGTTGTGATGTTCGCAGTAAATACTTACCGGCTGCCTCATACAAATTCGTTCAACAGGTAAATGGTAAAGGAGTATTTTCCTTCTGTATGTGTCCGGGTGGACATATCGTTCCTTCGGCTACAGCTCCTGGAGAGGTTGTGGTAAACGGAATGTCGGCTTCTACGCGTAGTTCGCGTTATGCGAATTCTGGAATGGTGGTAGCCATTGAGCCAGGAGATTTACAAGCTTATAGCCAACACGGTGAATTAGCCGGTTTGGTATTCCAACAAGAAATGGAAAAAATGGCTTGGCTTGCAGGTGGTAAAACACAAGCGGCTCCAGCACAGCGTATGGTAGACTTTGCCGAGGGTAAATTCTCAAACACCCTCAACGACTGCTCTTATATTCCTGGAATCAATTCTGCGCCTTTACACGAACTTTTACCTTCGATTATCGGAGATAGACTTCAAAAAGGATTTAAAGCCTTTGGACGCAAGATGAAGGGCTATTATACCAACGAAGCAAATATACTCGGAGTAGAATCTAGAACTTCTTCTCCTATACGTATTCCTAGAGATGCTGAATTGTTGAATCATCCACAAATCACCAACCTATACCCCTGTGGCGAAGGTGCTGGTTATGCAGGTGGTATTGTTTCGGCTGCTATTGATGGTGAGCGTTGCGCCGAAGCAATTATGAACGCTCTTACATAGCTGTTCAGATGAAGATTAAGTTTAAACCTTCAAATACAGACTTTTTTAAAGAACTAAATAAAAAAGTTCAAGAATCATTATCTTCTGAAGTCCTGTCTAAGAATCAGAGATTAATGAAAGTGAAGTTCTTTTTGTATTTCACTTTATATCTTATTTTTTATGTAATATTATTCCTTGATGTAGTATCAAATAATTTCCTATTGTTGACTATTACTTATTCCTTATTTGGACTTTCAGGAATTTTACTCGCTTTTAACTCTTCCCATGATGCTGTGCATAATACATTATTTAAGAGTAAAAAATTAAACAGCATAGTTCATTATTTAATTTTTAATCTTCAAGGTGTAAATGCTACACTTTGGAAAAAAAGACATATTTCTTCTCACCACATCTTTCCAAATGTGGATGGATGCGATGCTGATATCGATAACAATCCTTTCATCAGATTTTCAAAAACTCATACTCGAAAATGGAATCATAGATACCAACACCTTTATGCACCCTTTCTTTACTGCGTATATACCTTACATTGGATTTTGGTAAAAGATTTTATTTACCTGTCTAAAAAAGAAGTTGCAAATATGAAAAATCTATCATACTCGTGGCTTTTCATATTTGAAGTGGTCTTATTAAAGGTTTTATACTTCTCATTTATATTATTAGCTCCTTGTTATTTCACGGATTTACCCTTGTCCAATTGGATTATTGCTTTTGTCATAATGCACTCGGTTATTTCAATATTTTTCGTTTTAACATTAATTATTTCTCATCTCACGACTGAAACCAATTTTCCTACACCTGACAATAAAGGCATCTTGCCAACTTGCTATCATGAACATCAGTTATCTGTTTCTTTAGACTATCATCCTACAAATAAATTAGCTAACTGGATATTTGGTGGCTTCAATTCACACGCTGCACATCATCTATTCCCGAATCTACCACACACTTTATACACCTATATTACACCAATTATAAAGGAAACAGCAATGAAATTTTCAATGCCTTACAATGAATTATCAATTATAAAAGCGGTGAAATCACACTTTCAATACTTAAAAGAATTAGGAAATAAATAAATAAATACTACACCCAACAACACCTATACGCAATGCCATTTGGGTCACTGCTGATAGCCAAACCGTTGGCAGTAATTAAAAGTCATTAATGTTTATCTCAAACCTTCCTTTCTCCGCATTCCATTTCCCGAAAGGAGAGTTGAGCATAT
>Ga0187827_10008080_pt1 | contig 11507 bp, 14 predicted proteins | sample ETNtaG_39_FD_167969 | JGI IMG/M metagenome (GOLD analysis project Ga0187827, IMG submission 167969) | Marine microbial and viral communities from oxygen minimum zone, Eastern Pacific Ocean - ETNP2014_SV_150_PacBio MetaG (Illumina Assembly) | ecosystem: Environmental > Aquatic > Marine > Hypoxic... | reverse complement strand
CTATAGAAGCCAAGAAAGATTGGAAACCAAATATGCTTTTGGATGATGGAGGAGATCTTACTGCTTTAATGCATAAAGAATATTCTGAACTCCTTAAAAATATCAAGGGATTATCAGAAGAAACTACAACAGGAATAAAAGCACTTGAAAAAATGGAAGCAGAAAAAACTTTGTTGATTCCTGCAATTAACGTGAATGACTCGGTAACAAAATCAAAATTTGATAATTTATATGGATGTAGGGAAAGTCTAATTGATGGAATTAAAAGAGCAACAGATGTTATGATCTCTGGAAAAACAGCAATAGTTGCAGGTTATGGAAATGTAGGTAAAGGAAGTGCGGCTTCCCTTAGACAAAATGGTGCACGTGTTATGATTACAGAAACCGACCCTATATGCGCTCTACAAGCCTCAATGGAAGGATTTGAAGTTGTACTAATGGATGATGCTATAGGATCAGCAGATATTGTTGTTACGGCAACTGGAAACAAAGATGTAGTTACTGCGGATCATATGAGAAAAATGAAAGATAGATCTATTCTTTGTAATATTGGTCATTTTGATAATGAAATTCAGGTGGACGCTCTAAGAAATTATAAATGGATAGAAATTAAGCCTCAAGTTCATGAAATTGAATTTCCAGATAAGAAAAGAATTTTATTATTGGCAGAAGGCAGACTTGTAAATCTTGGATGTGCTACGGGACACCCAAGTTTTGTTATGAGCGCTTCATTTACTAACCAGGTAATAGCCCAAATAGAGCTTTGGAATAATTATAAAAAATATCAAAAAAAAGTTTATGTTTTGCCAAAACATTTAGATGAAAAAGTTGCCATTCTCCATTTGGACAAGGTAGGAGCAAAGCTAACGAAATTATCAAAAGAACAGGCCAAGTATATTAGCGTTGATGTTAAAGGTCCTTTTAAACCGGATATTTATCGCTACTAGTTAGTAGCTGGATGAAATTAGATTCAATAGAAGATACTTTTGATTTATCAAAAAAAATAGGAAAATTATTATCAAAAGGAGACATAATTTTTCTTTACGGAGAAATTGGAGTTGGAAAAACAACTTTTGTAAGAGGTTTGATTAATAATTTAGAAGTCGAAAAAGGGATAGTTAAAAGTCAAATATTAAGCCCAACTTTTAACATTGTATTTGATTACGAGATAAAAAAACTAAAAATAATACATTGCGATCTTTTCCGTTTAAAAAATAGTACGAGTATAAATGAATTAGGAATATTTGCTGAGATTAAAGATCATATAACCTTGATTGAGTGGCCAGAATTAATTGAAAAAAAGCCAAAAAATCGTATTGAAATGTTTTTTAGTTATTTGGATGAAGACTTAGAGAAGAGAAATCTTAAAATCAAAGGTTATGGCAAGTGGGGCAATTATGACTTTAAAAAAATTTAAATTAACGCCCATATCTGGCGATGCATCATTTAGACAGTACTACAGAAAATTTAACCCAAAAAAAAACCTAAGTTCAATTGTTGTAATTTCAAAAAAAGAAAAAAATAAAAATTTATTCGTTTATACTGCTATTAACCAATTTTTATTGGATCACAATATTAGAGCTCCACGACTATTGGAAGAAAATTATAAAAAAGGTTTTATCGAAATAGAAGATTTTGGAAATAACACAATCTAAAATATTCTTAAAAAAAGTAAAAAAAAATTTCATATTTATAAAAAAACTGTTGATCTTTTAATTAGATTACAAAAAATTAAATCAAGGATAATTAAAAATTTTTATGGAAAATCTTATAAATTAGAAAATTATTCTGTAAAAAATTTACACAAAGAATCAGATTTGTTTTTTAATTGGTATCTACCGTTAATTATGAAAAAAAATAAGGCTCTAAAAATAAAAAAAATTTTAAAAAAGGAATTACAAATACTTTATAAAAAATTAAAGTTCAAAGATAAAATATTTGTACATCGCGACTTTCATGTTTCGAATTTAATGAAAATTAATTCTAAAATTGGAGTAATTGATTCTCAAGATGCAATTATTGGAAATCCTACCTACGATCTAGCATCACTTATTGATGATGTGAGAATAAAAACTTCCAATCAATTAAAAAAAAATATTTTTAAATATTATTTAAATAAATGTCCCAAAATATATAGAAGAAAAAAAAATGAATTTATTCATGATTTTAACATTTTATCCGTGCAAAGGAATCTTAAAATAATTGGAATTTTTTCAAGACTTTTTAAAAGAGACAAAAAAAAGCAGTATTTGAAATTAATTCCTTATACTTGGAAATTACTAGAAATAAGATTAAAGGACAAAATGTTTAGTAAAATTAATACTATTTTAAATAAGTTTATTCCTTCAAAAATTAGAGCAAAAAATAAATTTTATGCAAATTAAAAAGGCTATTATTTTATCGGCAGGATATGGGAAAAGATTAAATCCATTAACTCTATCCAAACCAAAACCTCTTCTTGAAATTAATAATAAAACTTTGTTGGAAAATACAATTTATTTTTTAGAAAAATTTGGAATTGAAGAAATTATGATTAATACGCACTATCTTTCAAATCAAATCAGTACATTCATCGATAATAAAAAATTTAGTTCAAAAATCTTTCTTATAAAAGAACATGAACGAATTTTGGATACTGGTGGAGGAGTATTAAATGCGGCAAAAAAATTTAATAAAGATCCTTTTTTTGTTTTTAATCCTGACACTATTTGGTCCCATTCTTATCTAGAGGATTTTAAGTATATGGAGGAACAATATTTTAGTAGTAATTGCAAAAGTATTTTATTAGTTGTCGACAAGATAAAAAGTTTTGACAAAGCTATGAGTGGAGACTTTAATTTAAAAAAAAATATTCTTGATAGGGAAGGCAATAATAAAAAATATATTTATACAGGTTCTCAAATATTGAATAATTCAGTGTTTAAAAATAAAAAAATCGAACCATTTTCAATGAACTTAATTTGGGATATTTTGATAAAAAATAAAGAGTTATTGGGTGTTAAAAGCAAACAAGAGTTTTTACACGTAACTAATATAAAAACCTACAAAGAATTAATTGAAAAGAGATTTTAAAATTTAACCAATAAATTTCTTGATCTACTACTATCAAGATAATAGCTATCATCAATTTTTAAATTTTCATTGAATTTAATAAAAAGTGGGTTTCCGGTTGGTATTTCTAATTTTGAAATGTTTATATTTGAAATATTAAATAACTTTTTGCAGAGTGCCCTTATTGAATTACCATGAGCTGAAATTAATATATTTTTTTTATTTTGAATCAATGGTTCAATATTCTTAAGATAGAAAGGAATTACTCTTTCATAAGTATTTTTTAAAGATTCAGTGTCAGGGATTTTATTTTTAGGAATATTTTTATAAATTTCTATATTTAAAGGGTGATATGGATTTTTTTTATCTAAAGGGGCAGGAGATATATTCCAAGATCTTCTAAAAATATGGATTTTTTTTTCTCCATAAACTTTTTTCATTTCATTTTTATTCAATCCTGTTAATTCTCCATAATGTCTTTCATTTAATTCCCACGCTCTAATGATTCGATTTGGCTCAACACTAAGAGTGTTTAAAATTAAGTTTAGAGTATCGATCGCTCTTTTTTGATAAGAACAAAAGAAATTATTAATTATTAAATCAGTTTTTTTTATTAATTCTCCGGCCCTACAAGCTTCTAGCTTTCCTTGATCTGATAATTCTACGTCAACCCAGCCTGTAAATCTTTTTTCAAGATTCCAAACACTTTGTCCATGTCTTACTAAAATTAGATGATTCATTTGCAATAATTGGTCTAAATATATTATAAATAAAATATATTATGAAGAATATTAAATTCTTTTATATTACAGCATCTAATAAAAAAGAAGCAGAACGAATAGCCAAAAAACTCTTAAATAAGAAATTGATTGCTTGTGCAAACGTTATTAGTAACGTGAATTCTTACTTTGTTTGGAAAAATAAAGTTCAGAATTCAAAAGAAATAATTATTTGTGGTAAGACAACATCAAATAATCAAAAAAAAATTATGCAAGTTGTAAAAAGTTTACACTCATATTCTGTGCCATGCGTAATTTTTTTTGATATTAAAAATGGTAACAGGGATTTTTTAAGATGGATAAAGCGGTCGGTTACTTAAGAATATTATTTCACATTTTAATTTTGATATTAATTATTCTTTCGTTATATCCAGGAAGCATTCTAGGTTTTCTGCTTTATGGAGATTTTAGACTGCAACCCCAGTTTACAAAAGATTTTTCATATATTTCTTCTCAACATCTTTATGTTTATCTTCTTGTTTCTGTGCTTGGTTTTTTTTCTTACTTAAGAGATAAAAAATTTAATTTAGTTGTCATATATTTATTTTTTTTATCAATCATATTAGAAGTTGCACATCTTGTAATTTCTGTAAGATCTTTTCAAATAGAAGATCTTACTGGCAATATTTTGGGTGTATTAATTGCCTATATGATAGTATTATTTTATAAATTTTGGAGAAGGTAAATGAGCAAATTTGATGAAAGAGAGAAAGGTTTTGAAAAAAAGTTTATCAGAGATGAAGAACTTCAGTTTAAAGTTAATGCAAAAAGAAATAAGTATCTAGGGGAATGGGCAGCAGAAAAGTTGGGTAAATCGGACGTTGATAAAGAAGCATATGTTCAAGAAGTTATTAAATCTGACTTTGCCGAACCAGGAGACGAAGATGTGTTTAGGAAAATTCAAGATGATTTCAAAAAGGCATCGATAGGCATACCTGATTCAAAAATAAGAGAACAAATGAGTTCTTTGCAAGAACGTGCAAAAAAAGATTTATTATAAAATTTTAATTTTTTATATTATTTTTTTTCTTCAACTAAATAGTTTTGCTGCAATTTTTGAGGGAATTCCAAGAATTATTGATGGAGATTCATTGGAAATTAATAATAATAAAATCAGATTATTTGGTATAGATGCTCCGGAAAGAAAACAAATTTGTAAAAAACCGTACTTAATTATTTCCTTTTTAAATTTCAAAGAAATTATGAATGCGGATTAATGGCTACAAATCAACTAAAGAAATTTATTAATAATAGAACAATTAAATGTACCTCAGAAAGCAAAGATCGATATAATAGATATTTATCTATTTGCTACTTAAAAAATAAAAATATTAATTCTTGGTTTGTGAAAAATGGTTATGCTATTGCCTACAGAAGATACTCAAAAAAATATGTTCTAGAGGAAAAACATGCTGAAAGAAACAAATTAGGAATTTGGCAAGGAACTTTTCAAAATCCTGAAGAGTGGAGAAAAAAAAATTAATTACTATTTATTGTTAAGATATTTTTATGTAAGTTAATTTTGTGATTCGCTTAATCAAAAAATATTTTATCAATTTTTTTGTTTTAGTTGTTTTATCATCTTGTTCATCGATACCCGTAAATACAAAAAATAGTTGCGATATTTTTTCTGAAAAATATTTTTGGTATAAACATGCCAAAAAAACAGAGAAAAAATGGGGTGCTCCTATTCATATTCAGTTGGCATTCATAAAAAAAGAATCTGATTTTGATTGGTTAGCAAAACCTGAGCGATTAAAATTATTTAAAATAATTCCCTATAAAAGAAAATCTAGTTCCTTTGGTTATTCTCAAGCTGTAAAGGGAACTTGGGATCAGTATAAAAAAGAGACGAACAATCGCTTAGCAACCAGAGCAAGATTCAAAGATAGTGTTGATTTCATTGGGTGGTATATTGATAAAACAGAGAAACTTTTAAAAATTCCAAAAAGTGATGCTTACCGACAATATATTGCTTACCATGAAGGATGGGGAAATTACAAAAATTACAAAAAAAATAAAAAAGTAATTCTTTTTGCAAAAAAAGTTAAGAAACAAGCTAGTCAATACCGAAAACAGTTATCTAAATGTCAAAAAAGATTGAATAGAAACAAATATATTATTTTTTAAGTTGTTTACTTAGCTCAAGATCAACAGCATCAATCCTTTTAGTATTTTTTGTAAGCAAGATGTACATAGTTGGGGTTACATACAGTGTAAAAAAGGTAGAAATTAACATACCTCCAAAAATCGTGGCTCCAACGGCCATACGTGATCCTTCACCTGCACCGGGACCGATGTTTCCTACAATCAATGGCACCATTGCTATCATTGTACTTAAACTGGTCATAATTATTGCACGAAATCTAAGCCGGCAAGCCTCAAGTACAGCACTTTGAATATTTTTTCCCGCTCTTCTCAGTTGATTTGCCCAGTCCACAATCAAAATTGAGTTTTTTGTAGATATTCCAATTAGTATTACCAGTGCAATCTGCGAAAATATATTAATCGAATTGTTGAACAATAATAAAAAAATAATTCCTCCAAGAACACTTAGGGGAACCGTCAACATAATAACCGCAGGATGTATAAAACTGTTAAACATAGCGCACATCACAAGGTATGCAGTGAGCAAGGCTAAAGCAAAAATAATAAACATTTCATTGCTTGCTTCCTGTAGTTCTTCAGATTTTCCTTTCCATTCAATTCCTGCTTTTGGAATATTTTCTCTAACAGTTTTCTTAAGAAAAACTATGGCTTCACTGAGCGTATAATCTCCTACTAATCGTGCGGAAATTGTAACGGCTCTTTGTCTATTATATCTTGCTAAAATTTTTGCCGATCCTTCTTCTTTGAATTCAACAAGATTAGCTAGTGATATGAGTTTGCCCGTGTCATCAGATCTTACAAAGATTTTACCTAAGCTATCATTATTTTTTCTGTTTTTTATATCTGCTTGAAGAATAATCGGATATTCTCTGCCGAGTTGATTATATTTCGTTACTGTTTTGCCGCCATAAAGTATCTCTACCGTCTTTCCTATAGATTGTGTAGATATGCCTAAATCAGTGGCTTTTTTTTGGTTTATTGTGAGTTTAATTTCAGGTTTATTTCTCGAATAGTCCGATTCAATTGCAGCCAAATTTTTATTTTTTCTTAACTCTCTCATTATTATTTGTTGCCACTTTTCAAGTTCCTCGTAACTTTTACCTAAAAGTACCATTTGAACCGGTTTGTTAAAATTTGATACTCGGATTGATTGTGGAGAAATGGGAAAGGCAAGAGTTTGTGGTACAGACATAATTTTTCCCATCGCTTTTCTCATAATTTTTTTTGCACTTTCATCTCTCTCTTTCCAGTCATCAAGTGCCGCAATAATTATAAAACTATTGTAAGATTTACTTGCTCTTCCAAAGCCAGGCACCATCATCACAATTCTTTTATAAAATTCATCTTCTTTTTTAATCAATGGAATCAATTTTTTTTCAATTTTCTCTGCTTTTTCTGCGGTATATTGAAATGAGCTTCCTTCGTCCGTTTTTCCAATCACAAGATAAACTCCTCGATCTTCCATTGGAATCAATTCTTTTGAGGTGAATTTGTAAAGCACAGCGGATAAAGCAAACACCATGAGTATAAATATTATTACGGTTTTGTTTTTATCGATCCAATAGTTCAGTGTTTCTGCGTAAAATTTTGAAAATGATTTAAACAATTTTTCAAATTTTAAAACTATTTTAGTTTTTTGCATATTTTTGCTTAAAAATTTACTTCCAAGCATAGGTGAAAGAGTAAGTGCTACAAACGAAGATACCACTATAGCAAAGGATAAAGTAATTGCGGTTTCCCTAAATAACACTCCAGAAATACCCTTAATAAAGATTAAAGGAATAAAAACTGCCACAAGAACTAAAGTGGTGGCAATAATTGCAAAAGTTATTTGTCTTGAACCTAGAGTTGCAGCGACTAGTGAAGTTTCCTCATTTTCTTCTATACGACGATAAATTGCATCAGTCATAATGACGCTATCATCGGTGATTATTCCGATGGCAAGTATAAAACTTAAAAGTACAAAAATATTTATTGATAGATCAAATAGATAAATACCAAGAAATGATGCAATTAGACTAACCGGGAGCGCTACTGCCGGTACAACAACAGCTTTTAAATTGCCTAAAAATAAATAAATGATTAAAACAACTAATATAAAAGCAATAAATAGCGTTTTATATACTTCCCAAATTGCTGTGTTAATATATGTCGCTCGATTAAATGCAACTCCTAACTTTAATCCATCAGGTAAGATTTTTTGAACTTCCTCAACCCTTTTTTTAACCCTTTTAGATAGTTCTACAGTAGATGCTCCACTGCGCGCATAAATTCCCAAACCTACTACTCTCTCATTAAATCCATCTATACTTTGTGCTTTAAAAAGCGTTTTTTGTGACACGGGACCATATTCTAATCGGGCTATGTTTTCTAGTCGAATGACACTGTTTTTTATTTTTTTAACAGGTAATTGTTTAATAGTATTTATATCTTTGTAGGTCTTATCTAAGTCGATTGTTAAATCAATATTATCTGCTTCCAGTGTTCCTGCCGGTAGACTAATGTTTTCTTTTCTCAATGCCTGTTCTACTTCTTGAATGGTAAGGTCATTTGCTGCAAGTTTTATCGGATCAATCCAAACACGTATACTTAGTTCACGTAAACCTCCAACCGTAATTCTTCCAACATCCTTAATACTTGAAAAGCTGTCAACGAGATATCGTCTAGCATAATCTCCAAGTTCCAAGTCACTCCACGTTGTTGATGATAATGAAATCCACATGGTAGTAGTAAATCCTGCAGCTTGTTTTAAAATTTCTGGAGCTTTTGCATCTTCAGGCAAATTGTCGATAATACGACTTACTCGATCACGGACATCATTAGCAGCTGAGTCTAAATCTATATCAGTTTCAAATTCAATTCGGATAGTACTACGTCCGTTTTCTGAAGTAGAATCGATACTTCTGATACCTTCAGCTCCACCCACCACATCTTCTATAATTTGCGTGATTTCCTGATCTATAATAGGTGCTGCCGCAGATTGATAATCAACTTGTATTTGTACAATGGGAGGCTGAAGTCCTGAGGGGAGTTCCCTTACCGGAAGTTTCCAGAAAACAAATATGCCGAACATCACCAACATCAGTGAAAAAACTGCTGATACCACTGGCCTTCGAATACTGAGATCGGTTATAAACATGATTTATTCAGTTGAAATTTTCACTTAGGTTTAATTATGGGTTTTATTTTCATATGAGGTCTAACCTTTGTGAGGCCTTCTGCCACCACTTTGTTTCCATTGATTAACCCTGAAAGTAGTTCAATTTTACCCTTACTTCGAGTACCTGTGATAACTTCAATTTTTTGAACCATATTATTTTCTAAAACTTTGTAGACAAATTTTTTATCCCCTTCATGAATGACGCTTGTGTCAGGTATACTTAAAGAATCTCTTTCGTTATATTTAATTTGAATTTCTAATAGAGAACCTGGAATAAGCTCTGAATTTTCATTTTTTATTTTTACTCTTGTTAGTATGCTTCTTGTTTGTGCATCAATACGATTTGCAACAGACTCTATATTTCCCCTATAAATTTTGTTTTTGTAGGCAGCAAATTTTGCTTTAATGGGCAAACCTTTTTTTATGATACCTGCATAAATTTCCGGAATTTTCAAATCGCAATAAATTATGGAAGTATCATCTAAAGTCAAAATTATAGAGTTTCCTGAACCCAAAGTGCTTTCAGAAATACCTCTTTTTCCCAATATTCCAAAAAAGGGCGCAACTATATTTCCCGTTTTTAATTTAGCAATCAAATCTCCTTTTTTTACTTTTTGATTAAAATTTATGGACTCTAATAATTCGGTTTTTTTTATTCTAAATGTAGTTGTTTTATTTGATAGTGCTGTACCATAGGTTTCTAGTTTTTGATAAAAATTTTCATTCTTTACTATTGCAACAATTATTGCGGGAGGTGGTCTTTTGCCAAATTTTTTTTGGAAGTGAATCTTCATTGCATAACGTCCTCCAATCACCGCCGCTATAATTATAAAAAATATAATTATTATCGTTGCAATTTTTGTTGATCTTTTCATTTATTTAATTTTACCGTATTCGCTCCATGATCCATCATAAATAATAGGTGAATAATTATCATTTATTAAACGAAATGCTAGAGATAAAACTGCTGCAGTAACACCGGAGCCACAGGTAAATATTGGATTTTTTGATTTATCAATACCAGTTTTTTCAAAAATATTAATCAAATTTTCTTTACTTTTAAAAGTATTATTTGTTTTATTTATACATTCAACAAAAGGAAGATTTTTTGATTTTTCTATGTGACCGCTTCTCAAGTCTGGTCTGGGTTCAGGTTCCAATCCTTCAAAACGTTTTTTACTTCTTGCATCTATGACTTCAAATTTTTGAACAGCAATGTTTTTATTAATGTCATCTATATTTTTAACTAAATTTTTTTGTTTATTAACAATATATTTGCTTTTCTTAAGCGGTTCATTCGTTTTTGAAATTCTTTTATTTTCCAACTTCCATTTTTTCAATCCACCATTCAGAACTGATAATTTTTTTGAGTCATGTCCAAAATAAAAAAAAGTAAACCAACATCTGCAGGCTGAAAATACGTCAGAATTATCGTAAAAAATAATTTTATCTTCGTTGGTAATTCCAAAATCCGAAATTATTTCTTGAAAATGAGCAGATTTTGGAAGCATGTGAGGTAGGTTAGTTTTAGGTTCAGAGTTTTTATCTAAGTCAAAGAAAATGGCACCTGGGATATGTCCATTTAAATATTCTCTATAACCATCTCTTTCAGTTGATGGCATGTGCCATGAGCAATCTATAATTTTTACTTTGCTTAAATTTTCGTCAAGCCAATGAGTAGAAACCAATGTCATTAACGATTCCTTTTTTGAAAATATTTTTGGTGATATTCTTCGGCTTTACAATAATTCTTTTCTTTAGATAATTTTGTGACTAATATTCCTTTGAATTTTTCATTCTGTTTGTTAAGAATTTTTTCTGCCACTTTTTTTTGATCTTCTGAAGTGTAGAATATTTCGCTTCTATAATTGGTTCCAATATTTAAACCTTGACCATTAAGTTGTGTTGCATCATGTGAATCAAAAAATAATCTAATTATATCTTCATAGGTAATTGTGTTTTCATCAAATTCGATTTTGACTACTTCAGCATGGTTAGTGGAGCCACTACATACTTCTTCATAAGTGACATTCAGGCTGTTGCCTCCACAGTAGCCTACTTCGGTTGAGGTTATTCCTTTTATTTTATGAAACTTCTCTTCCGGTCCCCAAAAACAACCAAGGGCTAAAATAGCTTTTTGCATAATTTTTTTATATTTAGAGAATAAAATATAAATTAATATAATAAAATGAGCAAAAACATTTTGGGTGCATTATGCATGGTGGTAAGCGTTACTTTTTTTGCTTTGATGGATGTATTGGTTAAGGTTACGCATGATTATGCTGTTGGTGAAATACTTTTCTTTCGCGCATTATTCGGTTTTATTCCAATTTTTTTTTTAATTCCTAAAAAGCGTTTAAAAGATTTTTATAAAACTCAAAGATGGGGTCTTCATTTTTTTAGATCAT
>Ga0187827_10008079_pt1 | contig 11508 bp, 12 predicted proteins | sample ETNtaG_39_FD_167969 | JGI IMG/M metagenome (GOLD analysis project Ga0187827, IMG submission 167969) | Marine microbial and viral communities from oxygen minimum zone, Eastern Pacific Ocean - ETNP2014_SV_150_PacBio MetaG (Illumina Assembly) | ecosystem: Environmental > Aquatic > Marine > Hypoxic... | reverse complement strand
CAGACTGTCCTCCAAGGTTATTACAATATCGAGACCATGTTAAGCGCTATTATCTATAAAGGAGGAAATGTAAAAATTTGCGGGACCTGCGCTGATGCAAGGGGATTAAAAAACACAAAATTAATTGAAGGAACAGAAATAAGTAATATGAGTGATTTGGCAAAATGGACCTTGGAAAGTGACAAAGTTTTGACCTTTTAGATTTTTTTAAACTGAAATAATGTAATGATTTTTAGAGTATAACATTATTAGGAATGGGAGAGTTTAAAATTATAATGTGCCCATTATGAGTTTAGCGTTGAGGATTAAGAGGGTCAAAAAATTTGTGATAGAAGGGTGATTATCACATTTATCTAAATCTATACTGGAAGATTATATTTAGTTGTCAGGCATATCAGGATTACAATCAGGACCAAAGAACTTCAGGATAACAAGAGGTTCACATCCTGTATTTTCTATCGAAACTCCCTTAGTCGCTGTAGAATAAGGTACAAAGAATTCATCCCTCGTAAGATCTCCATACCTTATCATTATTGGAGTTTCAACATCTGTATCATTCATTTTACCATGCCCCTGAAGCAATATAGTCCCATATGCTCCTGTATCCTTTATTGTTACCTTAGCTTCAGAGCACACTGTCAACTCTTTTGCTGAAAATACTTCCTGTCCATTTACTTTGCCATATACCACCCATTTTTCCTGATATTTATCAGGTGCATCATTTTCTATTTCAATTGGGGGCAAGAAAAATCTTTTCTTAAAATCAGGAGCTATATTTTTCTCCCAATCTAATGTATCAATTAGAAAATCTAGGTCTCCCTTTTTATCATCCGGTGCATCCTTTGACATAAATTCTTTTCCTATTGGTTTTCCCGAAGGAAGGGACTCAAACATCATATAAACATCTGAAGCCCACTGTGGTTCAAAAGAGCAGAGTGAACCCGGGGCATGCAATATACCGGGGGGTAGTAGCCAGCCTGTGCCTAACTCAAGTCTATAGGCCTTTGTAATATCAAGTATTTTATTGTCTCCTTTTGAGAAGTCTTCAAGACACTTCTTTAGTTCCTCTTTCGTTGTACCAGGTTCAAGACCAAAAAAAGTATAAGGAAAATCATTTCCTGTGAAGTTTACCTGCGGAGGGAAATAGTAGCTTTCTGGCTTTCCATCCATACCTATAAGGGAAGCATGTTTTTCCCCAATATGTATATGATGCGGTAAGGCCTGCATATTATCAAAAAATTTAGAAAATACTTTTAAACCTCCCCACTTTGCCATAACTTCATCTCCAAGTATGTCTATGCCAGAAACTTCTATTAAGTCTTTTAGAAGCATCTTCTCATCACCTGCTAATACATAGGAGAGCCCTTCATCAGGTGGTGTACCAGGACCATTATCAGCTGGACAAGTGGAAGAAAACCACCTTTCATCTATTCCTCCCCTTTCTGCTCCCAGAGCAAACAGGTCGTCAGGGTGTAGTTTAACCTTCTTCCGGGCACACAGAACACTCTAGGTACCCAGGTAGGGGCCAATTGCAAGAGTCCGTTATTTTCATCAAATGTTTTTTTTAAGAACTGTTTAGTATTCATTTGTAACCTTTCTAGTCAAAAATCAGATACTTTTTTGTCTTTCTTCCTTTATCGTCTCAAGCATATCTTTAATATTGATAAATGTATATCATTCATGATTTCTTGGGCGGGTGCAATGATATAACCACCACCTTTTTCTAAAGTCCTAATAGTAAGCTTGCTTGATTATCTTTATCGTTTTACGCGTGCATTTCCACTCCAGATTTTCCATATTTGTTCTTCATCCACTGGATTAGCATAATCAGTTAATAAAGTAGCCACAAATGCTCCACTAGCCCATCCAAATTGTATCCACTTCTTAGGTTCCCAGCCTTTTAAGATACCATAAAGCATGCCACCTACAAATCCATCTCCTCCTCCAATACGGTCAAGGACTGTAATCTCCCGGGGTCCTATCAAATTCCAGTGCTCTCTTTCCAGCATTACTGCGCCCCAGAGGTGACAATTTACATTGACTACCTGTCTTAATGTTGTGGCAAAAACAGAAATTCCAGGATATTTTGCTTTGACATCCTTGATCATTGATTTAAAAGCATCAATCTTTGTGGTTAATTCCTTCCCACCGGTTTCAGGACCTTTAGTTCCCAAGCAGAGTTGGAAATCTTCCTCGTTTCCAAACAGAATATCTGACATGCTAGCAATTTCTGAGAATATAGTGCAGAGTTCTTTTTTGCGGTTTTTCCAGAATGAAGCACGGTAGTTTAAGTCAAAGGATACCCGGGTTCTATGCTTTTTTGCAGCTCTAACAAGTTCGAGACAAAAAGTACTGGTTTCAGGTGAAAGTGCAGCAACAAGTCCTGACAGGTGAAGAATCTGAACCCCATCAGTTTTAAAAATCCTCTCCAGATCAAAATCTTTAACATTAAGTATTTGGCCAACTTCTCCCGCACGATCATTATGAACTCTTGGTCCTCGCGAACCAAAACCACTATCAGCTATATTAATTTGATGACGGTAACCCCATGGGCCACCTTGGATTACTTCCTTGCCTTCATAGTCCATATGCCTGCCTGCAAGGTTATTTTTTATCATGGATGCAATGGGGCTATCTTTAACAAAAGAAGTAAGCACTTTAACAGGCAAACCCAGGCAGGAAGAAACACTTGCAGCATTTGTCTCTGCACTTGTAACATTCATGGTAAAAGATGAACTGCAATGGACAGGTTGCCCATTATTAGGCGTAATGCGTACACCCATGCTTGTAGGCACTATTAAAGAATATTTTGATTCTTTTCTAAATTGAATGGTCAAATCAATCCCCCTCTTATAAAAAAATAATTTAATTTCACTTTTTCTGGTTAAAAAGTATTACTGCTTTTACAATTTTTGATTTTTCTATCTCCTTAAAAGTCTCCAGCCATTGGTCTAAACTAATATGCTTGGTATCATAGGTTCCATGTCAATTTTCCCTCGACCTAATAATGATAATACTTCTTCCCAGGTCTCCCACACAAGGCTAAACGTTCCCTATATCCTGGCACCTTTTGATATTATGGGATCAAGGCTAAAGTCAATGGGTTTTGGTCCCCAACCAATTTTGGTTATCTGACCCATACGTGCCACTGTATCAACCGCAAGTTTTAAAGCTTTTTTATTACCGGTAGCGTCGACCACCAAATGGCAACATTCTCCTTTGGTTATCTCATTTATTTTTTTCCCAGCATCTTCTTTTCCCACATTAATAATTAAATCAGCTCCTAATTCCTCTGCTACACCAAATCTGACTGTGTCAATGGATGTCCCCGCCACTATAATCGGATTCGCTCCAGCAAGTAGGGCAATCTGCAGGCTAAATAAACCTACTGGCCCAGGGCCTATAATAAGTAGCGGCTTCCCGGAAATAATACGAGACATCTGGATCAATGCATTATAGACCACACAGGCTGGTTCAGTTAAGGTTGCGTGGTCAAAAGATATATTATCAGGTACCCGGTGAAGGCATCTTTGGGGAATCCTTACAAAATCCGTAAAGGAACCATCTGCCCCCAAATCCAAAACCTTTCCTGTTTGAGCAATAATTATAGTTTCCGGCAAGGCATTGGCTACAGCTACCGCAGATATACGCTGCGGTTTCACTTACCACCCTGTCTTCTACTTTAAAGCGTGATACTTTTGATCCGATTTTTTCTACTACGCCGCTAAACTCATGGCCCTGCACAACAGGTACTTTTACTGGATTGGCCATAGTATGCCTCCACATCTCTATATCCCAGCCACAGATACTTGCCGCTTTTACTTGTAGAAGAACGTCATCTGGCCCAATTTCTGGCACTGATATATCCCTGTGACCCAAATTGACTAAATAATCGACAACTTCCTCAATACCTATAAATCAGTGCTAAGATTTGTCTATTTTTTCAATTAATTTTTCAACACCGTTTTTTGTAAGGTTTTTTGAGTCAGAGACAAATCTGGATACCACTTTCTTAGCGTTATCTTCAAGAAGTTTTTCAGATACTGATTTGATAATGCTATTTGAAAGCTCCTTATTATCGACTGCCGCTGAATAGATATATGTTTTGGCAGTCTTATCCTGTTTCAAAATCCTCTTTTCAGCAAGAGTATTCATGGTGGACATAACAGTTGTATAGGGGATAAAAGCACACTCTTTTTTCTTAATCTCCTGTTTCAGCATAGTCGCGTGGACTTCCCTTACAGTGACCTTGTCTGTATCCCATACTATCTTCATAATCTCTGCCTCAAGGTTGCTTATGCTGTTAAGCCCGTTGATCCCTATCTCTTCAGACTTTTTCTTTCCAGGTGTTTTTATCATCTCTTTCACCAGCCTTTTTAATCAATTCTGGTTATATGCACATAAAATACCTATACAAAATTATACTATTAATTAGTAAAAATTAAATCAACCCTTTTTTGATATTGTATATCAATATTTATATTATATTAATATTTAACACAGAGCTTTGATAAAAATATAACATTTTTTTAACAGCATCAAAAAGACTATATCAGGTACGGTTTTTGAACCTGAAGATGAAAAAATATCCATTTTGGTTCTGCTTAAAAAGATTTGACAATTAACATAAATTAACATAAAATAATAACAACTAACAAAATATAACATTTTTTATATGTTATCTGCCGAAAGAAAATTAAAGATTGCAGAGATAATTATTGAGAACGGAGGTATAAGGACTTCTGAACTTTCAGACCTTTTTAATGTCTCAGAGATGACAGTACTTCGTGATCTGGGAACCCTTGAGAAGCAAGGTATACTGACCCGGGTCTACGGAGGTGCAGTTTCTGTTAGAAGCTTACCCAAAGAGACCCCCAGTGTGGTCAGGGAGAAGATGAGGATAACTGAAAAGAATAAGATTGCTTCCTTGGCTGTTCAGCTGGTAAAGGATGGAGACAATATTTTCCTTGACGGTTCCACTACCACCCGCTCACTAGCAAAAAGACTGGAATTGTTCAGCAGATTGAAAGTGGTATCTATAGGTCTGGATATATTAAATGAATTAGGCGGGAGGAAAGGCATTGAAGTCATCTGTCCGGGGGGTGTCCTTGACAAAGTAACAATGAATCTTCTGGGTAGGAGTACCGAAGATTTCCTTAAAAACCTTAATTCAGATAAAGCTTTTATATCGACTGCTTCCTTATCTATAAAAGCCGGACTCACCGAACCTAATCCTAGCCAGGCTGTGGCAAAAAAAATCATGCTGGAAAACTCCCTGCAGAAGATACTACTCATAGACAGCAGTAAGTTCGACGAGGTAGCCATGAACAAGATATGTGCCCTAGAGGAACTGGATGTGATAATATCCGATAACAAACCGAATGACATATATTTCAGATTTTTCAAGGAAAATGATGTAAAAATATTATATTGACGGGATAATCATGAGACTGGCTAAAGTTATAGGAAATGCAGTTTCTGTTTCAAAACATGAGAAACTGGAAGGAATAAAGATGCTTATAATAAGGCCTATTGATCCGGAAAATAATAAGGTGTCTAAACCTATTATTGTGGCTGATTATTTAAATACAGCTTTAGGGAGCCTAGTGTTCTGGATAGAGGACGGCGTGACAATATGTAAATGGATGGGAATAAAGAGTATACCATTCAGAGGCTCTATAGTAGGGCAGGTCGATAAGATTGACTTAAAAGATAAAGTTATCGAAGGTTAACATAATGAAACTTGCTAGTGTAGCAGGAAGCGTGACTGCCACCATAAAAGATGATACCCTTAGAGGCTTCAAACTTTTGATGGTACAGGCTGTAGATACTGACAAGCAGGGTACTGGCAAGTATTTTGTGGTAGCAGATACAGTAGGAGTAGGAGAGGGCGAACTTGTTCTTATAGTAACAGGTAGCACTGCTAAGCAGACGCATATCACAAAAGGTAAGAATATCGACGCTACCATTGTAGCAAAAGTAGATAAGATAAACATTGAGAAATAATGATTTCTAAAGAATTGGATATGATAATGGAAGCAGGGGTAGTTGGTGCAGGCGGTGCTGGTTTCCCCACGCATGCAAAGCTGGATGCCAGTGTAAAGACATTAATCATCAACGGTGCCGAGTGTGAACCCCTTATAAATGTCGACAAACAGATCTTGGAGAATGAGTTTGACAGGGTATATAAGGGGATGAAGATAGCTTCAAGTCTGTTAGGAGCCAAAAGGATTGTCCTTGCCGTAAAGGAAAAAAATAAAATGGCCATTGAAGCGGTGGAAGTTTTTCCGAAAGACAGTCTTGAGTTTGAACTTGAAAAACTGGGGGATTTTTACCCGGTCGGAGATGAGCAGGTCCTTGTAAATGAAGTGACGGGCAATTTCGTTCCAGAAGGGGGTATCCCACTCCAGGTGGGAGTCGTAGTAATAAATGTGGAGACACTTTTAAATGTAGCCGGAGCAGTGGATGGCAAAAAAGTAATAGATAAATATGTCACTGTTAACGGGGAAGTGGAAAATCCCATGACCTTTTTGGTACCGGTAGGTACTCCGGTAAAACAACTTATCGAATACTGCGGGGGTATAAAGGGGGAAGATGTCGCAGTGGTAGATGGTGGTCCCATGATGGGAAAACTGATAGATATAAGAAACTATGCTGTAAAAAAGACAACTAAGTCTATATTGGTATTTAAAGAAGACAGTGTGATGGCACGAAACCGGAGAAGAGGAATAAGTACAGATCTGAAAAGGGCACAGGCAAGCTGTCTTTCCTGCAGAATGTGTACAGACTTATGCCCTAGATACCTCTTGGGACATGAACTGTATCCGGATGAACTTATGAAAAGGTTGTATAAAGGAAGCTTTTCTGATGAAGACATAAGAAACTTTGATTTTTCTTATCTCTGTTGTGACTGTGGACTTTGCGAGCTATATGCATGCGTTGTGGACCTTTCAGCTAGATCAGTACTCAACCACCTGAAAGGAGAGTTGGCCCGTCTTGGAGTGAACAACCCGCATACAAGGAATGAGCTGACGAGCAATGAGTTCAGGGAATTCCGAAAAGTGCCTATCTCAAGGTTAAAGAAAAGGCTAGAGATAGACAGATATGACAGTCTTGCGCCGCTGGTTGATTTTAATTCCAAAGTGGATAGCATAAAACTATACCTGTCCCAGCACTTAGGAGCACCCTCTATCCCTGCTGTAGAAGAAGGCTCAGAAGTCAAAAGAGGTGATTTGGCGGTAGGAATATCTAAAGGTAAGCTGGGGGCTAGTATCCACAGTTCCATTGACGGAAAAGTAACCAAGATAAGAGATGACTATATAATAATAGAAAACAAATAGGCTTTTAAAATGGAAGAAAACAAAAAGGGAAATATCCTGATAACTGAGTTCAAGAGCGTATCACGGGGGATACTAGTGACAGACAGAATGGTTAAGTCTGCTTCCATCAGGATCATTCAGGCCAGTAGTCTATGTCCGGGAAAATATCTGACTATCTCAGAAGGAGAGATAAGCGCCCTTAAAAGTGCTGAAGGGATAGCAGAGTCCGAGGGCGGAAGGCATCTTTGTTCAAGTGCTCTTATAAGCAGCATAGATGAAAAGATAATAGAAGCCATAGGGGGTAAACTGGTAGACCAAGATACCGGGAGCATAGGTGTTATGGAGGGGCCATACATTGCAGATCTGGTAAATTCCTCCGATATTGCAGTAGAAAGCGCACCGGTAGAATTTATCGAATACAGGCTGGCCAGGGGATGCGGTGTCAACAGTTTTTATGTGATGACTGGAACTCTTTCGGCATTAAGCGAAGCTGTAAATAATGCCGTAGAGTATCTAAAAGGCAGGGGGTCGCTTCTGGCCTATAAAATAATCTCTGGACCTGACAGGCAGGTGTTCAGATGGATAAAAAGTTCCCTAGTCAGCTGTTAAATAAAAACATATTGATGGTAACGATTAAAGGTAAAATGGGTAAATACAAGACAGAGAGCCAGTACAGGAATGATATAATAGAAATATGTAAAAGAGTGTATGCCAACGACTGGGTTGCATCCAATGACGGCAATATATCCATTAAGATCAGTCCCAATGAAGTGCTCTGCACACCTACAGGCATGAGTAAAGGTTATCTGACACCAGATCAGCTGGTAAAAGTGGATATGGATGGAAACAAGCTAGAGGGTAGTGCGCTGAAAGAATCATCAGAAGTAAAGATGCATGTTGATGTATATAAGCATAAAAAAGGAACCAATGCGGCTGTACATGCCCATCCTCCATATGCTACTGCACATGCAGTAGCAGGAATCCCTCTTGACCAGTGTGTGATACCCGAGATTATTTCCTCTTTGGGGTCAATACCTTTAGCAAAATACGGGACGCCCTCAACTCATGAGGTTCCGAAGAATATAAGGAAGCACCTTCAGGACTACAATGCATTTCTGATGGAGAACCATGGGGCGTTCACCATAGGGGCTGACGTATACCAGGCTTATTACCGAATGGAGAGTATGGAGCTTTTTGCTAGGATAAGTTTGCTAGCGCAGACTCTGGGAAATGTTAACAATATCAGCGAAGAAAATGTCAGGAAGATAATGGAGATGCGCTCCAATTACATAAAAGATGATAACGGATTAGCAGGCTGTAAGATTGGTGACAAGTTTATCACAACCACCGAGGGTATAGCTGCCGTCAGCGGAAACAAGGGGAACGGAGGATTGACTGCAGGAGATGAAGAGAACATAACTATCAAGAAAAGCGAGCTTGTAAACCTGGTCAGCAAGATAGTGATAAATATTGTCAATAAAAATAAGTAAGTAAATAGGGGCATCCTTCTTACTGCTGGATGTCTTTATTGATAAAGCAAAATATAAATAGAGAAAAGGAGAAAAAAATGGCAGGAGAAGCAATCGGTTTAATCGAAACTAGAGGACTAGTAGGTGGAGTGGAAGCAGCTGACGCAATGGTAAAAGCTGCAAATGTAAAACTGGTCGGACAGGAAAGGATCGGCGGAGGGTTGGTAACAGTCATAGTAAAAGGAGATGTCGGTGCTGTCAAGGCAGCAGTTGACGCGGGTGCAGCAGCTGCAAAAAGAGTAGGGGAACTGATATCAGTTCATGTCATTCCAAGGCCTCATGTCGAGCTGGATATGATTTTACCAAAAGAGTAGAGGTAGAGAGGTATTTTAAGTGGATACCGAGAAATTAATAAGGGATGTCGTTGCCAATGTGATATCCAGGGTAGGAGGACAGGAACCATCTGAACCTGCTTTGAAGGCTGTAAGAAAGCAGGGCAGTAGCCAGCAGGAACCAAGAAAAGTAGTATGTGGTGTTTCTGTGAGACATATACACCTCTGTCCCGAACATGTAGATGTTATTTTTGGTAAAGGGTATGAGATGCAGGTCCTAAAAGAGCTGTATCAACCTGGTTCTTATGCTTACAAAGAGACAGTCACCTTGGTAGGACCCAGGCTTAATGCCCTACAGAATATAAGGGTTCTAGGACCACTGCGTGACAAGACCCAGGTAGAGTTGGCGAAGACTGACTGCATCATATTAGGTATTGATGCTCCAGTCAAACCTTCCGGGCAGATAGCGGGTACTGCTTCAGCAGTAGTGATAGGTCCCAAAGGTGTTATATACCTGAAAAACGGTGTGATAAGGGCCAACAGGCATCTTCACCTGTCATCTGAAGATTCCGGCTATTTTGGAGTAAAAGACAATGCTCTGGTTGATGTAAGGGTATCAGGTCCTAAAGGCCTTACCTTCAATAATGTTCAGGTCAGGGTCTCTCCGGAGTCCAAGTCAGAGATGCATGTGGACACTGATGATGGTAATGCTGCCGATATAGTAAACGGTACCATGGTAGAAATAGTGGATGCATCATGCATATCTCCTATATCTCTGCAGTTGGCAAATGGGGAGAATACTCCGCCAGAGATACCAGACAACAGTTTTACAGGTGAGATAACTGATAGTAATATACTGAAAAGCATGAACCAAGTAATTGACGTGCCAGTAGTAGAAAAAGCTGTTAAAAAGACTGGCGAGTACAGAAACCAGAAAAAACAGAAGATAATAATCACAGCATCCGACCTGGATGATTATGAATCCAAGGGTATAGAGGTAACAGAAAATGTTATCTTAAGTCCATTAGCAAGGGACGAAGCTCTTAAAAAAGGAATCAAGATAAGCTACAGTCAGAAGAGGAGGTAAAATGTGGCTATAGATGAAAACCAAATAGAAGAGATCGTAAGAGGTGTGGTAGATAACCTGGTTACTACCTCCTGGCCCTCTGCTTTTAAAGCAAGTCCAGGCGTCTCTTCAGGAAATAGTATATTTGAAAAAATAGGTGATGCCATTGATGCTGCCAAGGATGCCCAGCCAAAGCTAGTTGCTCTGGGTAGGGAGAAAAGATTCAGAATAATATCAAATATCAGAAAAAGATGCCTGGAAAATGCCGATAAATTTGCTAGGATGACTACTGATGAGACAGCAATAGGAAGATATGAGGACAAGCTCATAAAGAACCAGGTAGCTATTAATTTTTCACCAGGACCTGAAGACCTGGATATAAAGACATTTTCAGATGACACTAGCTCTATAACTATAGACAGGGCCCCATACGGCCTTATTGCAGCTATAACTCCCATGACCAACCCTACACCGGGTATTATCAATAATGCAATCACCATGATCTCAGCAGGCAACAGTATAGTTTTTTTGCCCCATCCTCAAGCGCATAAATGCAGTCTGGAAGCAGTAAAAGTAATAAATGACGCTATCGTAGAAGCCGGGGGGCTGGTAAATCTTGTTACTGCTGCGGCAGATTCGAAAGTTGAGAATGTATCGAGCGTTTTTAAGAGTGAAAAAGTTGATATGATAGCGGCTACAGGAGGACCTGGTATAGTAAGGCTTTCAATGAAGAGCGGCAAGAAGGTGATAGGAGCTGGACCGGGGAATCCTCCTGTAATAGTTGATGAAACTGCTGATATTGAGAGAGCGGCTGTAGAGATAATGAATGGTGCCAGTTTTGACAATAATATACTATGCAATGAAGAGAAAGTATGTATATCTATAAGGAGTATTTCCGACAAACTTCTTTCAGCATTCTCCAGGAACAACACTTTGGTGCTTTCAAAGGAGCAGTCAGATAAGGTAGTAGACCTTGTGGTAAAAGAAGGTGAGATAAACAGGAACTATATCGGCAAAGATGCGGTAAAGATACTTGCTGATGCAGGGATTAATTGTGATTCATCTGTCAGACTGGCGGTGTTTGTAGCGGATTCTGAAGATCATCCCATTATACAACACGAGCAGCTGATGCCGGTACTCCCAATACTTCTGGTAGACAATTTCGAGAAAGCAATGGAAGTTGCATTAAGGTGTGAGCATGGATTCGGACATACAGCCATGGTCCATTCCAAGGACATTGATAGGATAACTAGGTTTGGGCAGATCATCGGAACCACAAACTATATCGTGAATGCCAGGAGCCAGGCAATGGCAGCCCCGAA
>Ga0187827_10008073_pt1 | contig 11514 bp, 14 predicted proteins | sample ETNtaG_39_FD_167969 | JGI IMG/M metagenome (GOLD analysis project Ga0187827, IMG submission 167969) | Marine microbial and viral communities from oxygen minimum zone, Eastern Pacific Ocean - ETNP2014_SV_150_PacBio MetaG (Illumina Assembly) | ecosystem: Environmental > Aquatic > Marine > Hypoxic... | reverse complement strand
TAGAAATAGTGGAAATGAAACATTTTTCTTTGAAAATAAAACTTTTAAATTTAGTAGAAATGATCCTATCTTATTCTTTTTACAAAGATTACGAGATGAGGCTCATAGATTTGCCGTAAGTGCACACAGGGATAAAAGGATAAAAGGAATGAAGAAATCTTTACTTGATCAAATTGATGGAGTTGGAAAAGTAAGAAAAAAAACTTTATTAAATCATTTTGGCTCTGCAAGAGCGATTGGATCAGCTAGTTTGGACGAATTAAAATCTATTGATGGAATAGAATTATCCATCGCAAAAAAAATACACAATTTTTTCCACAACTAATATTATGAAAATCAAAATACCAAATATTCTGACAATAGGTCGTATTATTATTGTACCTTTTTTCGTAATCTCCTTTTTTCTTCCAGGTTTTTACGGTGAAATAATCCCTTTTTTATTATTTATATTAGCAAGCTTTACTGATTTCTTAGATGGATTGTTGGCAAGATTATACAAAGAGGAATCGAAATTAGGAGAATTATTAGATCCGATTGCAGATAAGATAATTGTATCTGCGGCACTGATTTTACTTGTTATGAACAAGACCATTCAAAATTATGAAGTAATTGCTGCTATTATCATTCTAATCAGAGAAATTTTAATTTCTGGATTAAGAGAATTTCTTTCAGATGTACAAGTTAAAATTCCAGTATCTAGCTTGGCGAAGGGCAAAACTTTTATACAAATGTTTTCAATTGCAATTTTATTAACCGGTGAAACTGGAAATAAAATTATAAATTTCGAAGATTATAACGCCCAGACTGTGGGAATAATTCTCCTATGGCTATCTGCATTTTTAACTTTGTACACAGGTTATGATTATGTTCGTAAAGGTATTGAACATGTTATTTCAGAAGATGAAAAAAATTAAGCTGCAGTCTTCTTTTGAACTAAAGCTTGATAACTTTCGGAAAGATCTTTTACAACATTGCAGACGTTAAATTTGTATTTATCAATTTGAGACACTGGTGTAACCTCTGCTGCAGTTCCTGTTAAAAAACACCCTGAAAAATTGGACATTTCATCTGGCTTAATTTTTCTTTCAATTATTTTTATTCCTTTTGATTTTGCTATGTCAATTACACATCTTCTTGTTATTCCATCCAAAAATGAATCTGGTATTGGTGTATGAATTTCATTTTTTTCATTTTTGAAAAAAATATTTGCACCAGTTGATTCTGCGATATTATCTTCGTGATCCAACATAAGAGAATCGGCAAAACCTTTCCTTTCAGCTTCGTGTTTGGAAAGCGTGCATATCATATATAAACCTGATGATTTGGTGTCCCAAGGTACGGAATTTGGATTTGGCCTTCTCCAAGAAGAAATATTTAATTTTATACCTTTTAATTTAAGCTCCGGATCAAAATATGATCCCCATTCCCAGGTTGCAATTGCTACATGAATTGTATTTTTTTGAGCAGAAATAGCCATCATTTCACTACCTCTCCACACAAGTGGTCTCACATATCCATTTTTCACTTTTTGCACTAATACCATTTCTTTGCAAGCTTGATTGATTTCTTTTTGACTGTAAGGAATCTTGATCTCCATTCTGCTGGCTGAATAAAATAATCTCTCTGTATGTTCTTCAAGTTTAAAAATTTCGCTATCGTAAACTCTTTCACCCTCAAAAACACAGCTTGCATAATGCAGTCCATGATTCAAAATATGAACTTTGGCATTTGTCCATTCAACTTTTTCTCCATTAAACCATATCTTTCCAGATCTTTTGTCAAAAGGTAATAAGTCCATTTTTGTATTTATATTTATATTCATTTTTAAGATAAATTTTATTCAAAAAAGTATCTATCTTAATATATTATGTCAATATAACTTACCAATAAAATGAAAGAACTTTTATATTTAAAAGACGAACAAATCAAAGATTTAATTGAACAATTGTTTTATGCTTATAGAGAAACTTTTGCGGATCCTAAAAAAATTTTAAAGAAACATTCTTTTGGAATTGCTCATCAAAAAGTCATTCATTTGATAGATAAGTATGAAGGAATAACTGTCTCTGGTTTGCTAAGAAAATTAAAAATTACCAAACAAAGTTTAAATAGAGTTTTAAAAGATTTAAATAAAAATAAAAAAATAATTATGAAAAAAGGTGAAGTTGACTCAAGGCATAAACATATTTTATTAAATGAGAGTGGCAAAAAGCTTTCGGATGAAATTTTTATTGAACAAAAAAAAAGAATTTATCATGTATTAAAAAATTCGAATTCAGAAGCTGTTATAAAATTTAAAGAAGTTTTAGAAAAAATTGTAAATGGATAAATACTTAGCGCATATTCTAGTAGTTGACGATGACGATAGAATTAGAGAATTGGTTAAACAATATCTTTTAGAAAATAAATATTTAATCACTACTGCAAAGGATGCTTTTGATGCAAAAAATAAAATAGAAATAATTAAATTTGATCTTATAGTATTAGATATAATGATGCCTAAGAAAAGTGGTCTAGAGTTGACTTCTGAAATAAAAAAAGAGCTTGATCTACCAATCATTCTTCTGACAGCAAAAGGGGAAACAAGTGAAAGAGTGATGGGGCTAGAATTCGGCGCGGATGATTATTTGAGCAAACCCTTTGAGCCAAAAGAGTTACTTTTAAGAATAAAAAACATTTTAAATAAAACTTTACAAAAAAATAACATAAATAAAATATCAATTGGAAATTCAAATTTTGACTTAAGTAAACTCACTATTAATAGAGACGGCAAAAAATATAAAATCAATAACACTGAAAAATTAATATTAGAAAAGATGATTCGATCTTCTGGTAAAGTTTTTTCAAGAGAAGAAATAGGTAAATTAATTAATGTTAATAAAGAAAGATCCGTAGACGTAATAATTACAAGATTAAGACAAAAAATTGAAACCAATTCTAAAAACCCTCAGTATTTACAAACAATAAGAGGATCTGGCTATGTTTTATGGATTGAATAAATTTATAAAAGGATTTCTTCCAAAAAGATTATTTTATAGATCTTTATTAATTGTTGCCGCTCCAATAATTTTATTACAGTTAACGATTACTATAGTTTTTTTTGACAGTCTTTGGATTAAATCTAACACAGGAATGACTAGATCATTAGTTAGTGAAATTGTAACTATTATAGATGTCTACAATAATGAAAACGAAGAAAATAAAAAAATAATAACCGACTTATACAATCAAAATTTCAATTTTTCTGTAAGATTTGTAAAAGAAGAAACCCTTCCAAAAATTCAAGGAGAGAGATGGTTTAGTCCAATGGATAGAACACTGAGGAGAGAACTAAAATCTCAGTTTATTGAATATTGGTTTGATTCTACTAGCTACAAAGAAGTTGTTGATTTAAGAATAAAATTTAATAATGGAATTTTGCAGATCTTTTTTCCAAAAGAAAGAATAGCTCCTTCATCAGCTAGAATTTTTGCTTTATGGATTACACTACCAGCATTTTTATTAATTTTGATTGCAATATTATTTCTTAGAAATCAAACAAGACCGATTGTAAATTTAGCGAAAGCCGCAAAAAGATTTGGAAAAGGTGATTATATAGAAGAATTTAGACCTTCGGGTGCCTTGGAAATACGACAGGCAGGTCATGAATTTGATAGAATGCGAAAGAGAATCACTAGACATTTAAATCAAAGATCTGAAATGTTATCTGGCATTAGCCACGATCTAAGAACTCCATTAACAAGACTTAAATTACAACTTTCATTACTTAAAGATAAAGTAATTTCAAAAAAAATGGCCAATGATATTAATGACATGGAAAAAATGCTTAATGATTATCTTCAATTTGCAAGTTCACAAATAAATGAAAAAACAGAATCATTTGAGTTTGATTTGCTTCTTAAAGAAATAATTTCACGTTATGAACATAATAAAATTAGTTTATCAATAAATGATAAAGTTACTTTTAATGGTAGAATTAATTCTATCAAACGCTGTATCAATAATCTTTTAAACAATGCAGTGTTGTTTGGAAAAGAAATAAATATTATTCTAAAAAAAACAATGAACGATGTTGTTATTTTTGTTGATGATGATGGACCGGGTATTCCTGAACATGAAAAAGAAAACGTTCTTAAACCTTTTTACAGAATAGATGAAAGCCGCAGCCAAAATAAATCTGGAGTTGGATTAGGACTTTCAATTTCTTATGATATTATTAGATCTCATGGTGGCGATATGTCGCTTGAAACAAGCCCACAAAAAGGATTGAGGATTAAGATTTCTTTGCCTTTTTAATTTTTTTTCTTTGTTTAAGTTTACCAAATTCTTTTTGAATTTTATCTAATCTTGCTTTTTGTACTTCAAACTCATCTCTGGTCACTAAATTAAATTTATTAATTATGCTTTCTTTTTTATAGTTTAGTGAGTTTTTAATTTCTTCACCAATATCCTTTGAAGTAATTAGGCCTTCTTCAATTAATTTAGTCAATCTATCTATTAATATTTTTGATTTGGACATATATATTCCCTTAATTTAATATATTTTATTGCAAAATAACAAAAGATTTTTTTATATAAATTACTAATGTTCACTCATAATTTTGATCCCATATTAATTGATTTATATATCATTGAGGTAAGATGGTACTCCTTGGCGTATATTTTTGGAATTTTGGTTGGATGGATCTATGCCAAAAAAATAATCAAACACTTAAAAACCAATAGTAATTTAAATTATTTAAATATTAAAGATTTTGACGATTTCATTCCATATTTGGTTATTGGAATCATATTGGGCGGAAGATTGGGTTATGTTTTAATTTATAATTTCGATTATTACATAAAAAATTTACATGAAATTTTTTATGTTTGGAATGGCGGAATGTCATTTCATGGCGGATTAATAGGTATTATTATAACAACAATTATTTTTACAAGAATAAGAAAAATATATACTTTCATTTATTTAGACATTATTTCATGTGTCGCACCAATTGGATTATTTTTAGGTAGAATTGCAAATTTTATCAATGGGGAACTATATGGCAAAACAACTGATTTGCCATGGGGTGTAATATTTCTAAACGCGGGAACTTTTGCTAGGCATCCTTCTCAAATATACGAGGCGATATCAGAGGGATTATTGCTATTTATTATATTAAATTTTTTAGCCTTTAAAAGAAAATTAATTTTTAAACAGGGATTAATGTCAATTTATTTTTTATTCTTCTACTCGGTTTTTAGATTTTTTTCTGAAACTTTTAGAGAACCCGATGAACAATTGGGTTATTTAATTTATTTTTTAACAATGGGTCAGTTATTAAGTTTAATTATGACTCTTTTTGGAATTGTGATTTATTATAAAATAAAATGAATGTTATTTCACAAATTTTTAAAAATAAAAAAAGTTTACCTCTAAATACTTTTATAAACAAAGCACTCTACAATAAAAAATATGGCTATTATTCAAAAAAAAATCCAATAGGTACTAAGGGCGACTTTATAACCGCTCCATTGATTTCAGAACTTTTTGGTGAAATGGTGGCTATATGGTGTATCGCTTTTTGGGAGAAACTTAGAAAACCCAAAAATATTAACATAGTTGAACTTGGCCCCGGCGAAGGTTCGCTCTGTATGACTTTAATTAAGGTTTTTTCAAAATTCAAAATATTTAACGAAGCTTTTGAAATAAAGCTTTTAGAAAAAAGTAAATTTCTCAGAAAAATACAAGAAAAAAAAATTACTTCTAAAAAAGTTAAATGGATAAAAAACATTGAGGAAGTTAAAAATGGACCAACAATATTTATTGCGAATGAATTTTTTGATGCACTTCCAATTAAACAATTCGTATTAAAAAAGAGAATTTGGCATGAAAGATTTGTAAAATGTATAAATGATGAAAAACTTATTTTTTATGATAAAAAAGCCAATCTAAATAATATAAAATACTTTACTCGACTAAGTTTAACAAAAAATCAAAAATTTATTGAATTTCCTATTGAAGCAATAAAATTTCTAACATCAATCTCAAAAATAATTAAGAAACACGACGGAGGAATGATTTGCTTTGATTATGGCTATAAGAAAATTAAAATGTCGGATTCGCTTCAATCAGTAAAAAAACATAGCTATTCAAAGATTCTTTCAAATGTTGGAAACTCAGATATAACTCATCATATTAATTTTAATTTATTTTCAAAAATAATAGAAAAACTTGGTCTACATCTTGAGGGAATTACAGAGCAAGGGATATTTCTAAAAAAAATGGGAATAATTCACAGAGCAAATATATTGACTAAAAATGTTAACTTCAATGTGAAAGCTGATGTTTATTATAGGTTAAAAAGATTAATGAGTCGAAGTGAAATGGGAAAAATATTTAAAGTAATATTTTTTAATAAAAAGGGAGTGAAGTTTAATTTAGGTTTTAAATAATGTTTTTTTCTAAACGTTTAAAAAATATTTTAAATTTAAAACATTGTTTTTTTTCAAGAAAAAATGGTGTTTCTAAAGGAATTTACAATAGCTTGAACTGCGGTATAAATTCCAAAGATAATAAAGAAAATGTAATTCAAAATATAAACATTGTAAGTAAAAAATTAAATTGTGAAAAAAAACCAATTGTTGCTCTAAATCAGAATCATAGCAATAAAGTTGTATGTTTTAACAGTCGGGAGGATGTTAAAAATAAAATAATTGGAGATGCTATTGTTACAACGCTCAAAAATGTTGGTATAAGTGTGCTTACTGCCGATTGTGTACCGATATTGTTTTACAATCCCAAAAAAAAAATTATTGGATGCGTGCACGCTGGATGGAAAGGCGCCTTAAATGGAATTATTGAAAATACTGTAGACAAATTTCTAGAACTAAACTCCAATACAAGAGATTTGGTGGCTGCAATCGGCCCTTGTATAAATCATCACCATTACGAAGTTAGCCATGATTTTTATAAAAAATTTGTTGGTCAAAATAAAAATAATCAACAATTTTTTATTGTTTTAAATAATAAAAAATATTTATTTAATATAAGAAGCTATGTTAATGCAAAATTAATTAGACTTGGTATTAATAATATCGATCATATTGAAATGGATACTTTTTCAAATAAAGAAAACTTTTTCAGTTATAGAAGATCAAAAAAAAATGATGATAAAGACTATGGAAGATGTATTTCCGTCATAATCATGACTTAATCAATAGCTATAAAATGGTTTAAAAAGATCTTTTAAAAATGTATAAATTAATTATTACATGAAGGTTCTCTCAGGCACTAGTAACATAAAGCTTAGTAAGGAAATTGCAAAGCTTCTTAAAGTTAAGCTTGTTAACTCCGATATTGTTAGATTCGCTGATGGTGAAGTATATGTTGAAATTAACGAGAATATTAGAGGAAATAGTATTTTTGTTGTTCAATCTTCCTCTAACCCAGCCAATGATAATTTGATGGAGCTACTTGTTTGTATAGATGCTTTAAAAAGATCTTCTGCGAAAAATATTACTGCGGTTATCCCTTATTTTGGTTATGCAAGACAAGATAGAAAGGTGGTCCCAAGAACCGCAATATCTGCAAAGTTAGTTTCAAATTTGATTACGAATGCCGGAGCAAATAGAGTATTAACTCTTGATTTGCACGCTGGTCAAATTCAGGGTTTTTTTGATATTCCTGTAGATAACTTGTTTTCTACACCTATATTTGCAAGAGACATAAAAAAAAATATTAACTCAAAAAATTTAATTTGCGTTTCACCAGATGTTGGTGGAGTTGAAAGAGCAAGAGCTTTGGGAAGAAGAGTTAATTCAAGCATAGCTATTGTAGATAAAAGAAGGCCCGAACCCGGTAAATCTGAAGTTATGAATGTTGTTGGTCATGTTAAAGGTAAAACATGTATAATAGTTGATGATATAATAGACTCAGGAGGTACCATTGTTAATGCTGCTAAAGCTCTTAAAGATAAAGGTGCTGAAGCAGTTTATGCTTATATTACTCATGCCGTTTTAAGTGGTAATGCAGTTGATAAAATTAAAAAATCTCAAGTAAAGAAATTGGTAACCACTGACTCAATTGATAATTCAAAGAAATTAAAAAAAAGCAGCAAAATTCAAGTTGTATCAATTTCTTCTATGATGGCCGAAGCAATAAAACGTATTTCTAATTCAACTTCTGTTTCAAGTCTATTTAAATAATTTTCTTGTTTTATTTCTATTGATAAGTTAAAAAACGTTTCCTTAAAATAGAATTTAGTATGACAACTTTGTATGCAAAAAAAAGAGAGACCAAAACCTCGGGAGACATAAATAGGCTTAGATTAGATAAATTTATTCCAGGAATTTTGTATGGTGGGAGTGAAGAAAATAAAAAAATTAGTTTAAGTAAAAATTCGATCAAAAATTTAATTAATTTGGAGAATTTTTTTTCGGTTATATTAAATTTAGAAATTGATGGCAAAAAAGAGAAGGTTATACCAAGAGATATTTCATTTGATCCTTTATCCGATGAACCTATTCATATTGATTTTTTAAGAATTATTGAAGGTGCTAAATTAGTTTTGGAAATACCCGTAAAATTTGTCAACAGCGAAAAATCACCTGGTCTTAAAAAAGGAGGCGTACTAAATATTGTTAGGAGAAAAATTGAGTTGAAATGCCCTGCTGAAAATATTCCATCTGAACTTGTGGTAGATCTAGATAATACCGAAATCGGCACAAGTATAAAAATTTCTTCAATAAAGCTTCCAGAAAATGTTGTGCCAACTATTCAAGGAAGAGATTTTGTAGTTGCAACAGTTGCGTCGCCTACTGTTGTTGTCGAGCCCGAAAAACCTGCCGAAGAAACAGCTGCAGAGGACGAGACTACTACAGATGCTACTCTTGATGGTGCTGAAAAACCGACTGAAGAAGCAAAAGATCAAGACACTAAAGCAAATGATCAAAGTAAAAAAGTAACTGAAGTCAAGAAAGAAGATAAAACTAAAAAATAAATTGAAAGATTAAGAGATGCTATTATTAGTAGGTTTGGGAAATCCTAGTCCTGAAAATGAAAACAATCGACACAACATTGGATTTAAAATTATAAATGCCATAAATAAAAAGTTTGGTCTCACAAAGCAAAAACCCAAATTTAAAGGTTTGTTAACCACGGGGACAATAGGAGATAAAAAAGTTTATGCGATTAAACCTTTAACCTTCATGAATAATTCAGGAATATGTGTTAGAGAATTAATAGAATATTTCAAAATTGATGCTGCGGATGTTATTGTTTTCCATGACGACTTGGACATAAACCTTGGTAAAGTAACTGTTAAATTTGGCGGAAGCAGCGCTGGTCACAATGGAATAGAATCTATTGATAAATTTATTGGAAAAGATTATTCCCGGGTAAGAATAGGAATCGGAAGACCAAAGAGAAGAGATATGGTTGCTGACCATGTTCTTGATGACTTCTTAGATGATGAAGAAAGCAGTATTACAAAATTGACCAAAAATATAGCTGAACACCTTCCAGAACTTATAGATAAGAAACTGAATCTTTTTTCAAGCAAAGTAAATCAATCGTAAAAATTTATGAGTTTTAAGTGTGGAATAGTTGGTTTGCCCAACGTGGGAAAATCAACTTTGTTTAATGCTTTAATTCAATCTAAAAAGGCTGAGGCTGCCAACTTTCCATTTTGCACTATTGATCCGAATATCGGAAATGTTTTAGTACCCGATAAAAGATTAAATATTATTTCAAATATTTCAAAATCAAAAAAAACTATTAATACAATGATTTCATTTGTTGATATCGCTGGATTGGTTAAGGGAGCCTCAAAAGGTGAAGGACTCGGAAACAAATTTTTATCTCATATCAGAGAAGTTGATGCAATAATCCATTTAACTAGATGTTTTGAATCTGAAGAAATACAAAATGTGCATAAAAATATTGACCCTGTAAGGGATATAGAAATTGTAGAAACCGAAATGCTATTGGCAGATTTAGAATCTATTCAAAAAAGATTAGAAAAAAATAAGAAAAAGAATCTAGATGAGAATCAGTTAAAAATATTAAATGATGCCCTTAATTGTATAAATAATAATATTAATATTTCCAGTTTATTAGAAAAACACGAAAAAAAACAAATAAATTTCTCTGGATTACTTTCTTTAAAACCAAAAATCTATGTTTGTAATGTTGATGAAAATAGTCTCGATAGAGGAAATAAATATACAGAGGCTTGTTTAAAAAAATATGGAATAGATAACATAGTATTAGTTTGTGCAGAAATTGAAAATCAAATAATGGAATTAAATGAAAAAGATAGAGCAAATTTTATTACGGAATCAGGAATTAAAAATACTGGATTAAATTCACTAATTAAAACAGGATACAAAGTATTAAAACTTGAAACATTTTTCACTTCTGGTCCTGAAGAATCAAGGGCGTGGACTATAACCATAAATACAAAAGCAATTAAAGCTGCTGGAGTTATTCATTCTGATTTTGAAAAAGGGTTTATTAAAGCAGAAACTGTGTCTTACAACGATTTTGTATATTACAATGGTCATAACGCAGCAAAAAATGCAGGAAAGTTAAGATTAGAAGGAAAAGATTATATTGTTAAAGATGGAGATATCTTGTTATTTAGATTCAATACGTGACCAAAGCCTTTTCAAACTTAGATGGACTACGAAAGCCAATATAATTAAATATAAAATGACTTTAAATCCAATTTTGTGTCTTGCTTCTAAACTTGGTTCTGAAGCCCAAGTTAGGAATACAGTAATGTCTTTTGCCATCTGCTGTGTTGTAGCTTCAGTTCCATCAGCATAATCCAATAATCCATCAAAAAGAACATTTGGCATCTTTATATTGTGTCCGGGCATATATTTATTGTAATAAATTCCCTCATCTAATTCAAAACCTTCGGGAGGATCCTCGTATCCTAAAAGAATAGAATAAATATAATTTGCTCCATCTTTTCTAGCTTTTGCTAAAACAGACATGTCGGGAGGATATGCTCCTCCATTTGCTGCCTCAGCTGCTTGAACATTTGGATATGGATTCACAAATTTGTCAGATAATCTTCCTGGACGAGTAAACATTTCTCCTTCACTATTTGGTCCATCAATTACTTCAACACTTGCAGCAATATTCTTTGAATCTTCTCGTGAAAATTCAGGTCCACCTTTTTCTGATAAATTTCTATAACTTAACAATTTTATAGAATGACAACCAGAACAAACCTCGTTGTAAACTTGATAACCTCTTCTTAAAGAAGCTCGGTCAAAGGTTCCGAATAAACCCTCAAAACTCCATTTATTTTTAAGTAAATCTAAACCTTCTACTGCCATGCTATTATTGGCAGAAACAACAATTATTGGATAAATAAATAAGATTTTAATAATAATTTTTAATTTTTTTAACACAAAATTATCACCTGTAATTAGTTGTTTTTGTATCACTGCCCAGTACAGGATCGGAAATACTTATAGGGAGTGGTGATGTTTTTTCTTTAAATCCTAATATTGGCATTA
>Ga0187827_10008071_pt1 | contig 11516 bp, 4 predicted proteins | sample ETNtaG_39_FD_167969 | JGI IMG/M metagenome (GOLD analysis project Ga0187827, IMG submission 167969) | Marine microbial and viral communities from oxygen minimum zone, Eastern Pacific Ocean - ETNP2014_SV_150_PacBio MetaG (Illumina Assembly) | ecosystem: Environmental > Aquatic > Marine > Hypoxic... | reverse complement strand
CAGAGCTGCTAGCAGATTGTTCTGTGCAAGCGGGAGCAGTTTCATCGGCAGTTTGGACCCGACACCGGTCTGAAGTACCACTCCCAGGATGATTCCTACACAGGCGGCGGCCGTGACCAATGGTATGGAATCGATCGCGGCCTTTTTTATCGCAGCAAAGATCGCATCCTTTGACAGACGCGTTCGTTTGTTAAAAAAGCTGAGTACAACCATCCCGGCAAGGGCCAGGGAAACGGCCTGCATGACCGTTCTCCCGAGAAAAAGCACAACCACCAAAACTGCAAAAGCCGAGAAAAAAATACAACCTTCGAAGGGCAGCAGAGGCCCTTTCCGTTCTTCTTTCGTCTGTGTCCCTCCGCCGATACGCCTCGAGTAAAAGTGAACGATCATGAACAGAGAGAGATAATAGATGATGGCCGGTATCACAGCGGCTCTGAGAATGTCCAGCAATTCGATGGACGAGCCATCGGCCCGTACCGGGAGAACCTCCAGCATCATATACGCGCCCGCGCCCATGACGGGTGGCACAAGGGCACCCCCCGAGCTTGCAGCGGCCTCTATCCCGGCCGCCGTCTCACCTTTGAATCCCGAGCTCCGCATCAGGGGGATCGTAAACGTCCCGGTCGTTGCCGTATTGGCGACTGCACTTCCGGAAAGCGAACCCATCAGACCACTGCTGACGACCGATACCTTCGCCGGGCCGCCAGGTTTATGTCCGAACAGTCGGCGAGCAAAATCAATAATGAATTGCGTCGCGCCCGTTGCCTGGAGGAATGCGCCAAACAGGACAAACGGAAAAACATAGTTGAACATCACACGCGCCGCGGCGCCGAACACCCCGACCGTCGAATAGGATTTGGCAACAATGTTGTTGAAACTGATATCGCGGTGCGGAAATGCCCAGTCAGGAATCCACTCCGCGCTGCCGTAGTAGGCATACCCCACGAATATCAGCGCGAGAATCGGCAGCGCATACCCGATGGCCCGGCGGGTGGCTTCAAGAATCAGCACCAGGGCGAGCCCGGCAAATATATGATCGAGGTCCCTTTCGGCTCCGGCGCGGTCGCCGAGCTTCACGCCCTCACTTTTGCCGGAATCTGATTCTTCGGCGAGTGCGTGGCTTTCAGATTTTGCTTCCAGCCAAAGGTCTTTGAAGACCTCTTCTGACTGCACCACCACATACATGAAAGTAACAACCGTCAATGCTGCCAGAATGTAATCAACAATCTTGCAGTACCTGTTGTCCTTTAACCGTTCATGCAGCGGATTGTTAAGAAAACAGAGCGCAATGCCGAACATCGAGAAGACCGCCAGACCCGACATCCCCTGCATCTTGCGAAAATTAACTTCGAGCAGGCAGAAGAGGCCGAGCGCAATGCCGAGCGCCAGATTCAGTTTTTCAATTTTCTGTTCCGACATTCGGCTCCGGCATTACCTTCATCGTGTGAATAGACCAGAAGTTTCCCTTGCTTGATCCTGTCTGGACAATCTTCAGATATCGCACAGCCACCGGTTTCTCGATTCTCATGACGGTGACCGGCCCGTGGCCTTTGCCCTCGAGGACCGGTTCTCCGAAATCGAACGGTTGGTTGGACAGGTAAAGCTCGTAACTGCGAGGGTAATCGTTCCTCGAGCCTTTCGTCTCCAGCTCAATCGTTTCAATCCTCCTGGCTTTCTTCAGGTCGAGCATGAACCACATGCCCGGCTTCATGGGTTGTTTGGTATCCCAGCGGGTCTTGGGATTGCCGTCGAGCGCGTTTTTTACGGTCTGTGGATGGTGCGAAGCTTTCGCCACCGGCGGGCCGGACATGGATTCTCTGATCTTCTTTACGGCCAGCTCGGCCTCTGCCTTCAGGCTTTCCTCAGCAGACAGCGATTGCGCCAGCTTCAGAGCGGACGGATGTGAGACATACGCAAGACCGGAGAGCACCTTCTTCTTTTCGTTGTTTCCCTGTGCCAGCGAGAGGGCTTTTTCGAAGAGCCGCACGGTCTCTTCCGGACCACGCGTGCTCGAGAGGCCGAGCAATCTGATGCAGGCCCTCAGAGCGAGGACCTGATGGATCTTGTTCGGAGATTTTTCAGCAATGATGAATACCTCATCCAGCACCTCCGATGTCTGCCAGCCGAAAAGGGACCTCAGGGCGGCGTCTTTGATCTGTTCATCTGCGTTACTGACCGACTTTCGAATGGCTTCGAGAGCCGTTCCTCCTCCGAGGGTTCCGAGTGCCTGAAGGAGAGAGACTGCTGCTGTCGGCCGAGCATTCTCGAGGGCCTGGATGAAGGGCTTTGCACGGCCATCCTTATCATCGATTCGTTGCGCGCAGGTCAGGGCAGCACTCCTCGCGGCAGCACGCTGTTCCGAATCGTCCGCGTCCAGGAGGAATGAGACCAGATTTGGCAGATCGGCCGGCCTGGATATTTCGCGCAATGCATTCAGTGCAGAGAGGCGAATGCTGCTCTCTTTGGTACGAGCGAATTTCAGGAGTCTCTCCGTTGCGCCCGGCGTCCGCCTGTTTACGACAATGCTGACAAGCGCGGTCACAATTTCCGGACTGGACTCCGTCAGCAGGGCGAGGATGGCGTCGTCCGTCTTTGGTCCTGGCATGAGTTTCAGCGTGATTTGGGCGGCGCCTGCGACCAATTCATCCTTAGTCTGCGAAAGCAAGAAGAGAACGGTCTCTCTGTCGCCCTGAAAGTTCCGTAGACCCGCCAACGCCACTTTTCGAACCTCGACGTCTTTATCTTTGGCCGCCTGAATCAAGTACGGAACGACCATCTCTTCGCCGCGGTCGGCAAGGGCCAGCAACAGCATCTGCCTGGCCTTTGGTTTCATATCCGGAAGCAGCGCGGCAACTTTGCTCGCCACTTCAGACGTGGTCTCGCGCACCAGGGCAGCCGCCTGAACGTGGGGAGGATTTTCGCCGGACAGCATATCGGCCAGTGCAATCGCGCCGCCGGCCGGGTCTGTCTTGAGCAGCCCCTTGAGGCTTGCCAGGTTAATGTGCGGTTTCTGAGAATGTTCATGCAGCCAACCGAAAATATCGGCAGCCTTCTTCTTGTCCTTCAGATTCTCAGCACACGTGATGAGGGCATCTGCTGCAACTGGATGATCCTCTGCCTTCTGCTTGAGCGCTGGAATTGCATCATCGCCTCCAATCTGTCCCAGCACGTGAAGCGTTGCATTCCTGACAGCGAGACTTTCGGAATCCAGGAGTGGTAACAGGTGTGGGACCGCGTCGCGCTGCCGGCGAGCCCCGATCGAATGGATGATCCCGACTTTCAAGGGGTCCTCCGAATTCTCCAGTGCCTCGATGAGCGCTTTGGATGCGTCAGTAGAGCGATTTCCCTGGAGCGCGTACCTGGCCGCTTGTGCCAATTCCGGCTGCGCGAGCAGAGCGACAAGTGCCGGCACGGAGTATTTGCCGCCGATTCGATAGAGCTCTCGACAGGCAAACCGCTTCGCCAGCCCGGTGGCATCTTCAGCACTCAGAATGTCGACGAGTTTCTTCTCTATCTGAAGACGGGCCTCGACCTTCGAATGCGATTCACTCACGAGCTTCTGAGCTTCTATCATTTCCGTCCCGAGCTTGCCCGGCTCGAGATGCTTTAACTTTGTGAAGACGTCTGAGTAAGCAGGCAGGCAGAGCAGAATCAGAAACATGTGTTTCACAGTCACCTCTATTCCTTCTCGCATGGGTCAATCACGGTCTCTTGCGTCCTCATACCCGCCATACACCGCGTTTGGGCCTCGATCGCATTCGGTTGGCCTCATCATCGCCTGTGAATTCTTCCTTGTCCGGATCCCATTTCAGATCGCGTTTCAGCTTGTGGCAGATGTTGCCAAGGTGGCAGAGCGATGCGGTGCGATGGCCGATCTCGACATCTGCAATCGGACGCCGACGGGTGCGAATGCTCTCCAGCCAGTTCTGGTGATGGTTGTTGGAGCGCATGACCCGTCTGTCGTTCGCTCCGAATTTATGCCGGGCCAGATTCGCGGGCTTCGTTCGAAGCGTACGGCGGTCTACCCAGACCTCGCCTTCAGATCCGACAAAGTGAATGCTTGAATTTCCACGAAAGTAGAGAGGAATTCCATTGTCGTAAATGAACGTCATGCTCGTCTTCTCGGTCGGATAGTGGATCTCAACCGGTCCGCTGTGCTGTTTGCCCAGTCCCCAGTTGATGATGTCGAGGTGATGTGCCCCCATGTCGGCCAGGCTGCCTCCGCAATATTCTTCGTAGGGACGCCAACTCTTGTCGGCCAGCTTTGAGTGATAGGGCCGCCAGGGCGCCTGTCCGAGCCACATGTCCCAGTCGATCTCGTCCGGCTTTTCTTCGGCAGGCAGGTCGCATGGCCTGGGTGGGCCGCCCAGCCGGCATTCGACATATTTGATGTCGCCGATCATGCCGTTCCAGACAAGCTCGACTGCGCTTCGGAAGCGTCCCCCGAATTCGGATCGCTGCTGGCTGCCGGTCTGGAACACGCGGGCATAGCGGCGCACTGCATTCACCATCTCGCGTCCTTCGTTGATTGTGAGAGAGGCCGGTTTCTCGCAATAAACGTCTTTGCCATGTTTCGCAGCCTCGATGCTCATGATGGCGTGCCAGTGATCCGGGGTCGCCACCACCACCGCATCGATATCATCGCGCAGGAGCATCTCACGAAAGTCGCCATACTCCCCGAGGCCCTTGTATTTGCCTTTGCCGAACCGTTTCCCGTACTCGTCGCCAATCTTTTTTGCTGCGGCCTTAAGCCGATCCCTGTGCACCTCGGTGCCGGCAACGTACTGAACCTGAGTATTTCTGATGAAGCGGTTGAGGTGCGATCCCCCAATCCAGTTGAATCCAATCTGTCCCAGCGTGATTCGGTCTGAGGGACTCACATGGCCATCCTTGCCGAGCGCGGATGCAGGGATGATGACCGGCGCGGCGAAGGCCGCTGCACCGGCCCTGATGAGTTGTCTTCGCGTGGTTCGCTGCATGGTCTCCGCTTGATTTCGGAAGGATTGGTCCGTAGTTAAAGCACGCAAGAACAACTTCCTGTTTTGTTTAACTGAACATGTGCCACGGATTGCTTGCCAATCCGTGCGAGCAACGTGAGCTGCACGGTTTGGCAAGCAAACCGTGGCACATGGCCAACTTTCGAAAATGGGAAGTTATTTCTTAACGGTCCCAAAAGCACGCAAGGATAGTTATCGACAGCCCATCCGCACCCAACAACCTATGGAGCTCAGCATGTCACGGATTCCAGTCGCTCTTCAACTTTTTTCCGTTCGTGGCGAATGCCAGAACGACGTTGCCGCCACCCTCAAATCGATTGCTGAAATCGGTTACGTTGCCGCCGAGCCCTGGGGCTACCGCGGGGATGCGGTCGAGTGGATGGGTCACGGCGCTGATGAACTGCGGCAAATGTACGACGATGCCGGTCTCAGATGCTGCGGGATGCACATTGCCACCCAGGCGCTTCAGGGAGACAGCCTGTCACGCACGGTTGAGCTCAACAGAACCCTCGGCAACAAATTCCTGATCATCGCCGGTGACAAACAACGCATGGAGACGCCGGAGGGTGTTGCTGAGCTTGCCGGCATCCTGAACGACACCGCGCTGAAGCTAAGGGAAGAAGGAATGATGGCCGGCTATCACGCGCACCCTTTCGACTTTGTTACCCATGGCGATCAGACCGCGTGGGACATGCTGTTCAGCAGCACGAGCGATGAAGTTGTCATGCAGATGGACAACGGCAACTGTGCGGGCGGCGGTGGTGATCCCGTGGCCATCATGAAGAAGTTCCCCGGCCGGGTCCGCTCGATGCACCTCAAAGAGTTCGGAGGCCCGGAAGGCGCTGTCATCGGTGAAGGGGATATGGATTGGCCGGAGACCTTCCGAATCTGCGAAGAAGATAACGAGACCGAATGGTATGTCGTCGAAGAGGGAGGGCCGGATGGCCTTGGTTTCGATGTCTGCAAAAGAAGTTTCGAAGCATTGCGCGCCATGGGGAAATGCTGAAGTGCAGACGTCACCCGCATTAGTCTCTCCGTTTCAGACTACGACGAAGAGGACACAGAACCAGGACTGAGGACCCATTAGCATGTTTAAAAACATATTCAAAGACGAAAACAACAGCGACAGAACGCTCTACGCATGCTCAGTGATCACGGGCAGCACACGAGTCGTTGAGCTCGCCGGCTTATGCGGATTCGACGTCGTCTGGATCGATATAGAGCACGCCTCTTCGACCCTCGACGGTGCCGAGCGAATGGTCATCGCTGCCGAAGCTCACAACATGATCCCGCTGGTTCGAACCGCCGGTTATAGCCGCGAGCATATCCTGCACGCGCTTGAAATCGGCGGCCAGATCATCGTCGTGCCGATGGTGAATGATGCCGACGCTGCCGGTGAGGTAGCCAGGCACGGGAAGTTCACACCGGTCGGCCGGCGTGGCTTCAATCGCGGCAGCCGAGGCCTGCGCTTTGGCGTCGATTGCGAAAACTGGATGGAGCGCATCAACGCGGAGACGTGGCTCATCCCTCAGATAGAGACGCTCGAAGCGGTCGCCAATATCGACTCAATTCTGGCTGTCGAGGGCATCGACGGCATTTTCATCGGTCCAGGCGACCTCTCTACGGACATGGGTATTTCGGCTCAGTTTGAAAATCCTGAACTGATTGAGAATGCCATCGGTTGCATCCGCAAGGCGAAAGACAAAGGGCTTATTGCAGGAATCTTCTCCGGTGAGGGGCCATTGTTTGAAGCCGCACAAGAGGCGGGCGCGGACCTGTTTATCGCCGGGTCGGATTCAAAGATTCTGAAAGAGGGGATGCTGGAGGTGGTGGAACGACTGAAGGGGTAAGCAGACGCATGGGCTCACCGGCTGGCGGAACTAGGCTGCGAGCGGGGGTAATGTGTGCCTCGCGTGGCCATAGGCTGGCACACAGTTCTGGAAATTCCTCGCCCCGAAGGGGCAGAACATATCAGCCCAGGGCAACGCCCTGGGTTCGGTTGGAAGGGTGTCCCCCCAGCCCTGAAGGGGCGTCAAATCATGCTGAAGCTCAACAATCTGTGACGCCCTTTCAGGGCTAATATTGAGTAGACAACTCACCCAGGGCGGTGCCCTGGGCTCTTATGTTCTGGCCTTTCAGGCCGGAAAGAATCGGGCGGTGACTTTTTACGAGAGAATCCGACAGCAGCCTGACACAACGATTTCCTTGACGCTGGCTCTGTCAGAAATTCCGCTGCCTCTCACTCCGGTACCACTTCAAACCCGTTCAGGATCGGCGCGGTTTCCCAATTCTGATCCTCCGCTTTCGGGATGCATTCCAACTCGATGCGATTGCCGGCCATGATACCGGTGAATTCCTTTATTAATGCTCTGCTCAATCCGGCTTCGTTGGACACATCGAAATTCTTGAGAATAGCCTTGTCCTGGAGCTTTACGTCAAACACACGCGTGCCGGCCTTCACATTTTTCAGCTCTGCAAAGTGGAGCCGTACGGTAAAGGGCTGCGGCGGCCGTTGTGCGGTCTCGCGCATTTCAAACGGGACATAGCTCCAGGAAGGCTTCTCGGTGATGCGGCCGCGGTGGCTGAAATCGATGATCAAACGATTGGTATCGAGTCCGGCATCTGAGATCGTCTTCCAGGGAATGGCCAGCTCGCAGACGAATGCATCCCTGCTGGCCTGAACGGCGCCCTTCCACTTTGCGTTCCAACGGCTGTCCTCTCCGGTTTTGCCCTTTAACGCTCCGGGTATTGGCCAAGGCAGATTGGCTGCCAGGACTCGGTTGTCCCCGACTCTGGCGCCGCGAGTGAATCCGAGAGATCTGGATGCCTTCTCTGCCAGCCGTACTCGATGGAAAGCCAGGGGATTCCATCCTGCGTGACCCACTGGATACCAGGCGACGCGATACCAGTTCCCCGGGTAAGGGTCAGTGTCATCAGAATCGTTAACGAAGACTTGAAGGCCAAGCTCCGTGCCAGCCTTTGATTCCAGCCTCAGGTGTTGCCATGGGATGAGGGCCTCGATGGTGTAACCGTTTGGGGAGAGGCTTGTGATTACCTCTGCGGTGATCGGGGCAAGGCCGGGTCTGCCGCGATGATCCTCCAAAAAAATCCGAGTTCTTGAATTCTCCCCAGGTGGAGCGATGGTGAGCTGAAAAGACTCCTTTAATCCAACTTTCTTCGACAGGAAGATTTCTACAGAGTCCTTTCGCCAGAGCTTGCGTTTGTCAGGATCGGCGATGAGTTTCTGATCGGTTATCCGGCCGGCGAAAAGAAGGCCCCGTTCATTCCAGGCGAGACGAAAGGATGGGTCGAAATCTTCGCCAGAGGCTTTCATGGTGCCGTCCTGGGCGGAGAGTGAGGTTTGATGGAATCCGCGGTCTTTCCAGTCATCCAGATTTCCATCAACGTCGATATCATCGAGCTTGGGGATGTTGATAGTTGGTGTAGTGACGGGGACGCTGGCGCGGACAAGGCCCTTCTTGTCCGGCTTCGGGGCGCGGCTCATTCTTACGGGCGGGCTGGTCTTGTCCGTCAGGCGCAGCCGTTGCAGCGCACGGGGCTTGAAGCCGGCGTGTCCGTCCGGATGCCATGCCACGCGAAACCAGCCTCGCGAACCCGGTTTGGCCTGATCGGAATCATTCACCATGACTTGCAGCGCGGTCTCGCCTCCGGGCTCCGGCCGGACACGCAGGTTGGCCCAGGGCAGGATCAGTTCCACTGCGTAGCCGTCACTTGTGCGTTTGCCTTTTACTTCGACAGAGAGGGGCGCGCCGGACTTATCGAGCCGGCGATCCCAGAAGTAGGCGCGGGCTTCCGGTTGCTTGCCGTCGGCGCCCGGGCCGATGCAGACGTGAAAGCGATTCTTCGATTCACGGTCTTCCGCCATGAAAAGCTCTATGGAATCCTTCGACCACATGGACGCCTGCGCGGGATACTCCACGACCACGTTATCCCGAACTTTGAGATACATCAGCAGGCCGAGGTCGCTCCAGCCCAGGCGGAGCATCGGGTCAAGGTTTCCCCGCATGCGAGCGAAGCCTTTGGTGTCGGTGAAACGCATGACATGGAAGCCGCGATTGCCCCAGTCGTCATCATTGCCATCGATTGTAATGCCGGTGAGGCGAGGAATGTCGTATGGAGGAAATGGATCTGTATGAGACCAGAGGCCGTCGTATCGCGCTCCACCTGCAGACATGCCGAGGTGCGCCACCTTCTGCTTTCGAGTGTCGCTGAGCGCCACTTCGAAGGAATGATCCTGCCATATATCAGCATCATTGTCGCGGATGTTGGCCTTCCACTTTTCAACGTTTCCGCGTCGATCGATCTCTGCGGGTCTCAGGTAGGCAAAATAAATGTGGTCTCTGTCATGGCGGAGGAAGACCTTTGAGTTTTCGTTGTTTACCGGCAGCGGGAATTGGGTGTCCCAGCACTTGTCGTTGAGTTTGCCATCGAGTGCCGGGGGACTTGCTGCTTTCAACGAAACGATGCTGGCGAAGTTCTCGAGATTCAGTGCCAAACGACGGATGCCAAAGGTCGCGCTGGCATAGAGCCAGGGACGAGTCGTCCCTTCAATTGGATTTCGGTCGGCATTGATTCGATCGAAACCGAGGCGTTCGTCGAAGAGGATCTCGCAGGGAACCTGCATGCCGGTCTTCGGCCGGGGCATGCCGAGCCACAACGAACGATTTTCATCACGGCGGTCCCCAGGCGCGCCGAGATTCAGGGCTACGTGGCCTCGAATGCTTCCAGTTGGTTCATCGTAAAAGACAGCCCAGTCCTCGTGTCGAGTCTGCTTCGCCGGTGCCAGCGCGAGCGAGGTCTGAAAGTTATATGAGCATGTGCAGCCGCCGCTCCCTTCGTTCGCGATGAGCAACCCAAGCGCGGGGATCATGCTCATGGCGCACGCCGGCCTGACCCCCGAGAAATTTCGAAGGCCGCTGTCGTCCTCGAGGTCGTAGATCCCCAGAGTGGCCGAACGGAAAAAATGCATGCCCGCAGAAGATATGACGCTGCCGCAGCCATAGGCCCTTCGGTATGCCTTGGCGGCCCGCTCACCAGTCAGAGGATGCCTGCGTTTTCCAGCCGTGGCCGCTTCGGGCATGCCGCGGGATTTCAATGCGTGCGGAGGCAGGTCTTCCCAGGGAGATTCGCCCTGACCGAGTTTCCCTTCCTCCCCTGGGTTCGCCGGGGGCCCCCCGGCTTTTCTGAATACCTTCTTCGTGACTCCGGTCTGCGCGTCCAACGCGAGGCATCTTCCCTGCAGGTGCACATAGACGGTCTCATCATCCGCGACCAGTTGTCCGAGGTTGTGGGCCAACCCACGCATCTCCTTCGACCAGAGCTCGAGACCGTTGTACGCATCCACGGCCATAAGGTGATGATTGCCAACCGCGAAATACCGGCCATTGGCAACCGCGGGCATGAAGGCCCGGTGCCGGTTCGCCATTCGAGACGGGCCGGGGCCCCCGAACCATGCGAGCTCGAGCGGCCATTTCAGGCGCTGGTCGTTTGTTGCTTCAGAATCCCAGTCGAGCGCGCCCGGCAATTTACCGCGGTTGATGATGTAACCACGCTCGATTTTTCTCACTTCAGAGCTCGGTATTTTCGCCAGCTCAATGAAACTTTCCTGCTGCTCGATTGAGACGCCTGCAAAAATCATCACGCCGCCACATGGCCTGAGCACGCGGTAGAGCTCGCCTGCAGGCAGTTTCGTTCCTTCGGCAACCACGACAAGATTCGCGAAGTAATCCGGAAGTGAAGTACCGGTCAGCTCTTCGAGAGGCAGGACTGAAATGCGCAAGCCGTAAAGATTGCTGTCTAGAAATCGTTGTCTGAATGACCTGGCCGTTGTCTCTTCCCTATGCAACCTCAGGACATGCAAGCAGGTCTGTCGGATGATGGCATCCTCGACTGGCAATGCAGTTGAGCCGGTGACCAGAGCATACCCGCGGGTCATCCGTGCCATGTCCAGGCCCGTGAAGAGAGCATCCGCATCCCGGGACAGCCTGGATTCTGATGCCGGCGTTTTCTCGATCTCTTCCTGAGCCTCACGGGGCCCGAAGCAGGAGATGATCCCCCTGTGCGTCGATATGAAAATCCGTTCGCTGGCCACAGCGATGCCTCGGACCTCACCATCAGCGGTCTGTTTCCAGGCCAGTCTGCCATCCGACAGATTGAATGCCGAGACTGAATCGGCGCCTCCCACCAGAAGAACATTCCCGGCACGAACAAGTGAAAAGACGCGAGAATGCTTCACCTTCCACAAGGATTTGCCATCCTGCGTGGCTTCAACGGTGCCGTTGCCTGCGGCATAGAGAACTTCGCCATCATCGACGACGAAGTGCCGCTCAGGAATCTCGTCCACCGAATCGCCGGTTTTCAGGTCGAATCGCCGCATCCCATCCCCCGGCCGCGGGCCATACTTTTCCCACCGGCCGGACATCTTCCACTTAGCGCCGTGGGCCCTGCTGAAGAAAGAGCCACCGGCAATGCTTGCTCGCCAGCCACCACTGGCCCGGT
>Ga0187827_10008070_pt1 | contig 11517 bp, 14 predicted proteins | sample ETNtaG_39_FD_167969 | JGI IMG/M metagenome (GOLD analysis project Ga0187827, IMG submission 167969) | Marine microbial and viral communities from oxygen minimum zone, Eastern Pacific Ocean - ETNP2014_SV_150_PacBio MetaG (Illumina Assembly) | ecosystem: Environmental > Aquatic > Marine > Hypoxic... | reverse complement strand
GTAAAATCTGGTCCTCCATCTCAACAATACTGACCTTGCTTCCGAGTTTTGCATAGATTGTTCCGATCTCCAACCCTATATAACCTCCGCCAATGACAACAAGATTCTCTGGAATTTCTTTCAGATTCAATGCTTCTCTTGAACTTATGATTTTCTTGCCATCAAATTTGAAGTTTGATAGCTCAACTGGTTTTGAACCTGTTGCAATTATTGCTTTTTTGAAGTTAATATGGGAAATGTTTTTTCCATTATTTATCTTTAACCTATTGGAATTCTCAAAAACAGCAGTTCCTTTGACAATTGTCACATTATTTTTCTTGCATAGGAATTCGGTACCTTTGTTAAGTTTGGAAACTATTCCATCTTTCCATTCCTGCATTTTAGAGAAATCTATTGTAACCTTGCCGGTTTTTATACCAATTTTAGAAGATTGTTTTATTTTATTAAACAAACCGGATGCAGAAATCATAGCTTTTGATGGGATGCAACCATAATTAAGGCATATTCCTCCCAGCTTATCATCATCAACCAAAACAACCTTTTTACCTAGCTGAGCTAGCCTTATAGCGGCCACATAACCTCCTGGACCTGCACCTATTACAACAACTTCAGTTCTGATGTCATTACTATTCATCTTGTCTCCTCTAGTAGCTATATATTATTAATAAATCTAACGCTTTATTCAACAGAAAATGGGAAACTTTAAAAAGTTATTATTTACACTATTTTAACTAAATGGCTATGAGTATGACTACGCAACAACCAAAATCGTGGAAGCCGGATAGACCAGTTTCTAGAGGTGCCACAGCATTCCATACTGCTGTTATTGATGCATCATGGAACCATAACTGTCTGGATGAGCTTATCTCTATTGCCAAACCAAATATCCATGAAAATAACATAGTTGTCGACTTTGGGGCCGGCACAGGTACATCTTCTATTAGGATTCTACAGAAAATGAAAACTAAGATAAAATTATGGTTGGTAGATAATTCTCCGGCCTGGTTAGGGAAGGCCTATGAATATTTGAAATCCTACCCCAATGTGGATTTTTTTATCTTAAAAAAGAAGGATAATGGATATGCAACTTTATCAGAGACTGTAGGAAAAGAGGCTGTAAACAGTGTAATCTCGGCAAATACCTTCCACCTAGTACCTAACCTTAAAGAGTCTTTTAAGGGTATTGCTGAAGCCTTAAAACGTAATGGTACATTCATATTCAACAGCGGAAATATTACTAGGGAAGGCAGACAAAAAGGTGCCCTTATGCTTGATTCAACAGTATATAGAGTCCATGACATAGCTGTAGAAATTATACGTAAAAATTCTAGATTCTCAAAATACAGGAAAGGCCTTAATGAACGTATAAAAGCCCAGATAGCCCAAAGAAAATTTATTTTTCCCTACCCAAGACCCATGCAGGATTACTTAAAGGCTTTAAAGCAAGCGGGCTTTAAATATATAGAACCATATTATAAATGTTTTAAGCTCAAATACGATGATTGGCTTAAATTCTTAAGAGTCAGAAGATTGCAAGCTGGAATTTTACCGGAAGTTGGAGGAAAAGAACCCTCACCAGAAGAAGAAAAAGACAGGGACACTTTGATTACAATGGCTGCGCATAAACTGTTTAAAGAACTGGAAACCTTGAATCCTCTTGCAGACGACAAAAGCTATCAATGTGAATGGGTCTATTTTGTAGCAACAAAAAATAATATATCATAAAAATGTTAAAAGGAAAAACTGCATTAATTACTGGAGCATCCAGGGGTATTGGAGAATCTATTGCTATTGAATTTGCTAAAAATAATGCAAATGTCATTATTAATTATTATAATAATCTAAAAGAAGCTCAACATGTAGTCGATAAGGTAAAGAAGTATGGTGTTGAAAGTTTAGCAGTTAAAGCAGATGTGTCAAATTTTGATGAAGTAAATCAAATGGCTGACACAATCAAGAAAAAATTTGGAAAAATGGACATCCTAGTTAACAACGCCGGAATTGTAAAAGATAGAACATTAAAAAATATGACTGCGGATGAATGGAATGCAGTTATAAATACAAATCTTAATGGTGTTTTTTATGTGACCAAATCCATTTTGCCTTTAATGGAGATGGGTGGAAGAATAATAAGCATATCATCCATAATTGGTCAATATGGGAATTTTGGGCAGTGTAATTATGCAGCCGCTAAAGCAGGCATTATAGGGTTTACAAAATCTTTGGCAAAAGAGCTCGGCAAAAAGAAGATAACAGTAAACGCTGTTGCCCCGGGTTTTGTAAAAACCAGTATAACAAAAGATATACCTTTTTTCAGGAAAAAAATAATAAATTATATGACTCCATTAAAAGAAGAAGCCGAACCAGAAGATATCGCTAATGTTATCACATTTTTGGCATCAGATAAAGCCAGATATATTACTGGTGCTGTAATAAATATTGATGGAGGCTTAGCATTCTGAATCAGAACTGTCCTATAAAAACCCATATATTTATATATAACTCCCCCATTCTCAAGAGTAAGTTTTCTTAGGAATTTCTTAAGAAACTTAGAAAATGTGAGGTAGAAATAAAATATGTACAACCAAGATAGAGGACCCAGAAAGTTTGCTCCAGTTAACGTTGGAGACGAGCTGGATGTGAAGATAGAAGCTGTAGGCGAGAAGGGAGACGGTATTGCAAAGAAAGATGGCTTTGTTTTGTTTGTCCCAAACACAAAAGAAGGCCAGGAAGTGAAGATAAGAGTAACAAAAGTATTGCGAAAGGTAGGTTTTGCAGAAGTGGCTGGTGAAAGTGAAGGAGCTCCAAAAGAAGAAGCGAAGCCAGATGCGCAAACAGAAGAAAGTGCACCTGCACAAGAAGCAGAGCAACCTGCGGCTGAAGAGTCTGAAGAGCAAAAAGTAGAAGATACAGAAGATTTCGGAGAAGAAGAGAAGAAAGAATAAATTTACTTCTTTTTATTTTGTTTTTTAATTAATTTTAAATAGATGCATCTTTAAATTCTTATTATGAGGCTCTTCATAGCAATCAAAATCCCAGAAGACATAAAAGAATATTTGGCTAAAATACAGGAAAAACTAGATGGCAATACTGCAAATAAGATTAAATGTGTAAATAAAGATCAAATTCATTTGACACTAAAATTTCTTGGGGATGTCCAACCTGATAAGGTAGAAGAGATAAAAAATAACATCAAAAAAATAATTTTTGTCCCTTTCTCTGCTTATCTGGACAAAATTGGTGTTTTTCCAAGTGAAAATTACATAAGAGTTGTATGGGTGGGTTTAAAGCCAGAAGAGCCAATATTGGAGATACAAAAAGGTATTGATGAAAACTTAAAAAAATTATTCAAGAAAGAGAAAAGCTTCAAATCCCATCTTACCCTAGCAAGAGTTAAGTTTATTGACGATAAAAAGAAATTCGTGGACAAACTAAGAAATATAAAAATCGAAAATAAAAAAATGGACATAAGCTGCTTTAAATTAATAAAAAGCACCTTAACCCCGCAAGGGCCAATTTATGAGGACTTGGAGGTATTTGGCAAATAAAGAAACCTTTTTAAATAAGATATTCTTCCCAGAGTATATTACCAACATGCAAACTGCGGTTTGCATAACGCTGCATGAGGTAATAAAAACTGCAGTTCATATTCTGAACTGTTATTCAAATTAAAGGTGATTATTATGGCAGAAGAGAAATTTTTGGTACCTACAGAAGAGTATCTAAAGTCGGGAATACATATAGGTACAAAGTTTAAAACTAAATACATGGAAAAACTCATCTACAAAACAAGGCCCGATGGTTTGTCAGTCCTAAACTTACAAAAGATTGATGAAAGATTAAACATAGCAGCCAAATTCTTAGCGCAATACAATCCGGAAGATATTTTAGTTGTTGGTAGAAGGGAAAGCGCATGGAAACCAATAAAAATGTTTAACAAGGTTACTGGAGCAAAGGTTTTTGCCGGCAGATATCCTCCAGGAATTTTAACAAATCCCAACTTAGACAATTACATTGAAGTCAAAGTCCTTCTAGCTGTTGACTCCGGACCGGATAGAAACGCTGTAATGGATGCCATAAAGATGGGCATTCCTGTTGTTGCAATATGCGACACAAATAATCAGTCAAACAATATAGATCTTGTAGTCCCAAGCAATAACAAGGGGAAAAAAAGCCTAGGTTTATTTTTCTGGATACTTGCAAGGGAGTATTTAAGAAACCGTGGAATTTTAAAGAAAAACGAAGAACTTAAGGAGAAAATAGAAGACTTTACGGTGGAGTAATGGATTTATTAATTATCCGCCCCCAAATTTTTATTCTATTTTCAACAAATCTGATATGGCTTCTTTCAAATCTTTGTTTTTGTACAGCACCCCATAAGCTTGTTCCGTTAAAGGCATATAAAAATTATTTTTTTTGCTGAACTCATAAACAGCCTTTGTTGTTTGTATACCTTCTGCAACCATACCTTTCATTTCTTTTCTGATATCTTCCATATTCTTTCCTTCTGCAATCCTTTCTCCAACAAGCCTGTTTCTGCTGTATTTGCTTGTACATGTTGCCACTAAATCACCTACACCAGCAAGACCATAGAAAGTTGCTCTTTTAGCCCCTAAAAGTCTCCCATAAGTGCTCATCTCCATTAATCCTAGTGTTATGATGCTTGCTTTTGTATTATCCCCATAACCTAAACCGTCACACACACCTGTTGCTAATGCTGCTATATTCTTCAAAGAGCCACAAACTTCCACTCCAATTACATCATCATGTGTAAAAACCCTGAAGTAATCTGTATGAAATATTTTTTTAATATCTTTTAGACAGTCAACATTATTAGATGCTATAACCGTTGCTGTTGGCATTTTTCTGCTTACTTCTTCAGAATGATTAGGCCCTGAAAGAGATACTATTGAAACTTTATCAGGTAACTCCTCTTTAAGAACTTCTGACATTCTTTTGTAAGTTCCTACTTCTATACCTTTTGCAACATTAACAACAATATCGCAATTGATATGCTTAGAGTATTCTTTAGCTACCTCCCTTGTAAATTGTGCCGGAACAGCATTAATTACCACATCAGAATTTAAGATCGCTTTCTCTATAGAACTCTCAGCATAAACATTATTAGGTATTTTAATTCCTGGGAGATAGTTTTTACTCTCTCTTTTCTCATTAATAGATTGTACAATTTCTTTTTCTCTTGCCCATAAGGTAACATCATAGCCATTCTCAGCTACTAATACAGCCAAAGTCGTTCCCCAGCCTCCTGCTCCAATAATAGATATTTTTTTCATAGCCATTGTATTAAAAATTATATTTTTGATTGCATAATCTTGCAATTTCTTTCATGGTCTCCTTTGTTATTTTTCTTAATAATGTTTTTGTTATCTTTTTATTATAATATTTTTTAAAATACATTGGCTTTCCTATATTCATTGTTGCTCTTTTTAATCTTGGTATATATTTACCTTTTGGTAAAATTTCAAAAGTTCTGATTAATCCTACAGGCACTACAGGAACCTTTGCTGCTAAAGCCAACCTTACAATACCTGTTTTTCCTTTTTGCAGTTTTCCTGTTAATGTCCTTGTCCCTTCTGGATGAATCGCAATAATTTTTCCTTGCTTTAATGCCTTTACAGCCCATCTTAATGCTTCTTTACCGCCTGCCTGCCTGTCAAGAGGTATTGCGCCTGCCCATCTGTGCCACATTGATTTTATTGGATTGCTAAAATGCTCCTTTTTTGAAAGAAAATGCACTTTCCTATTCAAATGTGGAACTAAAGTACACATTATTATTAGATGATCCATATAGCTTGCATGATTGGCAACTACAATAAAAGCGCCCTTTTTGGGTAGATTTTCCAGTCCACCAACTTCTTTAACCCAAAGATTGACTATGGGTTTAAACATTACTTTAGCTATCGGGTAAACCATTTTTAGTAGTTATGTTCTTGTCCTATTAGTTTTGCTATATTTTTCATGACATCATCTGTTAGTTTTCTCAATAATTTCTTTGTCATTTTTCTATTATAGTAATAATCAAAGTAAATAGGTTTTCCTATACTAATTATTACATTTTTTTTAATTTTGGGCATTGATTTTCCTTTCGGCATGAGCTCAAATGTGCCTTTGAGTCCGACTGGAATAATTGGTACTTTAGCCAACAATGCTAATCTTATCATCCCGGTTTTTCCTTTTTGTATTCTTCCGTTAGGACTTCTTTCTCCTTCAGGGTAGATGCATACTATACTTTCTTTTTTCAATGCAGTTGTCGATTCCTTAAAAGCCTTTTCTGGCATTTTCGCGTTTAATATAATCACTTTATTTTTCTCATTCCCAAATAGAAATTTTGTTATTCTAAAATACGCGTCTTTTACTAACCTCCTCTTAGCTATGAATCGTATATAGGTCTTTGCTTTATCTAAAAACATAACATACATAACCCAGATATCTAAATAGCTTACATGGTTTGCTGCCACTATATACCCTCCTTTTGTAGGAAGATTTTTTAGACCATTGATTTTCTTTAGCAATAATTTACAGCATATATTGGAAACAAACTTGTTCAAATAGTAGTTAAACATATTTTAGTGAAATCTAAGTGTGTTTAAAAAACTTTTTAAGATATGCAAAAGAAATAGAAAAAATAATTTAAAAACTAAATATCTTTTAATCCACTACCCTCAACATAGAAGCTTGCTTCACCTTCTGGCAAATTAGGGCTATCAACCAATTTAGCAACTCTGCTGCCTTTCTTTCCCTTTCTGAGATATATCCTAAAGGTTGATGCATGTCCTACAATATGGCCGCCAATAGCTTGTGTAGGATCACCAAAAAACATATCTGGTCTGGCCATTACTTGGTTTGTAACATAAACACATAAGTTATGCATATGCGCCAACTTTGCAAGATCTCTCATATGCCTATTTATCTTCTGTTGTCTTTCTGCTAATGTTCCTCTTCCAATATACTCTGCCCTGAAGTGTGCTGTCAAAGAATCTATAATAACAAGTTTCACATTTAACCCTTGCTTTTTTATAAGATCCTCAATTTTTTCTGCTAACAGCATCTGATGGTCTGTATTAAATGCCTTAGCAACCTTTATATTCTTCAGAACTTTTTCTGGTTCCAAACCAACGCCTTTACAAAGTTGCCCAATTCTCTCTGGCCTGAAGGTATTTTCAGTATCAATGTAAACTGCAGTAGATCCTGGAAATTGCTTCTGGCAATTAACTGCAAGTATGTGTCCTATTTGAGTTTTCCCAGAACCATATTCACCAAAACATTCTGTTATAGCTGCTGATTCGAAACCACCGCCAACTAGAGTATCAAAAGCTTTACTGCCAGTAGATATCTTTAAGACATTAGCTCTTTTTTTAAGAACTTCTTCACCGGACTCAAAGCCCATATCCAAAGAAGCTCTTGCCGCCGCTATAATCTTTTTTGCTGCAGCCTCTGCCATTCCTGTAACTTCTATAATTTCTCCAGGAGTTGCAACTGCGACAGACATTAGGTCGTTATAACCAACTGTTTCAAGTTTCTCAACAGTAGCTGGACCCACTCCGGGTAAGTCGCTTAATGTTTTCTCTTTAGCAATTTGTTTTTCCTGATCATTGGTTTTTGTAACTTTTGATTTCAGGTTCTTTTCGGATTTTTTCTCATTACTTGGTATAGCCTTTTGTTCCATTAAGATTTGTTTCATTATTATCACCTTTTAAATTTTTTGTTTCCTGATATAAAAAAATAAAGAAATAAAATTAAGCTGCACCTCCCAATTCTTTCATGACAAGATACTCGTAGGCTTTCTGCAGCACTAAAGAAGCCTTTGGAAGGTCATTTGTTCTTAAAGTGCTTGTACTCTGCCACTCGCCATTTTTGTCCATATATCTTCTCTGAAAAGAAACAGTTCTAAAACTTACTTCTTCACCAGTTTTGCTTTTTCCTTGGTTTTCCCACACAGTAGCTGTTAAGCCTCCTGTTGAAAACTTTTTTTCTGGTATATTCCCAGAAATATTTTCAGTTTCTATTTTTGTGCTCATTTTACTTTCCTCGTTGCTTTCGCGTTTTGTTTCAACATCCCCTTAATTATGAGTATGCAAAGTATAGACTTCACAACTCCAGGAATGGAGGTGCTGTACGAGCAATTTCATACAGCAAATACTATAGGGACTACCTTATTTATATACCTCGTCCGGGAATGTCCAGTGCACCCTAAATACAGAATTTGCGCATTATAAGCTCTGTAAAGCCAATATTTTGAGGTTTCAGAATGTCCAGTGCTTCTAGAGCATATACTTTCTTAGATATAAGTCAATAGTATGTACAAATCCAGTAAAATAACAGCCAAAAAGAATATTTTCTCCAATAAAGAGTTTGTTTTGAAAAATCCATTGATTCTTTTATTAATTAAGGGATAAAAAGGTTTTATCCCTTTCCTGGTCAATGCATCCATAAATAAATGGGAGAAATAGCCTACTAAAACAGCAGCTCCAATTTCTTTATTTACATAATAAAAAATATAATATAATATTAACGGGACATATATCGAATGGAAAAATCCCCTGTGGCCAAAAAGAATATTTATTATTCTTGAAATTTGCCTGTTTTTCTTCCCAATTTTTGATTTTGTATCATCGATATCCGGAAAAATAGAGAAAAATACTACAATTAAAACAAAAAGCAGTTTATTTTGAATATTAAAAAAATCTAATGCTAATAAAGCAACTAAAAGTCCAAATGCTAAATGAGTATAATACATCATATTAAAGAAAAATAAAGAATTATATTATTAATTACTTTCTACTTTCTTCACTTCATCATCTAATCTTTTGATTTCTTCTTCAGGATCTGGATTTAGTAAGACTTCATTTGCTAAAATCTCTATTCTGTCAAAAAAGAGATTCTTTTTAACCCTGCCATTTATTTTAACAATATTTCCCAATAGTTCTGTCTTAACCTCTTCAAATTTTTCTGGATTATCTTTATACATTAAAATTTTTTCTTTATTTGAATTAATGAGCTTCTCCATACTGTCCCTAAAAAATACTGTTCTTATATTTTCAGTTCCATCATCAACAATAAGATTTAAGACATAAGAATAATCAGGCTCGATATTATTGTGCTCAGGGCATGAAAATACGCCCTCAGCATTTTTTGCCCTCTTGCTGCACTGCGGGCATATTTCAAAAAACCTTGGGTCAAATATTTGCACTATTGTACCTAAAATTTCTACAATACCGTCATTTTCTGTCAGCTTGTCAATAGTTTTTCTTTCAGCAGTATATTGTTTTACACTTTTTATAATCTCTCCTTCCGGATTCAATATCACTTTGCTTCGGTCATTCAAATGCAGCTCAATATTCCCGTTATTGTCCTTAACATAAGCCCCAACTATTTTTAATGACATATCCTTGCTTATATTCTTTATATTTTCTGCCTGCTCACCCCACATCACAACCCTTACAGTCCCAGTCTCGTCTCCAATAACCAAAGAAGCTACCTTGCCCTCCCTTTCATTTGTTTTGAATTCCCTTAACTCATAAGTTTGCAGTACTTTTCCAACAGTCTCCACATTTCTTAAGCCTGCAAGAATGTTTTTTATCTGTAGTTTCCCAGTAAAAGCATCGAATAATTTTATTCCAAATTCATTGGCAACAATATGCGCAGCCCCTTCCTTGCTTATCAACCCGGAAAGCTGCTTCATCTTAGCGTCTATCTTTCCATTAATTTCACTTTCAGAAATCTTTCCTTCTTGTTTTATCCTTTCAATAATCTGCTCATAAGGGATTTTTATCATCTTTTATTTGTTGTTAAAAATTATTCTTTATATAGTTTTGTATGGTAGATGTTGTATTAATAAATACCAATACCTTCTCCCCCATTTCCTTCTTCTTCCTCTGGTGGTGGGCATGCTTCATTATCGCACTTACCACAAGCATCTGCATCAGGACAACCATCATCGCAACGATTACCGCAAATAAGACCGCAATTGTTTTTTACACCACATTTCATATCGTCGTTCTGGAAACAAAGAGTATCAGGACAATTGTCATCACAAAAATTACCAATTTGCCTGCCACATTCAGTAGTCTCACCACATTTTAAGTCGTAATCATGGTCATCACAACATATTCCTTCACAAAAAGAGAAGGTGGCTCCAGGACAGGGGTAGGGGATTCTAAAATCATCTATTACTGACCTACAATTATTATAATAACCGCAAGTTTCTTCCTTGATTTCTCCACCATATCCTGCACCTCTAACATCATTGCAATCTGCACCACAATCCACAGAAAGTATGCACACTTCTTTAGCCTCATCAAACTCGTAGTCAACCGGTAATTCAAAATTGGATGTCATATTAAAATTTCCAATTAGTTTTTTATTTTTGACTTTATCTGTAATTATAGGTATTTCTACATCTGCATTTACTGTGTTAAAATATTCAACACCTTCTTCAACACTCCTTTTTTCAACAGAAGAAGTGTATCTAGCATTAGAAATTTCTAAATTAAGGTTTCCAAATTCAAAAGCCAATCTCTTCTCAAATGCTTCACCAAATAATTCCATTGAATCGTCTTCGTCAATGAAACAATTTCTGGTCTTGCCGCTAATTCCTAATTTTCCATTTACGTCTTCAAAGGTCTCCTTTATTTTATTTATATATGCTAATTCTGGATCACAAGAGGATTTTAATCCAAAAACTTTATTATTATCAAAGTTTCTAATTGTATTTTCATTTATTCCTTCTCCAATTTCTTCAATTATCACAGGAACACGACTATTTTTCTCAAATGTTCTAAGCATACTAAAAGAATATTCTCCTACTTGAGGTAGTTTATATTGAATTGTTGAGTACATCAATATTCCTATAGCCATAAAAAGACCTATTAATAGCATAAACCAGTGCAATCCCATTGATTTTTTGTTGAACATTTTAATAATATTTTTTAGTTGCAAATATCTGGATTCATATACAATTTAACTGAGATACTATCCAAGCGATTGCCATACATAAATACTACTGGTGCTTCGCTTGGAAGGCATAACTCGCTCCCAAAAAAATTAGGAATTATCTCATTTTCATCTGTCACGTCGTATTTAAAGATGTCATTTTCTGGAACTATCTCGTAGTTAATGAAATGACCATGCAACCATGTACTCCCATGGTCTAATGATATCCCCCATCTTGCATGGCTTTTTTGTGAGAAGTAATTATCAGCTAAATCATTTAATTGGTCATAATTAATATCATTATTTAAATATGCCTGTACAATAACATCAGAGACTTTCATATTCTCATCAACAGGTATTTCAAGGAAAAAATTTAGGGCTTTGGTTACCTCAATCTCGTCTTTTTGAAATTCAAATTGTTCATACTGGTTTTTAGCTTTGGAAATACTACACCCATAAAAAAACAATAGCGCCACAACAACTACAAACATAACTGTCAAAAGAGGCACAAGTTCTTCTATTGCTATTCCACCTTTTTTATTTGACATTTTGAATCGCTATTGT
>Ga0187827_10008069_pt1 | contig 11518 bp, 18 predicted proteins | sample ETNtaG_39_FD_167969 | JGI IMG/M metagenome (GOLD analysis project Ga0187827, IMG submission 167969) | Marine microbial and viral communities from oxygen minimum zone, Eastern Pacific Ocean - ETNP2014_SV_150_PacBio MetaG (Illumina Assembly) | ecosystem: Environmental > Aquatic > Marine > Hypoxic... | reverse complement strand
TAAGGAAAAAGATATACCCCAGCTTATAACAGAAGACGGTGAAATTGACCTGGACCAGGCCAAAAGAATCGTTGCAGCATATAAGGTAAACAATACGGCTGAATCATTGATCGGGAAAAATATTAATTAAAGGGGAACGAATAAAAGATTCTCTGGCTGAAATTAATGAAGATATGGTATTAGCCGATGGATTTGACGATGCTTTGGTTGGTTATGTGGAGAGGATACCTTTGCCGACAGTTGCTTGCTATGATAAAAAAAAGTGTATTGAAATACTTATGAAGGATATGACCTCAGAGGAAGCAGAGGAATATTTTGATTATAATGTTGCTGGTTCTTATGTTGGCGAAAACACACCTTGTTTTTTAACAATTATAAATGAGAAAAGATGAAAGACTGGAAAAAACATTTCCAAGATAAGAAAAGTAAAATGAAAAGAAAACAGCGAAAACGGTTTCCTAGCACTAACTCTGATAAACCAGGGAAAGGAGTAATGGGACCAAGGAGGTTAAATGAGTAAAGGATCTAACGCCAAGGTTCTAAAGAAAATCACAGACAGACTGTTACTGGGCAATACTACCTTTCAAAGAGAGATCCCTATTGATGGGACCTATGGTTTGATAGAATCATTAGAGGAATGTTTGGATCTATCAATTTACCTAGCAGCCAAACTTGTAGAACTTGAGGAACGGGAACCTCTTGAATACAAATCATATAATCTCATTAAACAAAGAGTTGATCGTGATGAATATAATGAACGAGAGAAATGAAGGAGGATCTCTCTAGGAAATTAGCCAAGGGCTATATCGGCCTATTCAGATCTATCCAGGCCCACTGGGTATGGGATGATAAGCCTGTAAGCAGGGGCCAGGCATGGGTAGATATGCTTATATGGGCCAGCCATAAGGACCGTGAAACACCAGTAACAGATGGCTTCGTTCAGATCAAAACTGGACAGTTTATTCGGACCTTGAGACAGATGGGAGAGTCATGGGGATGGTCCAAAAATAAGGTAAGTAGGTTTCTCGCACTGTTACAGGAGGCGAACATGATACGACTCGAAAACGGGACAAATACGACCCATGTAAGTATCCTTAAATACGAGACTTACAGGGAATTGACTATGTCAGGCGGGACAAAAGTGGGACAAAGACGGGACAAGGACGGGACAAGGAAGGGACATAACAAAGAATATAATAATTATAAAGAAACTAATAATAGTATGTCTGCAACGGTAAAACCGTATGCAGAAAGAGTAAGTATTTTTTTTGAAAATATAAATGTAGATCTAAAACAAACCTGGGCCGATGCCTATCCTAATATTGATATCGATTACCAATTAGGAAAAGCTAAAGCCTGGCTGCTGTCTAATACCAATAAAGCTAAAAAAGACTTCCCTAAATTCATTAATAACTGGCTTGCTAGAGCTATGGAAATGCCAGGCAGTCAAGTGATTAAGCCTACCACCCCCAAATTAAAGAAATATATTTGTGTAAAATGCGACAATAGACAACAGTCTTCTATTGACTACTGGAAACTGAAGTGTTCAAAGTGTGGTAGTGAGGGCACGATGGTTACACCACATGAGTACCCATATATGAAGAAGAGTTATGATGAGAATGAATAACATATGGACAATAGTACCAGGTGTGCCCAAGGCACAAATAAGACATAGGCACACCAGGAGTGGACATACCTATGACCCTTCTGCTAAAGATAAGAAAGATTTCATTAATAAACTGAAAGCCTATACCAATGAGAATGTCTATCCTTTAGATAAACCGTTAACTGGACATATAACACTAATGATAACCTTTAAATTTCCCTGGCCGAAAAAATGGTACAGAACTGGAAAGTATGCAGGACTATTGAAAGACAATCATCCTATTGTACACACTAAAAAACCAGATATTGATAACCTGGTTAAGTTTGTAATGGATGTAGGTAATGGGGAACTCTGGAAAGATGATTGTCAAATATATAGGGTTCAAGCTAAAAAGATTTATTCACTAACACCTGAAACATTAATCATAATAGAGGCAACTAATGAGTGAGAATGTAAACACAACGGGACCAGATGTTAAAATCACAACAGTAACAGACACACTTAACGATTCAATCTTTAAATCACTATCAAGGATTGAACACACCCTGAACGAAATGATGCTGATGATGGAACATTTACCAAAGGCTAATAGTGTTAATGATGGAGTTAAGATTGATGAGATCTGGGAAGAGCAAATAAGGGATGCTGTTATTACAACCTGTAGAAGAACAGGCGTTGAGATCAATATACTTTCTTCAGATTTATTTGTTGATACGGTGATTGCTATATTGAAGGGCCATCATGAAGATTGATAATCAACAACAACTGATATTGATAGAAGCACTACGCTGCTATCGAGATAAACTTGTTTCAATGCAAATAGATGCTAAACCAGTGAACGATTTCCTTAATGAATTTCGGAGGGAAAAAAGTAATGTGGAGGCGGCTGGACAAAAGACAAAGGAGGCAGTGATTATAAATCCACAGATAGGTAGGGCAAATGAAGGAAACCAGGAGAAACAACATTGAAAACTATGTTGTTAAAAATATTTATAAAGAGTTAATAATCAAAAAAATGAAGGCAGGAAAAGATATCACTATCTATAGAAAACGCCTTGAACAATTGCATGGTAAAAAATGGGAAAAGATAATAAAAAAAATCGTGAAAACACCCACCACCTGATACTGGGTGCGTTCAAAGGACTGTGCTTGAATATAGCTAAGACTATTGCTAGTCTTCTATGTCTGATCGGATTAGCTATTGCTATCCCAACACTGATAGCTGCTGATAGTCTGTTTGAATGGATTAATAAAAAATAGATCAGATGAAAACAAAAAAGGCCCGATGACGGGCCTTCTCTGTGGGTGGCGGCAGCTCTTATAATATTCCGCTCCTGATCTCTGCTTTCTTTACCTCTATCATGCTTTCTATATCTGCAATAGTGTTATCAATGCTCTCTACATGATGTGAGAAGTAATAAGCATCTATTACAGTTTGACATGACTTGAGTTCTGTCAGTAGTGGCTCAACTAGATCACTTATTGCGGCTAGATAACCAGAGTGCGTACATGATATGCCGTGTAGATCAAGGTCAAGCTCTTCACCAGTTGTTAGGTCTGCAACTAAATGCATTGTAGCCTCCTATAGGTTTACGATTATTAGTATGAATAACAAATAGGCCATGCATATTGTGAAACCTATAAGTTCTTTTAAGAAGGTCTTCCAGTTCATTGGTGTAAATACCTCCTTATAAGCGACCCAACTAGCTTTTGTGCAGATATACCAGATAGGGCTGCCATAGCTTTAAGCCTGTTACGCTCACTTCTGCTGATCTCAGCTTTGATCATGAGCCAGTGGTCAGGATAACCCCCTTCCCCTGTGCCAGTGGGGGCGGGTGTCGTGTGTACGAGTCCTTTTCTCATATTAGTGCTCCTTGATTATTGTTAGTTAGCGACACCATGTCGCAGAGGCTAGGGTAGGAATCGAACCTACCCTGCAACCGTTTAGCCTGTTACTTCAGCTTATCTATTGCTTCATGGGCACGGACCTGGTCAGCTTCTTTCACATATGTTTTAGCAAGAAGTTTTGTGGTCGTGTGGCCTGTGATTAGTTTGATTTCATCAAGACTGTAACCCTGGTTGAATAGGTTAGTGGCAAATGTATGCCTCAGGGATCCGAGACTAGTTTCGATCTTACCATCTGATGCAACATAAACAGCCTTCTTGAATCTCTTTGTAGAACCATCTCTTAGATTCTTAGACTTTTTATACACACCAAAACACTGGACACCATGCTCTTCAATTAATGCCTCAATCTTAGAGTGCAGTGGTATTCTAACAGACACTTTTGATTTTGTCCTTTTACCATCAATGTACCTTCCACCATTATCACCTAGAATTGCTTCAGATGTTAATGATGATACATCAACAGGATTTAATCCAGTGTACCGAAGTATGGTCCAGTAGATTCTATCTAACAGTGAATCAGAACCATCAATTACCTGGTCCAGGATCTCATCACTTATGTAGATGAATTCCTTGAGTACCTTGGTGCCTGGCTTATGTGCAGATAATACTGGGTTGTTAACCAGGTATTCATTATTCACTGCATGTTGTAAGCACTGGGATACAGGTTTAAGGTAATTGGTGATTGTGTTAGGTGCCTTGCCTTCATCTTTCTTTGACTTGATGAAGTCGTTGATGGTGCTAACCTTGATATCAGTGATCAGGGAGATTCCTTTGGATTCAAGAAATTCTATGAATGTTCTATTATCACTTATTTCTCTTTTAATCCAATGAGCTGATTTCTCATCACTGATTAATGCCAGCCATTCTTCACGAAGTGCTGGGTAGCTGATTGTATTATTATTATGATTGACATTTAAGCTGCCATTACCATTAACTGAACTTGGCAGATGACTGCTAAGTATTACAGCTAGTTTGACCTTATCGTCACGATCCAAGCATTCAACTAGATCTAAAACTGAATTAAAATCAGTTCTATTATGTTTAATGTTTAATTCTCTACGCTCCCATTCAGATGCCTGTTGTTCGGCTAACTGCCTGGCTTTGCGAGAACCATAAACACTAACACGGATCTTCGTTGACCTGGATGTACGAGTACCATTGGCCTTGAAGTAAGAGCAATAATAAATGTCATCATATTTGAGTTGTAATGATGCCATGATTGCCTCCATTAGGTAGTTGATTTATTCTCATTGCACCTACAATATACATTTGTATAACAAGTAATACAAGAGTTTATGTAAAGTATAAATTTGGGCAAAGTCATCGATTTGGTTTGTCGAGATTAAATCAATGGTTTATACTGCTGTATGAATATTTATAAAAATATGTTTATTCGGCTCAAGTGAGCAATCCTGGGAAAATCCAGGGTCCAGGCGGTCCGATTTATCTCATCACGCATTACAAGCCAGCGTTTACCGAGGAGAAATCATATGATAACAGTAATTAGATACAGTATAGATACAGATGAAGAATAAAGGCGGCAATCCAAACTGGGTGAAGGGTGTAAGCGGTAATCCTACAGGCCGTAAGCCTAGTCATTTCGGTAAGTATTTAAGGGAGCATCCATCAACACCATTAGTATTAGAGAAGATCCTTGGTGCTGCATTAGATGATGATGATCCCAGGCAGAAGGATGCCTGGAAGATAGTCGCTAACAAGATAGCTCCTGACCTGAAGGCCCAGGAGATAACAGCAGAGGTTGCTACCCACATAGGTGTGATTGCTCTGCCACCGAAGAAGGACTCCCCTACCCTACCCCCCCCACTTCCCCATATAAACGGGGGGGGGTTAGAGACAGGCCATATAAAATCAGTCCACCCAGTAGAAGTCTCCCAGGAAAATGACCCCCCACCCCCACCTTCGGAATAGGGGTCCCACAATTGTTTTTATGGTACCAGAATGAAATATATAACAAAGCAACAGGGAAACCTTAAAATCCCTTATATCAGAGGAATTGAACTATTGAACTTTCACCGTCTCAAAGTTCAAAAGTTCAATGTTTTAGAGATTAGTAGAGTTTTACATGAATAATGGAAGAGCGTAAGTAATGGAACTCAACGGAATTTTGGGATTGATTGAACAATATGGTTTACCGTTAATTTTATTACTCGGAGCCATTTATGCACTATACAGATTTTTGGTGTTTAGTTTGTATGAGGTAAAGAATGAATTTGGTAAAAGACACGAAGACAACGCTAAGGCAATGGCTGATTTGAAGGAGTCTATGGCAGAAATTAAATCAGACATTAAACTACTGGTAGAGTTTGTTAGGAGTGAACGGTAATGGAAGAGCGAATTATATGGCAGCCCCATCCTGGCCCACAGACTGATGTATTAACCAGGAGAGAATCAGAGATCTTATTTGGTGGATCCAGGGGGGGAGGTAAGACTGAGGCCATGACGGTATGGATGGTAGAGCCAGACTACATAGTCAACCCCAGGTACAGGGGTTTAGTCATCAGGCGTAATTACGATGATTTAAAGGATTGGATAGACAGGGCCAAGTTCATGTACAGGTACATGGGTGTCAAGGTCACGGGGAACCCAGCCCAGTTTGAATTCCCATCGGGGGCCAAGATTTGGACGGGTCACTTATCTAATGAAGATGCCTGGACAAAGTATTTAGGTCAGGAGTACCAGAAGATTGCTATTGAGGAGTTAACTCTAATTCCGAATGAGTTAGATTATTTAAGGTTGATTTCATCAGCCAGGAGCACAATACCTGGTATATCGGCCCAGGTATTTGGGACCACAAACCCAGGGGGTCCTGGTCATGGCTGGGTAAAAGCCAGGTTCGTAGATGTAGCCAGGAACCAAACCTATTATGACAAAACTAGTAGAAAGTCACGGATTTTTGTACCTAGTAAGGTAACAGATAACCCTACTATCATGCGTGAAGATCCAGAGTATATTGAAAGTTTGAAGGCTTTACCTGACGAATTACGCAGGGCATGGCTTGATGGAGACTGGGACATATTTTCTGGGCAGTTTTTCCAGAAGTGGAGACATGATGTTCATGTTGTAGATCCTTTTGAGATACCGCATGAGTGGTACAAGTACAGATCTATTGATTATGGCTTTGCTGCTCCATTCGCATGTGGATGGTATGCGGTAGATTTTGATGGGAACATTTACTTATACCGTGAGCATTATGTGTCTGGTCAGGAGTTGAGTTATCACATTGACAAGATAATGGAGTTATCAGGGAATGAAAGATATATGATGACAGTTGGAGATCCAAGTATGTGGATTCGTAATCCGCAAAACACTAACAGGTCTGATGTAGTAGCACCTACAAATATGAGTATTGCCGACATCATGGGTAGGCACGGAATAACTATAATAAAAGCAAACAATGAAAGAATAAACGGCTGGAACCTATGTCGGCAGTACTTAGATCATGCTGATAACCAGCCTCCGAGATTAAAAATTTTTTCTAATTGCAAAGAATTTATCAGGACCATACCGAGTTTAGTACATGATGATAAGAAGCCAGAGGACATGGATACCACAGGTGAGGATCACCATGCTGACCAAATGCGTTATATACTACATTATTTAGCCAGGCCGAAGAAGGTTGTACAGAAGCCCTGGTTACAGAAGGAGTTAGACAAGCTGCTATCCGAGGACACCAGTTATGAAGGTATCAGGGCATGAAGATAGAGGTATTTAATTTTATGAAAAACAGATGGGAAAGCAGTGATATCCCTGAAATCAAAAACATTGAAGATGAGAAAGCATTGGTAAAGAGTTTGGGTGAACAGGCACGGGACTATCATACATCTTTGATATGTATAATAGATGTCATGGCCCAGATGAAAGAAGGAATAATAAAAATGGAGCGAGACTAATGGTTAATGAGAGTTTAGAAAAATATCAGCCCAGTAAAGAGGAAGAGCGAATAATCAAGCGTAGTGAGACTATGTTTGATATTTGTCACAAGTCCAAATCCAACACATCCCAGGTATGGCGTGAATCTGAAAAACTTTACATGGGTGATCATTGGGGCGGTATGAACATGCCCAACTTTAAGAACCAGGTAACATTAGATTTAATAGCCAGTGCTATTGACACAATGATTCCTATTCTTTCCAGTAGGCCACCAAAAATTGATATTATTAGTATAGGGGATGATGATGTATCGTCCAATGCAGCCGAGATCCTACAGAAACAAATAGATGAATTGTGGGTGATCAGGGATATGCAAAACCTGATACCTGATTGGCTACTTGATTATCTCGTGTATGGCAATGGGATCCTAAAGGTCCATTACAACGATGATGATCTACCAGATGCGGATGTGGTGGATCCCTTTGCTTTCTTTGTAAACCCTTCTGCGACAAAGTTAGAAAATGCAGAGTATGTTATTTATGCTGCTGCCACACCTTTATGGCAGATTCGGGACAAGTACGAGAATGGGAAATATGTTAAATCGCAATCGTCACTGGAGAAGTACCAGGCGTTAAAGATCAATGATGTACAGATGGGTGGCAGTGATATCACCCAGGTCACAGATACCACGGGATCGGAAACAAACTACTATGAGAACACCAACAGGGCCATGAAGGATCTGGAAGAAAGGGCACTGATCATAGAATGCTATGCCAGGGATTACACTAAGGAATATGTTGAAGATCCTGAATCCGAAGGTAAAACAACGGAGAAAAACAAGTATCCTGGCATGGTAAGACAGACCACAATTTGTAATGGTGTTCTTCTCTATGACGGTCCGACAAAATATCCCTTCCTAACCAAAGAAAATCATGTGGCTCATCCATTCCCGTTTATCATGTTAAAGAATGGTGGATCCGCACATAGCTTTTGGGGCAAACCAGAACCCAAGAGACTCAAGCCATTAAATCTAGGACTGGACCGCTTAACCAGTCAGATCATGGACAATACTCATTTGATGGCAAACCCAATGTGGGTAGTAGATGAAACTACAGATGTAGTAGACCAGATCTCAAACAAGCCTGGCAGTGTGGTCCGTAAGCGTGGCCCAGGTGCTGTGAATATGCAGCAACCTGCAAGTATGCCTGGTTATGTGTTCAACTTTTATGAATTAATGGTTGACATGTTTGAAACGATCAGTGGTGTGAACAAGGCCACCCAAGGTAAGGCTGATGCCAGTGTAACCAGTGGAGTCCAGGCTCAGATCTACCGCCAGGCTTCTACTACCAAGATTGATTTTAAGGCCAGGGCAGTGGACCAGGCGGTCCAGACCCTGGGGACAATGTGGATTGCTATGATCCAGAATCTAGGAACGGAGGAACATTCAGTTTCTTTAGAAACCGATACTGGTATGCTGGAACAAAAATATATTGGCACCATGATGCAGAATATGAATTTCAATGTTAGGGCCAAGGCTGGATCCATGTTACCAGAAAACAAGGAATGGATTGAAAACAAGATCTTGCAGCTTATGCAGATGGGTCTTGTTACGGATCCGATCTATATTTTGGAGAATATTGAATTACCTGGTAAAGAAAAACTGATCAGGGCCATGATGGAACAACAGGCCCAACAGGCCCAGGCTATGGAGCCGATGTCAGATGTAGAGATGGGTGAAATGGGAACCGATGAAGATGAGATAATGCGGAAGTTGGAAGGTGCCCCAGACATGATGAATCGCATCCCAGAACAGTACAGAACATAAAATGAGTGAAAGTCACCAGATATTATTTGACAATAAGATTATTTGTCGGATTTTCTTTACGAATAACTTTAATTAGGAGAACACATTTATGTCAGAAAACATAGACGGTGGAATCTACGGAGTAGAAGTAGATGCAGAAGTTGCAGCATCCCTCTTGGTCGAGGAAGGCTCTACTGCAGCAGAACCTACAGAAGCTAGTAGTGAACCCAACGGTGAGGAAGCAACCGTAGCAAAAGACCAGACTCAGGAAACTGAGCAACAGGTAGAGGCTGAAGATGCACCTTCAATAGATGAAGTAGAGATTGATGGAAAGGTCCATTCCTACGAGGATATAAGGTTAGCCTTAGATGACTCCAAGAACAGAAGCGAATGGCAAAAATCCAACACTCAAAAGTCCCAGGATGTAGCCGATCAACGAAAGGCTATTGATCAGGAGTCCCAGCAATGGGAAGATCTCCGTAAAGATGAGGATCTCATGGATACTCTGAAGGATTATCTGGGTGAGGACCATTCTCTTTTCACAACGAAAGTTGAAGGGCCAAGTGAAGCAATTAGACAGGACACGAAGGAACCTGCCGTTGATGATAAAGTCAATGACAGGATCCAGGAGTTAGAAGATAAGTTAGAAATGCAAGAAGCTAATCAGGCAGTGGAGCGAGATATCCAGGCCCTGGTCAAGTCTCATCCTGAATTGGATGGACAGACTGAGGCGGTCCAGGAAGTATTACAGACCGCTGTAGACAAAGGGATGACTGATTTAGAAGATGCGTTTATACTAACTAATCATCAAACTGCTGTAGATAGTGCTTTTGCAAAAGCCGTTAAAACACTGGAAGAGGCCAAGTCTAGCAAGTCGGTTCCAGAGGCAGATGTGAAACATGATGGTGAGCGATCACCTGTGAACACGAAACCTCAGGATTATGACGAAGCACGAGAGGTTGGCCTAAAATACGATCTGTATCAATAAAAACACAAAGGATTAAATCATGGCGTTAGCCTATGACAACCTAAGTGCTTTGACCAGGGATAAATATATCCCATTGATGATAGATAATATCTTTGACTCTAATGTCTTGACACATCGAATGCTTCGGAAATCGAAAGCTGCTGCTTCAGGTAATAAGGTTTTACAACCCCTTGAATACGCCAAAGCGGATGCAAAAGGTTTCTATAGCGGATATGATATCCTGGACACTAGCCCCACTGAAGTTTTTACTGATGCCAGTTTCGACTGGGTTCAGTCTTACGCTACTATTTCCATTTCTGGAAAAGAAGAAGCGTTGAATGACGGTGCGGAAAGAGTTATTGATCTTCTTGAAGCAAAGGTCAAAAATGCAGAGAAATCAATCAAGGACATGTTCGGAGATCAATTGTATTCGGATAGTGATGGCGTAGCAGCTTCAGGCTCTGGAGTTGCTGGTGGCTTTTTAGGCCTCCAGGCTATCATTGATGCAACGGATCCGTCTGGTGCAAATGTTGGTGGAATTGACCGTGGGGATTACTCATGGTGGGCAGCTAAAGAAGCTGCTAGTGCTTCTACCACTTATGCAAACCTGGTGAATGATGCTCATGCTGAGTACATCCACAAGCAGATCCGTAACATGTACGGACAATGTACCGTTGGAAGTGATGCCCCAACATTAATAGTAACTACCCAAGTGGTATTTGATGCTTACGAAGAATCCCTGGCTGCTCAAAAGCGGTTTGGTGCTTCGGATAAGTCTCTAGCAGATGCTGGTTTCCAGAATCTGATGTATCGGGGAACGCCTATTGTTGTTGATGATCACTGTCCTGCTGGAAAGATGTTTTTCTTGAATGAAAATTATCTGCAATTTAGACACCATCGTAAAAGAAACTTCACTTTTGAAGGTTTCCAGAAACCCGTTAACCAAGATGCTGCCGTGGCTAAGATCCTATGGCTTGGTGCTTTGACTGTGTCAAACTGTGCCAAACAAGGGAAAATCACTGGCCTGGCAACAACCTATAGCTAGGAGTAATTATTATGGCAACTGTACAAGCTGCTGTTGATAAGAAAAAGTCTGGCGTACTTGGTGAACGAGATGCTGGGGGCTTTGTCTATACTGCAATTGGAGCAATACATGTGTACTCAGGTACAGGTGTGCCTTCACATGCAGCTAGAAAAAGTTCATTGTATGTGAACCGAGCAACTGGAAAACTGCATGTTTGCGTTGCTGCAGACACTGCAGCTACTGGTAGCTGGGAAATCGTCACCTCTGCGTAATCTTTTACGAATCACGTAACTGTTGGGTTGGCCTAGCCTAGCTGGG
>Ga0187827_10008065_pt1 | contig 11521 bp, 12 predicted proteins | sample ETNtaG_39_FD_167969 | JGI IMG/M metagenome (GOLD analysis project Ga0187827, IMG submission 167969) | Marine microbial and viral communities from oxygen minimum zone, Eastern Pacific Ocean - ETNP2014_SV_150_PacBio MetaG (Illumina Assembly) | ecosystem: Environmental > Aquatic > Marine > Hypoxic... | reverse complement strand
GGAATATATATTTTAGCTTTTTTCATAAATTTAATGGTCGGGGCGGCAGGATTTGAACCTGCGACCCTCTGGTCCCAAACCAGATGCGCTACCAGGCTGCGCTACGCCCCGATTGCTTAGTTTTATAGGTTATACAGGGCTTTTTATCAATTGAAAGATGCTTCAATGTTGCTATTTGTGTACATTTGTAGATCAATTCTCATACCTGCTAACCACCAACAGAACAGCACTTCCATTTCTTTGATTATCTTTATACTTTTGCAATTATAAAATGATAAGAGAATATACAAAAAATAATACTTCCAAAATTCTACTTATTATTAACGATGCTTCCCTAAGATACGAAGGTATTATTCCCGATAATTGTTGGCACGTACCCTACATGTCGGAGAAAGAATTGATTGATGAATTTAGTGATGGAGTTCGTATGTTTGGCTATCATCATAATAACAAATTGATCGGAGTGATAGGAATTCAGGAATTAAAAGATGTTACCCTTATAAGACACGCTTATACTTTAACTTCCTTCCAGGGTAAAGGAACGGGAAGTGCATTGCTTGAATACCTATTAAAAAAAAATCAGAATTCACGTTTATTGGTGGGCACTTGGCGGAATGCCACATGGGCGATTCGATTTTATGAAAAATTTGGTTTCATTCTTCATGCAAAAGAACAGTCAACTTTATTACTTAAAAAATATTGGAAAATACCATCAAAACAAATCAAAAATTCAGTAGTTTTAGAAAGATTTTAGATAAAATAATTGAAAAAAATATCTCCAATGATAAGAAAAGCTGAATGATTATAGAGTGTAAAAAATGTCAAAAAAGATTTTCAGTAAAAGACAGCGATATACCCACTAAAGGAAGAACTGTTCAGTGCGGTAACTGTTCTGCACAATGGCTTCAGATGCCTATTCAATCTGTGGTTAGAACTGAAAATTTAGACATAGAAAAAAAATCTTTCAAAATTTCTCCTTCGATTACAGCTGACAATTTAGAAGTAGAGGATGATTCAAGCCGAGACCTTTCAAAAGATGAATTTATGGCTTCGGATGGCAAGAATTATAGATTTCTTGGAAGTCAGTGGGCCGAAATGTTACCTTCAGGTAAATTCGGAAGATTGGCTAGAAAGAATATTTCAAAAGAACTAAATAAATTAGCTGGTAGAAAAGAGATTAAAAAAAAGAAAAATCAAAAATCTACTCAATCACTTAATCAATATCAGGAAAAACAAAATAATGGGATGAGTATATTTAGTTATTTGATGGTTTCTGTTATATCTGTTGCAGCATTAATATTACTTTTAGATACATTCAAACATCAATTAATTTCTGTCTTTCCTAATTTAGACAATTACTTAGTTTATATTTTTGAAACCTTAAACAATATTTATGTTATTATAAAAGATCTTTTTAATAACTACAAATAAATGATTAAATATATAACCGCTCCTTTTAGATGGTTTTTTAAATTAGAAGCTGCAAGTGGTTTGGTATTACTTATAGCAGCAACTATTGCTCTGATTCTAAGTAATTCAGATTTGAGCGGTCATTACTTTGGTATATTAAAAACTCACATATTAATTGGTACTCAAAGTTTTGGTTTAGATTTAAGTGTTCTTCATTGGATCAATGACGTATTGATGTGTGTTTTTTTCTTTGTTGTCACTTTGGAAATTAAAAGGGAGTTTATTCATGGTGAGCTTTCAAGGCCTAAGCAAGCTGCATTACCAATAATCGGTGCTATGGGGGGTATGGCTGTTCCAGCGATTATTTATGTAATAATCAACTTTGAAACTGGCTATACACTTAGAGGCTGGGCAATACCATCGGCGACAGATATTGCTTTTTCAATTGGCGTTTTGTCATTATTAGGTAAGCGAGTTCCAGTTTCTTTAAAAGTTTTTTTATTGGCTTTGGCAATAATCGATGACTTAGGAGCAATTATAATCATAGCCTTCTTTTATTCAACAGAGCTTCAATATATGTATTTAATTTTAATGATGGGATCTTTTTTTACTTTGCTCATTATTAATAAAGTTGGAGTGAAAAAATTCGCACCTTACCTATTAATTGGACTGTTCCTCTGGGATTTTACCCATGAATCTGGAATTCATTCGACAATATCAGGAGTTCTCTTAGCTCTCACAATACCTCATCGAGTTCATGAAAAAGATTTTTCATTATTATTAAAATTGGAACATATTTTATCACCCTATGTTGCCTTTGGAATTATGCCTCTGTTTGCTTTAGCAAACGCGGGTGTTTCACTTGATGGAGTGTCGATGAACTCCTTGATGGCACCTGTTCCTTTGGGTATTTTATGTGGATTATTTTTTGGAAAACAAATTGGAGTATTTCTATTTTCTTACCTATCAGTAAAATTTAAATTTGCAGAAATGCCCTCAAATTCAAATTGGCTTAAATTTTATGGAGTTGGTATTTTGACAGGTATAGGATTTACTATGAGTTTATTTGTTGGAAATCTAGCTTTTGCTGAAAACAATCAATATATGGATGGAGTAAAAATTGGCGTTTTATCCGGATCAATGTTATCAGCTCTTATTGGATATTTATTACTATTTTTAGTTACAGCTAATAGGAAAAAGAAATAGAAAAAGTTTCAGTTTAAATTCATCAACTATTTAACACTATATTTTTTATATATTTTCTGAGATCAATTTTACCAAAATATTTATAAACTTTATTAGATAGATTCATATTTGTTAATGCTGACGCATATCTTTCCCCAGGTCTTTTTGGTAAATATCTTATTTTCGTTCCGAACATTTTAGCCACATCCAAAATTGAATAACTTTTATGGTTTGCGATACTATAATGTCTACAAAGATTTTTTTTCCAGGCTTGGTAACAAATTTCAACAGTATCATAAATATGAGTAAACCTTCTTGTCTGGCTACCTGGTTTTACAATTGGCAAAGGTTTTTTTAATTTATAAAGATCTTCAAAAATTCCTATTACTGTTGCCATTTTACCTTTACTTACTTGGTATGGTCCATAAACATTATAAAAATAAACTACTTCATATTTAAAGTTAAACCATTTTTTTAAATTTTCTAATAATTCTAAATTTTTTGCTTTTGTAAAAGCATAAGGAGACAAGTTTTTATCATTTCCCCTGTTTCCCAAAGAGGATGATGTGGCAGAATAGATAAGCTTAATTTTATTTTTTAGACAATAATTAAAAACAGCATTACTTCCGACAGAATTTGAATTGATACATTCGTTCATTTTTAGAAAACTCTGATAAATTCTTGCAAATTCACCGAAATGAAAGATGGAATTGATAGCTTTGCTATTTTTTAAAATCTGAGAGATGTTTATTGTGTCTGCTTTTATATAATTTACTCTATTATTTTTGATGTGATTTTTTTTCAAACCCGAAGAATAATTATCAATACTAATTATTTTATATTTTGTTTTTTTTAATAATAAATTAATTAAATTAGTACCTACAAAACCCGCACCACCTGTAATAACAATTTTATTTTTTTTCATTTCATAGATGTATTTTTAATCCATCAAATGCAGGCTTTACATTGATTGGTAATTTTTGTGATAAAATATTATAATCTAAATCCGAATGTAAATTTGTCAAAATAGTATTTGTTGGTTCAATCTTCTTTAAAATACTTAGAACTTCGCAGAGTGATAAATGGGAAGGATGAGGATTAAATCTCAAACAATCAATTATAAAATATTTTAAATTTTTTAGTTTATTTAAGTTTAAATTTGAAAGTTCGTTACAATCGCTAATGTATGCTGTATTATTAAATATATAACCAATACTATTTATTTTTCCATGTCTTACTTTTATAGATGTAAATTTAATTAATTCCTTTTTAGAACCTAAGGAAAAATTACTTTTTAATTTATTGCCATTTAATATGGCCGGATATTCAATTCCATTAACAAAACAATAAGAAAAGTTATTTTTTAAAAAAGACAAAGTTATTTTATCGGCATAGATGTTTATCTTTTTTTTATTTTTTAGAAAAAAAACCCTTAATTCATTAATTCCATGAGTTTGATCGGCATGTTTGTGAGTATATAAAACTGAAGAAATATTTTTTATTTTATTCTTTAAGAATTGAAACCTAAGATCTGGTGAAGTGTCAATTAAGATATTGTTATTTCCTTTTGATATAAGAGCGGAACATCTTGTTCTATAATTTTTAATATTTTTCTTATTACAAGAGCCCCAATATCCGTCAGCTCTTGGCACGCCCATAGAACTTCCGCAACCTAAAAATGTTAAAAAAGTTTTCACTGATTTAATGAAAATAATTTATTAAAATTATTAGATGTATGAACTATTAAATCATCATAAGAAATTTGTTTGATTTCTGCCAATTTAATAGCTGTATATTTTATAAATGAAGGTTCATTGGCAGATCCTCTCTTCGGCATTGGTGCAAGGAAAGGTGAATCAGTTTCAATAAGAAGCCTGTCAATGGGTATCAAAGATGCGGTTTCCTGTAATTCTTTACTTTTATTAAAAGTAATTATTCCACTTAAAGATATATATGCTCCTAGACCAAGCATTTTTTTTAAAAAATCGGAAGATCCAGTAAAACAGTGCATAAGAATTTTTGGATTTCTAGAAGAAAAATCTTTTAAAATGTTAAAGGTATCAATTTCAGCATTTCTAGAATGAACTATTATAGGAAGATCAAGATCAATAGCTGCCTCAACGTGTTCAACAAACTTCTTTTTTTGAATTAATTTATCGCTATTTTGGTAGTAAAAATCTAAGCCCGTTTCACCTATGCCAATAATTTTGTTATTTTCATTTCTGAGTGAAATTAGCATTTTTTTGTCTACATTAATATGATCTTTGCTTTCGTGAGGATGAATTCCTACAGTTCCAAATATACTTTTATATTTTAAAATTATTCTTTTAACAATTTCAAAGCTTTTTAAACTAGTTGAAATAGTCAGCAAACATTCAACGCCTGATAATTCTGCCCTATTTACAATTTCATCTAATTTTCCATATAGTGGTGAACGGTCTAGGTGACAGTGTGAATCAATCATTGTTTTTTTTCAACTTTTTGAAAAAGTATTCCCCGATTTGTTATTTCTGTTCCGGGCTTATTAATAAGATGATCAGTAATACTACTAAGATTTAAAGTTTTTGTGTTTAAGCCCAAAGATTTAAGAGCTTTATTTGCTGAGCTAGGTATTACTGGCAACAACAAAATTGAAATTTTTCTTATAATTTCTAAGGAAACGTAAACTATTGTATTTAATCGTTTTTTATCATCTTTTTTATTCCAAGGAGCCTCATCATTGAAGTACTTATTTGCATTAGATGATTTATCAATAATAAATTTGATATATTCATTTAGCTGTTGGTTATCCATTAAAGATCTAATCTTATCAATATTGTCATTAAAAGAATTTAAGATTTTTAGGTCCCCAGGATTAAAGTCAATATCAGCTGGAACTGTATTTTTGCAGTTTTTTTCTACAAAAGAGAATGTTCTTTGACAAAAATTGCCGTAATTGTTTGCTAAATCGCTATTTATACAATTTTCTATATTTTTATCACTAATATTTCCATCATTCCCAAGCGAAACTTCTTTTACGAGATAATATCGTAATTGATCTAGTCCATAAATTTTGATCACCTCAAGTGGATCGAGAATATTGCCCTTTGATTTAGACATTTTTTCTTTATCGGATAGAATCCAACCATGTCCGTAAACCCTGTTTGGTGGTTTAATGTCTGCTGCTAATAAGAAGGCAGGCCAATATATTGCATGGAACCTTAAAATATCTTTTCCAATGATGTGTAATGTTGCTGGCCAAAAATTTTTGAATAATTCATCTTCAAGATTAGGGTAATTTAATGCGCTTATATAGTTTGTAAGAGCATCTAACCATACATAAATTATATGTTTTTTATCATTTGGTACTTTTATGCCCCATGTAAAAGATTTCCTGCTAACTGACAAATCTTTTAATCCACTTTTAACAAAACTTACAACTTCATTTTTTCTTGAAATAGGTAAAATAAATTTAGGATTTTTATTGTAAAATTCTAATAACTTGTCTTGAAGTGAAGATAATTTAAAAAAAAACGACTCCTCTTCAACCCAATCAACTAATGATCCTGAAACTGTTGAAATTTTTTTGCCATCTTTTTCATCAATTTCATCTTCATTGTAATAAGCTTCGTCTGATATAGAATACCAGCCTTTATATTTAGATAAATATATATATCCTTTTGAATGTAGCTTTTCCCATAGAAATTGAACTGCTTTATGATGCCTTACTTCTGTTGTTCTTATAAAATCATCATTGGAAAGATTTAAACTTTTGGTGAGATTTTTAAAAATTTTGCTAATGTTATCGCAAAAATCTTTTGGTTTTTTATTGTTTTTTTCTGCTGATTTTTGGATTTTTAATCCATGTTCATCCGTGCCTGTTAGAAAAAAAACATTATATCCATCTAATCTTTTAAATCTTGCAAACACGTCAGCAATAATGCTTGAATATGCATGGCCCATATGAGGAATGCCGGATGGGTAATAAATTGGTGTAGTAATATAATAATTCTTATTATCCATGAAGAATATTTTCTTTTATCTCATAAAAAGTATTATTCATATCAATATTATATTTTCTAAAAGAATTTAAATTTTTTAAAACTTTAGAGTAATTTAATGATATTTTGCTTTTATTGTTGGTTTTTTTAAGTTCATAATAAAAGAAAAGTTCGATCGTATTTTGTAATAAATTTAGATTAGCATTATCTTTATTCCTTAAAATAAACTCCATCAAATTAGAAATTATATTGATTAAATTTGGATTACTCAGATCAATAACTGCTTCGTTTATCAACTTAACAAGATTAAGAATGATTCCTGGGGAGTCGTAAAAACTCTTTATTTTTTCAAACAGATTTATATCAATTTCTAAATTATAATATATTAGTAAATTTTCTAGTATTTTCTGCCTTTCCTGATTTGAAAAAAAAATCTTAAATTCAACACATCTTGATTTCAAAGTTTCGAATAATTTTATAGATGAATTATGTATAAGAATAGTGAAGGTGTTCGAGTTAGGTTCTTCAATAATTTTAAGTAATGCATTAACCGAATGTAAATTTAAATATTCCACATTATCAATTAAAATGAATTTAATTTTTTTTTCATAATTTGTTTTGTTGAGATAATTAATCATACCCTTGATCTGCTTGATACTTATAGATTGTTTATCAGCAAAGTTTTCTATTAAATAAAAATTAGGATGATATTGTTTGTTAATTAATCGGAAAGATCTATTTAATGGATTGATGGTAAAATTTATAAAATCATAAGAATAATTTTCTTTATTGCTTAAAATAGAGTTAATAAAATGATATGCAAAAGTTGATTTCCCCAAACCAGCTTGACCAGAAAGCAGAATATTATTTGGTAATAAATTATTTTTATATAATTTTATAAATAGTTTAAAATATTGATCATATAAAAATAGCTTTTCTTGCTTATTAGGCAAAAAATCTTTAGTAAAAATTTCTTTTTTTTTCATTTATTTTAATAATTTTTTAACACGATTAAAAATAATATCTTGATTTATTTCATATTTATTAGAAGAATTAATAACCATATATTTTGATTTATTTTTATTACAAATCCTTAAAAAACCGTTTTGAACTTTTTTATAAAATGATTTTTTAAATTTATCATATCTATTGATTATTTTTCTATTTGATATTCTTGATTTTAATTTATTAACATTCAAAAACATTAAAAATGTATAATCAGGTTTAATTGTTCCCATTATTTCTTTATTAATATAATTAATGAAACGTCTTCTAATTCCCAAACCATAGTGCTGATAAGCTAAAGTTGAATCTGTAAATCGATCACAAATAATGATTTTTTTTTTATAAAATGGTTTTATTTTTTTTAAAAAATTCTCGTTTCTTGCCGCAAGATATAATAGTGTGTCAGTAAGGGAATTAAATCCTTTATTTTCATTTTTCAGCAAGAAACTTCTAATGTGTTCTGCATTTTTTGAGCCACCAGGCTCTCGTAAATAAACACAAGGAATTTTTAGAAATTTTAGTTTCTTTATCAAAGACAATGAATGAGATGATTTACCAGAGCCCTCTATTCCTTCAAAAACGATAAAAAGATTTTTTTTATACATCTCCCCAAACAAAAAAGTTAAATGACCTAATAAGTCTTGAGAAGATATTTATTTTTTTAATTTTTTCCATTGAAAAAACCTCATGTTGAGCAAATAATTCTTCGTTTAAAAAAATATTTAGCACACCTATCTTAGCATCTTTTTCTATAGGTGCAGGAATGGGTCCATTAAATTCGATATAAGCGCTAATTATTTTTTTTTTTCTTTTAGGCAGTGTAATGTAAATGTTATCTTTGACATAAACATGCACTTTGTTTTTTTTTCCCAACCATGTTTCCAAGGTATAAAATATTTCATTTTTTTTTGCGATTTCAATGGTGTCAAATTTAGATAAGCCATGCAGTAGCATTTTTCTTGACTCTTTTGCTCTAGCGGACTTGGTTTTAAATCCACTGCCAACTGCGGTTATTCTTCTGCCGTTACGTAAAATCGATGAAGCCAAGGAATATTGTTCTACAGTTAAAAATCCAGTCTTCAATCCATCAACTCCAATATTTTCATATAGCAAAGTATTTCTATTACCTTGGGTTATTGGATCGCCTCCTGTTCTGCTCCATGTAAAAGAGGTATCTTTAAAATAAGTATAATATTCTGGATAATTTTTTATTAAATAGTTAGACATTTTCAATATATCTCTGACGGTTGAATAATTATTGCTATCTCCAATGCCTGAAGAATTTGAAAAATTAGTGTTATTCATTCCAATTTCTTCAGCCTTTTCATTCATTAAAACAATAAATTCTTCTTCAGATCCAGAGATACCTTCAGCTAGAGCAACGCATGCATCGTTGCCTGAAATAATAATAATACCTTTCAATAAATTTTCGACGGATATTTCGTCATTTAACATTATAAACATTGAGGAATAACCGCTTTGAGACATCCGCCAGGCTTTTTCTGATATTAGAAATTTTTCATTTAAGTTAATTTCATCATTTTTCAATAATTCAAATGCGACTATTGCTGTCATTATCTTTGTCATTGAAGCTGGATATATTTTAATATCAGGATCTTTTTCATATAGAATTTTACCAGATAAATAATCTTGTATAATTGCCGTTTTAGCTTGGATGTTAATTTCCGCATATAGGAAAGAATTATTAAACAAAATTATAAAAAATAGTATTTTTGCTATAAAAGTTTTCATTTATTTGTATTTATTATATTTAAATTTTCAAAACCCAATTCATTTAAACTAAAATAAGTATCTTTCACAGAATTAAAGTAAGCATGAGGTCCCGAATACACCTTAAATTTATTCTTGGAAATTTTCTTAATTTTAATATTTTCCAAATTTGCTTCTTTTTCGAATCTATTTTTAGCTGTTTCTGCTGACTCCAAAAAATAAAATTCGGCAATATCTATTATATATGAAGGTTTCTTTTTTTTAACTTTAATTTCATTTGTAGAAGCGGACATATCGTTTATATTTATTGATGTAATCGGCGCTTTGTTTGCAACTTTTTTTTCCTCATCAAAAATAGACGCTTCTTTTGCAATAAACTTATCATTTTTTTTGATTGATAAAACTTCAACATACGGGTTGTTTATATCTAATTCCAGTTTATCTGCCATATTTTTTGTAATAACAATATTGTAAATTGAAGGATAACTAATAGTTTTTCTTATTTTTGCTTTCAAAGATTTAGAATTAAAAGGATTAGATATTCTGACCAAAATATTGTCTTTCAAAAAAGAATGCAAAACATAATTTTGACCATTGTTTAATTTTTTGTTTACAATCTTACTTTCGAAAACAGAATTGTCATAAATTAAAGCAAAACCTTTAGAAGAATAAGTTGGTTCTTCTATTTTTGAAGGTTTTTTTATAATTTTCATATCTTGAGTACATGAAAATAAAAAAATAAAAATATATATATAATTTAGGTTAAATTTCATTTCTTATCATATTTGCTAAAGTACAAACGGTAACTCCAAATCTTAAGGATCTGTTCCATTTTAATATTCTTTCATAATTTCTGAATACCAAAAACGCTGGTGAGTTCTTATTTCCCTCCAGCACTGCTAGGTCAGGTATAATTAAAGCAGCTTTATATTTATCATTTATCTGTTGAATATTAACTATACCTTTTTTTTTCCAAGCTTTGATTGTCAGATAATTTTTAATTTTTTTAGCGGATACATTAATATATTTTTCAGAAATTGCTTTGGTTAATTCAACTTTATGGAAGCATGATGATTTATATTTCCAGCCAATTTTATTTATATAGTTTGCGGCGGATGCGACAGCATCATGAAGAGATAGTTTTAATTCAATTTTGCCATTTTTATCATAATCAATTGCATGATTTTTAATTGTGGATGGCATAAATTGAAAATTTCCATATGCACCTGCCCATGAACCATGCAAAGTACTTACATCAACCAATTTTTGATCTATTAGCTTCAAAAGTATTAGTAGTTCTTTTGAAAAGAATTCACTTCTTCTCTTATCAAAGCTGAGTGTAGCAAGGGATGAAATAATATCCATTTTTCCAACATGTTTACCAAAATTTGTCTCTATTCCCCATAGCGCTAACAGCAATTCTTTTTCAACATTAAATTTTTTTTCAACCTCATCAAAAAGTTTCTGATTTTTTATTAATAACGCTTTAGCAATGAACATTCTAGAACGTGTTGCTCTTTTATTTATGTAAGTTTTTGTATCTTCAAAAAATTCGGGTTGGTATCTATCATACTCAATTACTTGTTTTAAATATTTTGCATTTTTAAAACTATTATTAATTGTCTCTTCAGAAATTCCTTCCTTTAAAGCTCTAATTTTAAATTTATTGAGCCAAGTATTAAAATCAATTTCCACATTAGAATATGAAAATTGTGGATACGTTAAGAGAAAAACAAGTAATAATTTTTTTATCATTTTTTATTTATTTTGATTTAAGTCTTTTAAATAAATAATTACAGCAATCCAAATAAAAATAAAACCGATTAACTTATGAACACTGAACATTTCATTAAAATAAAAAATACCAAGTAAAAACTGGCCTGTCGGGGCAATAAAAAAAGACATCCCAGAAGCACCAAGACCTGCGAGCTCAACTCCTCGTAGATATAAATATAGTGGTATTACTGTCATTGGACCTGCCAAAAAAAGTAAAAACATAATATTAGGATTCGAAAAACTAAAATCATTTAAGCCTTTTTGGAATATTAAATAAAAAAGAACTAAAGCTATGGGAACAATAAATGCAGTCTCTACAAAAAGACCAATATCAGTTTGAACATTAATTTTTTTTCTTAATAGGTTATAAGTACTCCAAATAATTGCCAAAATAAGACCAATCCAAGGGATAGATTTAAAGTTAAATAAAAGAT
>Ga0187827_10008064_pt1 | contig 11522 bp, 8 predicted proteins | sample ETNtaG_39_FD_167969 | JGI IMG/M metagenome (GOLD analysis project Ga0187827, IMG submission 167969) | Marine microbial and viral communities from oxygen minimum zone, Eastern Pacific Ocean - ETNP2014_SV_150_PacBio MetaG (Illumina Assembly) | ecosystem: Environmental > Aquatic > Marine > Hypoxic... | reverse complement strand
ATCCGCAAAAATAACATAGAGAACTACAAAACGGGATATGGATATAAAGGGAAATTTTTTTATTTTTATCAAGTTTTTTTAGCCAAGATTCATAAGTATCATTATTTATTTTATCATTAAAATTTGGTGCCGTAGGATAGCTTGTGTATCTAGGAACCGAATAATCGGGTACAAGTTGCAAAATATTTTTTTCGTTATTTGGGAATGAAGCTTTTTTAAATACATTCATGTATATTGACCAGATCTATTGTATCGAGTAGCAACATTGAGAAAATACAACTCTTTCATTTAAAATATTTAAAGAGCACATCTCAAATGCACAACAAAGATTAACAAAAAATACTATAAATATTTTGACATAGATCAACGAATGTATTTTTTGTTACTATTAACATTTGAAATTAACGAATCATTAAACAAAAGAAGCATTTATAGTGTCATCGGTTAAAATAGAAAGAGAGATTATTCCGGAGAAGAAATCAGGTCTACTTGTAGGCAATCCTGTTTACAAACCATTTAGATATCCTTGGTGTTACGATGCCTGGTTAACACAACAGCGTATACACTGGTTGCCGGAAGAAGTTCCTATGGCTGACGATGTACGTGATTGGCAAAAAAATATAAGTCCCTCTGAAAAAAATTTACTCATGCAAATTTTTAGGTTTTTCACTCAAGCAGATGTTGAAGTTAATAATTACTATATGGGTCACTGCATGCATGTATTTAAACCTACTGAAGTTAAAATGATGTTGTCAGTGTTTTCTGCTATGGAGACAGTTCATGTTGCGGCATATGCACATTTATTAGATACAATAGGACTTCCCGAAACAGAGTATTCAGAGTTTTTAAAGATCAAGGCCATGAAAGATAAATATGATTATTTAAATAAGCAAAAGTCCCAGTCACTTCACGATATAGCAAGAACTGTGGCTATCTTCAGTGCCTTTACCGAAGGAGTACAATTATTTGCTAGTTTTGCAATTTTACTAAACTTTCCACGACATAATAAAATGAAAGGTATGGGCCAAATAATTACTTGGTCTGTAAGGGATGAGACATTGCACTGTAACTCAATGATAAGATTATTTAAAGAATTTATTAAAGAAAATCCAGAGATTTGGACGGATCAATTAAAGAAAGAAATCTTTGGGGCATGCAGAATTGCTGTTAGTCAAGAGGACGCATTTATCGATTTAGCTTTTGAGATGGGTCCACTTGAAAATCTAACTGCTGTTGATGTTAAACAATATATCAGATGGATTGCAAATAGAAGATTAACTCAATTAGGATTAGAGCCCATCTATAAAGTAGAAAAGAATCCTTTAGAGTGGTTGGACACTATATTAAATGCAGTAGAACACATGAATTTCTTTGAAGGAAGGTCAACGGAATATTCCAAAGCTGCTACACGGGGAACTTGGGTAGAAGCATTCGAAGATTTGAAATCTCCTTATTTTGATATGCTTGAGAAAAATAAGATTGTTGGAGAATCAGAATTTTTTAAACCAGATTGAAATATAAAATAAATTGAGCTATAGTTGGGTTGTGAGTATAAAATGCGCACTTCTAAAGTTAGTAGGCAGCTTGATTCTGTCGACAATAGTTGTTTATGTGGTTTTGACAATAGCCAAAGCCTTTCGCCATGGAGAATCTTACGGTATGTCACCTGGGGAATCATTTATTGTTTGGATATTAATGGCTATTTTGATCTCTAGCTGTTGGCGCTGTTGTAGTTGTAAAAAAAATAATAAAAATTCCTGACAATTTTTCTGAATTTAGTAAAAATAATTTTTACTAAAGGTATTAATCAAAATATTTTAATGAGGTTTAAAAAGTTTTTTTAAATAAAACTTTACAAAATCTAAAAAAAATAAAATTTCTGTAAACCAATTTTTTTTTCTCTTAGTTAAATTACTTAAAAAGAAATTTGTTATTTCTTTTTTTTGTTCAAGCCACTGCAAATAACCATTTTTAGCATATTGGATACGATAGTTTGTACTATTAATTATGTTGTTATATTTGATTTATTTTTTTTTTTTTTTATTAATGAGAAATCCAATGTTTTTATCTGCAATGTATTCGTTCATAGTAGAATCATCATTTGAAACAATATATTTACCCATTGAAATTGCTTCCAAAAAACTCATTCCTATACCTTCTTGCTTTCTAGGTGAAATGAATACATCACAATTTTTTACATATTCAATGTATTCAGCGTGAGGAAGAAAAGATATCTTTATAAGCTCTATTTTATACTTATCTAATGTTATTTTATCAAATTCTTCTGATTTTCTCCCTGGATCAGGAGAGTCAAAATAAATTATTTTATTAATTTTATTTAAATCAAACAAACCTATCCAATCTCTTAATTTCAAATCATTTCTATACCAAAAAAAAATATTTAAGGTTTTTTGAGGAGTTTTGAATACCATTTCTTTTGGTTTAATAAAATATTTTAAGCCTATGTTTTGGCAACCTAACTTATCCGCATGTAATTTAACTTTATTAGAAAAACATAATATTTTAATATTTGTATATTTGATTTTTATCCAATATTTCCAGTCAAAAGGTAAATTATCATACATTGGAGCCCACATTAAATTTTTATTCCTTAGTTTTAATAGATCGTAAGACGGTATTAACGTTTGGAAAAAAAATATATTTTCATAATTTTTTAAATATTTAATCAATTTTGTTTCTTCACTCAATGACCACCAGTAATCGTCTATGATAAAATGCTCAGAGAATATCTCCCTTAAAAAATCAGCGCATCTAGTTTTCTTGTGATAATTATGGTCAACGAAAGCTAATTTTTTTTTAACCATATTTAAAATTATAAATTTTAAGCTAACGCTCGTAGTATTAGCTTTTTGTTACCATAAACCCATGACATAAGTTTTTTTATACCTACTTTAGGACTAATTGAAGGTTCCCACCCAAAATTTTTCTTTAACCTTAAATTATTGCTTATATATATTTTTTGGTCACCCGATCTCCATTTAGAAAAATTAACTTCAATTTTTTTTCCAATTTTTTTTTCTATAATCTCTAATAATTCAAGTATACTTAATGAAAAATTATAACCACCTCCAACATTATAAACTCTATCAACTGCAGTTTTTTTATTGTTTGCTAAAATTTCAAACAAACGATTCAAATCATCTACATATAATAAATCTCTTACTTGCTTACCATTACCAAATATATTAATTTTTTTTTCTAATACTGATGCTATAACAAACCAAGCTAGCCAACCTTGATCTTCAATCCCAAATTGATTTGGACCATAAACGCAACTTTGTCTTAATACGTAGCTATTAATTCCATACATTCTGGAATAGTCTCTCACGTATTGATCGGCTGCACCTTTTGAACACCCATAAGGGGAGTGAAAATCGGTTTTATTTTCCTCATCAATGCCTTTAATATTATTTTTATAAACATAGCGATTTTTGTTAATTATAACTTTATTAGAATCTAAATTACCATAAACTTTATTTGTCGAAGTATAAATAATAGTAGAATTCAAATTATTAATACGAATTGACTCAAGAACATTTAAATTTCCAAGAGCATTAATTTCGAAATCTTCTCGAGGATTTATAAAAGAAGTTGTAACAGCAACCTGACCTGCGCAATGAATAATAACATTTGGATTAATATTTGAAAGTGTTTTTGATAATTCTTTAAATTTCCTTATATCACCTCTAATAAATCGTATGTTGGTTTTTTTCATTAACCATTTGATATTTAAAAATGATCCTTTTCTCGATAAATTATCAAGGACATACACTTGCCATTTTTTTTTATAAAAATGGTATGCTGCATTACTTCCTATAAAACCTCCTCCTCCAGTAATGAACATTTTTTTCATTTTAAGATTTTTTAAATTTCAATTATGATAATTGGCACCCGTAATATCAATTTATAAGTTAGAATTAAATAAAATTATTAATTTTATTCTTTAAATTTTACATAACTGTTATTGTTATTTATCCTTTCATTGTCATGTTAGAAGGTGCAATAATATCGCATCCCATTTCGGCTAGCAATAACGCCCGTATAACTAAAATGTCGACTGCTTCATCATTCTGAACATATTCTTTTTTTAATAAATCATCATTCGCATGGGAAGTTTAAGGATCCAAAGTCACATCACACATTATTCTAATATCTGATTTAAATTTGTTTTTAATAATAAATATCTTTTATTTTTACTAATTTTTTTTCCGGATTGGATAAATCTGTTACCTCACAATTTTCTATTTCTTTTAATTTCTGCTTACCTGATAAATAATTAAGCTTTCCGTCTATTGATCTGCTATCTCTGATGTATGATGTGGTATATTTAATTAAATTGTTTATATCGGGTAGAGTTAAATTTAATTTTTTTACTTCACTTTCTAAAACAAAAAAAGCATTAAAACATGCAATATTTGATCCAATAAAAACATATTTTTTTTTATTCATTAATTTGACAAGTGCTTGTAGTGAAGTTCCATAGCATAAAGAGGAATAATGATATTTTTTCCGATCAAAATCTTTCAAATTTGGTATTGTTATTTCTAAATTTGGTCCAAATATTGGATTGTATTCAAGAATAACAATTTTACTTAGTTTTTCAGGTAAAACTTCTATTATCCAATAATCAATTCCGTCAACATCTAAACTAAATACATCTAAATTATTATCAAAGTCATTTGAATTTAAAATATGTAAAATATTTTCACTTGTAACTGCAGTTTCAATTATTGTTAAATCTCCTTTCCATAATTTAACTATTTTTGATACTTTTTTTTCGAGATTTGTATTTTTATCTACAATCAAACCTCTAGAACAATTCTTTTGAAAGATATATCTGGTATTTGATTCTCTATAGTCTCCGACACCAATTTCTACAAATTTTGGTAGTTTAATATTTAATGAATATAACAGATAGTCTATTATTCCGTCCTCACCTGTTTGGGAAAAAACTTTATAATCTGCATCACTCAAATTTTTGATTTTCGAATAATAGTGTCTCATTCTAGAAAAATGAGATGACCCAATTGCAAAAGCATTCCTATCGTTTGATCTTGATGCTATTTCGCTCAAAAAATTTTTTATGAAATTAATCATTTATTGTATTATTTATTAATGTATTTATAAAATTTATTGATTCATATAACAAATGACAACCTATATATGAAAATAAAAAATTTTTTTAAACTTGTTCTATTATATTAAGATGTTAAATAAGTTTTGAATCAGTTAATAGGGCGCCCTTAGCTCAGTTGGATAGAGCATCGGTTTTCTAAACCGAGGGTCACAAGTTCGAATCTTGTAGGGCGCGCCAAATAAGTTAGCAATAGATTCATTATTCCAGGTGTTGCAAAAAGGACTCAGAAAATATTTATTTTATCCCCTTTATCGTCAAGTTATCGTCAAGTTTGATCAAATTTTATTTTGTTAATACTCAATAAATCCCCATTTAAATCACATCACATCTTGAGTCAAAAGACATCGTTTTACACCGATTGGTCCCCTTATTAAACCAACGAAAGGTTCGCATTAAGTTCGCTACTTATTGGACTCGCCTCGGCGGTTGCCTCGGCTCGTCCGAGCCTTGCAAAGGAGGCTCATTTAGAATCTGAGGTTGAAATTGTTTCATGTGAACGATCTACCTCTACTGGAAATGTATAGATTATATCTTTACTAAAGAGTTTGATTGAGAGGCTTAGGGTACCTGAAAACATTTTCAATTTTGAATCTTTTTAGGATTCCTTTTAGTGAAAAAATAATTTATTTTTAAAAGTGAAAGTAAAAAAAATTATGAAAAAAATATATATAATTATCAATGAATTCACTCCTTCTGTGGAAATTATTTAATTTGTTTTATTTTCCGAGATTAATTAGTGAGACTTTTTTTTATTATTAATTCATAATATCTTAAATTTAATGATCCTATAACTTAAAATGAATATATAACCCCATATCACAATTGCATAGAGTAATCGACTTAGAATCGAATTGACGAATTCCAAGCTTTAAACGCAGGTCATCAAAAAAATGATTGTTTAAAAGATTTCTGTTAGTGTAAATTAAATAAAGAGGAAAATTTGAATTTAAAAAATATTATTCTAGATAGCTTACTATCTTTACCAATGCTAATCATATGGCTCTTAGTATTACATTTTATTATAAAATCTAGTTATTGGAAAAAATTTTTTCTCTATTTAAGTCTTGTTTTTTTACTTGTCTCTTCCATGCCTATCACATCTACTTACATTGGAAAACTTTTTTACAGTGATAGTTATAAAATTTCAAATAACAAGAAGAAACCAGCATATATTTTGATTCCAACTGCAGGAATGTATTATGATGGATATGAAAAATGGCACCCAACAGCTGAAACCATTATGCGTATACAATATGGAAAACAATTGGCAGAGCAATTCTCAATTCCCCTTATTCTATCAGGAGGAGAACATACACATTTATTATCAAAAAATTTTGATTATAACTTTTACCTGCTTGATGATGAAAGTAGTAATACTTTTGAAATGGCAAAAAATTTAAAAAAATTTATCAATATTTCTGACGGCCCATTGCTTTTAGCAACAACCCCAGTGCATCATAAACGAACAATTTTGACTTTAAAAAAACAAAACTTCGATGTCTTGATACCTGATAATTATGTAAGAGTTTTGTCTGGCATTAGTTATTCAGCTATACCCTCAATCGAAGGTTTCACAAGATTTAATGCTATTATCTATGAATTTTTAGGAATTACCTGGTATTATATTACGGGAAAAATTTGATGAACAAAATTTTTTCGATAGAGCCCCGATCCCCGTTCAAACTGCTATGTGCTTTATACCAGGCCATTTTGAAATATTTTTTATTTTCTGATATAAATCAGAAAATTTATTATTCATAGTATTTTTTTTAAATCATGACTACAAAATTAAATATTATAATTTAAGTAATGAACAAAAATTTGCAATTTTTTTTAAATGAAAATATACAAATTGACCTAGAAAATTTTGTTTTTAATTTATTTGTTGCGATTATTTTATGTTTTCTAATACAATTAGCTTATAATAAAACAAGTAGAAGCTTGTCCAACTCAGAAAATTTTTCAAGAAATTTTATTGTATTGGGATTAACGACAACAATAATAATAACTATAGTAAAATCATCTTTGGCTTTATCACTGGGTTTGGTTGGGGCATTATCTATAGTTAGATTTAGAGCTGCCATCAAGGAACCTGAGGAATTAGTATTTTTGTTCTTAATTATTGCGGTTGGCTTAGGTTGTGGCGCTGGACAAATAAATATAACAGTAGTTGGTACATTAATTGCAATTATCATAATTTTTATAATGTATTTTTCAAAAAGAAATAGACAAGAAATATCAATTGATAAGTTCAATGTTTCACTGATATCAAATAAAAAATTAGATAAAGATAATTTGAAAAAAATTATTGATCTAGTTTCAAATTATTCTTTACAAAATGAATTTATTTCGATTTCACAGGATTCCGATGGCACAACTATAAATTTATTATCTAAATTCAAAAACATAAATAATATTAATGAACTCGATAAAAAGCTAAAAAAGAAATTTCCCAATTTGAATTTTGTGTTTGTAAAAGATAGCGTAAACGCAATATGATAATTAAGAAACAATTTAATAAATCAAAAAAAAAAATTTTTACTTCTTTTTATAAATATTATTTTTTTATTAGCATTGTTTCTTTTGGTTTAATAATATTAATTTTTTTTAATTCAGAATCTTGGAATTATTATAAATTAAAATTATTATCGAGATTAGAAGCCTATGGTATTTTAAACTATTCTAAATTACCCGAAGTTCTATTGCTTAAAATTAAGGGTCATTTTACTAAAGTTGATAAAATTTTTATAAACATAAGATTTAAAGAAGAATTAAAAATTGAAAAAGAGAGAGAACAAGTAATTAAAGAAACAGATAGGAAGAAAGCAGCTGATAACCTAACTTTTGAATTTAATAATTACAAAGCAAAAATTATATTTAATAACAAGGCTCACAATGTAAAAATTAGATTAAAAGGTGATAGAGCCATACATTGGAAAGAAAAAAGTAAAAGTTCTTACAGAATAAGTTTAAATAAAAATGATCGAATTTTGGGACTTAAAAAATTTTCTTTACAAAAACCTAGAGTCAGAAATTATATTTATGAATGGATTTTTCATGAACTAAATTCTGAAACCGGCTTGATAAAACTGAAGTATGATTTTATAAATTTATATGTGAATGGTGAAAATTTGGGTCTATATGTTATTGAAGAATTTTTTTCAAAAATTCTTTTAGAAAGAAATCATAGAAGAGATGGTCCAATATTTTCGGTACAAGAAAATTTTGTAACAAAATTTACCAATAGTAAATTTGAGGTTTACGATAAACAAACCTGGCTAAATGAAAAAAATATTGAATTAACAAAAAATGCATTAAATAAATTGCAAGCTTTTATTAATTCCGAAATAAAAGCAAGTGAAATTTTGGATTTAGATAAGTGGGCATGGTATATGGCCTCGGTGGATTTACTTGGAACTTACCATGGGATCAATCTAAAAAGCCAAAAATTTTATTACAATACTTTAACTGGAAAATTTGAGCCTATACCTTACGATGGTCATTATTGGAATCCAATACTTAGTGCTGTATCACAAAAAGAAAGAGATGGAATAATTATTGATCAGACTGACAGAAAAATGGATACAGCAGGAGTTGTTAATTATGCAACTTTTCTTGCACATAAATTAAAACAGGAAGAAATTTTTGCAAAGAAATATTCCAAAGCATTAAGCAAAATTAGTTCAAAAGAATTTTTGGATAATTTTTTTGAAAAAAGGAAAAAAAAAATAAACAAAATTAATTCATTAATTTATTCTGATTACTTTTTTAGTGATTTTGTTCATTTTTATGGTCCCGGTATTTATTATTTTGATAAAGACAAAATATACAAAAGAGCAGAAGTAATTAAAAAAAAAATAAATTCAGAAAAATATAAAATATTTGCTTATTATGAAAATGATAAAATCAAAATAGAAAATTATAATACTTTTAATCCGTTTGTTTTTGCTAAAAAAGCATATTGTATAAAAAAAAATCGATCAAAAGTTGAAGAAGTAGTTATATTTAATAACTTAGCAGTAACTTTAAAAAAAAATACAAATCTTAATAAAATAAATAATTTAAACTGTTATCAACTGAATATACATAATGAATTAACCAATCAAAATATTAAAATTAACATCGACAAGATAAATACTAAAAGAAAGGTTATTGTTCAAAATAATAACTTTTTAAAATACTTTGTAAATAAAAATAACAAACTAATATTAAAAAATAGTGATACACGAATTTCTGAAAATATATTTATACCAAGAGGGCACAAAGTCATAATTAGACCAGGTGAAAAAATTGTTTTAGATAACAATGCATTTATTTTTTCTAGTTCACCAGTAAAAATTGGCTATATCAACTCTGATAAAATAGTAAAAATAAATGGGAAGAAAAATAATTTTGGGGGTGGATTTATTGTTGTTTCATCTGAAAAAAGTGAAATTTATAATTGTGAATTTAAATATTTAAATGGAATTCAAAACCAAAATTTTTTTAGTAAAATAAAAAATGAAATTTTAATAACAGAATACAATGAAGATAAAAAAATCAATTTTACCAATAAAGTAATTAATATTAAAAATGCTTTTAATAAACAGAATATTAACTTTGAATATCTTATTAGCGGATCAATTACTTTTTATGGAGGAAAAATAGTTTTAAAAAATATTTTTTTTGAAAAAATTAATTCCGAAGATGTTGTAAATATAGTAAGTGCCGATTTTGATATTGAAAATTTAAAATTTTTAAAAATAAATTCGGATGCCATTGATATTGACTTTGGAAATGGAATTGCAAAACAAGTTTACTTTGAAGATATTGGTAACGATGCAATCGATTTTTCAGGTTCAAATTCAACCATCTCTAATCTTTATTTTAAAAATATAGGCGACAAAGCTATTAGCGTTGGTGAAAAATCTAATCTCAATATTACCGATATCAATATAGACAAGGGTTTTGTAGGTATAGCGAGCAAAGATGGTTCTGTGACAGAACTCCGTAATGCTTTAATTAATAATGTTAAAATCGGTTATGCGGCATATCAAAAAAAGTATGAATATCCTAATGCTTCTAAATTAATAATTCAGAATGATAAAATTAATAATTTTGATAAAAAATTTTTAAAAAATAAAAATTCGCAGACAATTTATAATAATACTAGTGTAGAAGATTATATTGATAATACAGAAATTATTAATATTTTATACAAAAATAAATATAAAAAATAGCAAATATAGCTATGAAATATTTTCTACTTAAATATGAATAACGGTAAATATTATAAATTAAGATTTGAAAGAAAATGGATTTTTAATAATACAAATTATATAGACATTTTAAATAAGGCTTTTAAAAGTAATTTTTTATTTCGTTTCCAATATCCAAAAAGATTTGTTAATTCTTTATATTTTGATGATTATAATCACACAACAATTAGAGAAAGTGTTAGTGGAATTAGCAGAAGAAAAAAATTTAGAATTAGATGGTATGGAAAAAATAAGTTTGTTTTAAATAATCCAAAACTTGAAATAAAAATAAAGGAAAATTTTCTAAATTATAAAAGAATTTTTTCACTCAAGATTTTAGAAGGTGCAAATTTAAAAATTTCAGGCAATATTAAATTCATTAACAATGAGGTAAATAATGTTCTTAAAAAAAAATTATTAACCGCCACAACAACAACTCATTATGAAAGGTTATATTTAATTTCAACCAATAAAAAAATTAGAGCTACGATAGATTATAATTTAGAAGGAACAAATTTTAAGTGCAATTTTCAAAATCCAGTATTTAAAACTTCTAATGATTTAATATTAGAATTTAAATATAACAAAGATTATGATAATTTTGTAAGAAACAATTTAGCAAAAATTTCAACTAGAATTTCAAAAAATTCCAAATATGTAAATTTTTTTAAAAACTAACACATTGTGTAGGTTTGGGGGAGTCATAAAAAAATATTCACTAGTTTGCAAGCGAAGATGTAAAACTGGAGTATCACTTCTTTTAAGATAATGATATGATTTAAATCACAAATCAATTAATAATTAAAATAAAAATAAAAAAATTATCACTATATCTTCTGCAATTAACAAAGCGTTCCGAAACCTGGGGCTGGATAAATTTTTCAGGAACTGATCCATATCAAACAATAATTGCTACATTCATTCACCTGACTCAACGTCAATTGAGGTGTAAGATTAAGGTGACATGAAGAAAGCAATAGCGATCATAGTTTTGGGTTTGGTGTTAATTCCTACTCTAGCTATGTCTGGAACTTTTAAAGACGAAGAAGGTAAATTTGGTTTGAAAACCAGTTCTAAAAGTGGATTTAAGTTTCATAAAAACTATATGGATCATAATGATTATAACT
>Ga0187827_10008062_pt1 | contig 11524 bp, 10 predicted proteins | sample ETNtaG_39_FD_167969 | JGI IMG/M metagenome (GOLD analysis project Ga0187827, IMG submission 167969) | Marine microbial and viral communities from oxygen minimum zone, Eastern Pacific Ocean - ETNP2014_SV_150_PacBio MetaG (Illumina Assembly) | ecosystem: Environmental > Aquatic > Marine > Hypoxic... | reverse complement strand
AATAAGGGAGAAGGTGCATTTTACGGTCCCAAGATAGATTTTATTCTAAGAGATTCTATTGATCGGGATTGGCAGTGTGGAACATTACAAGTAGATTTAAATCTTCCTTCAAGACTTGGTGCATCATATATCGATAATACTGGATCAAAAAAGATTCCCGTAATGCTACATAGAGCGCTATTTGGATCTTTAGAAAGATTCATAGGGATTTTAATTGAACATTATGCAGGAAAATTACCTTTTTGGCTAGCTCCTTTAAAGGCAGTTGTTCTTCCAATCACATCTGAATTTGATAATTATGCAAAAAAGATATTTGAAGAATTTATGAAAGTAGGTATAAACACCGAGGTGGATTTAAAAAATCAAAAGATAAATTATAAAATTAGAGAACACTCGTTATTAAAAGTGCCGTTGTTATTGATATGTGGAAAAAAAGAGTTTGATGAAAACAGCATCACAATAAGGAGATTAGGATCTGAACAACAAGAAACTCTACCACTTGGTAAAGCAATTAAAAAAATATATCAAAAAATGAAATTTCTATAAACCAAGTGCAATTTCCAAAACAAAATTATTTTAAGAGAAGAACTAAACCAAAAGGTCCCCGGATAAACAATAGAATCCGTGCATTAGAGGTCCAAGTTATAGGTAGTGATAAGAAAAATCTAGGAACATTACCAACTAAGAAAGCGGTAGAGATGGCACAACAGGAAGGACTGGATTTAATCGAAATTTCTCCAAAAGCCAATCCTCCAGTTTGTAAAATAACTGACTTTGGAAAATATAGATATGATTTACAAAAAAAATTAAGCAAATCTAAGAAAAAACAGAAAGTTGTTAATTTAAAAGAAATTAAACTCAGACCAGTTACTGAAATTCATGATTATAATTTTAAACTTAAAAACGCAAAAAGATTTTTGGAAAAAGGAGACAAAGTTAAATTCACAGTACTGTTTAAGGGAAGGGAAATGCAACATTCACATTTGGGCAAAAAATTAATGGATCGAATTATTAATGACATAACAGGCGTTGGAAAAGTTGAGATTGAGCCAAAGCTCGAGGGAAGGCAGATTATAACGATAATCCAACCTCTATAATTTTATTGTAAACTAATTATAAAATTTGTATAAACTGCGTTCATTTTATGCCAAAATTAAAAACTAAGAGTTCAGTAAAAAAAAGATTTAGATTAACAGCAAGGGGCAAAGTAAAGATGCCTCAAGCAGGAAAAAGGCATGGTATGATCAAAAGGACAAATTCACAAATAAGAAAGCAGAGAGGCACAACAATTATGTCTAAACAAGATTCTAAAATTGTTAAATCGTATATGCCTTACAGTTTGCGAGGTTAAAATGGCCAGAACAAAAAGAGGAGTTACAAGTCACGCTAGGCATAAAAAGATTTTAAAACAAGTTAAGGGCCAATATGGTAGAAGAAAAAACACAATTCGCGTTGCAAAACAGGCGTTAGAAAGGGCGATGCAATATGCGTATAGAGATAGAAGAGCGAAAAAAAGAGAATTTAGATCATTATGGATACAGAGAATAAATGCCGGCGTTAGAGCCGAGGGTATAACCTACTCTAAGTTTATAAACGGACTGAATAAGTCAGGAATTAAGCTAGATAGGAAAGTATTGGCTGATATTGCTTATAATAACCCCGAAGTATTTAAATCTATCGTAAAAAAAGCACAATCCTCCCTTAACTAAGATTATCCTATAAAATCCTTTATCATGCCTTTGGTTTCGAGGTGCACTGTTATGGAGTTATTTTTTTATTTTAAACGTATCTTCAAAAAAATCCTGCCAAAATTTCTGAACTTGCTCCTGATACTTTTTGGCTTGTTCAGGTTGCTCGTTCATTAATTTATCCAATTGAACTTTCCATTCTGCGTAAGTTGGAATTTCTAAATCAAATTTAAACATATTTCCCCTTTCTTTTATTTTTTTTCCAATTCATATTAACATGGTTTTAGATGTGACGAACAGGTTAATAAAGCTTAAAATTGCAGTAGGTTCTCTCTAAGCAATGTTTCATTTTTTCTTGATATGGATCAACCACCAAATTTCTTTGTGCGTTAGTCGTATAGAATTGTAGGATTTTAAGAGATCAAACTATTACAAGAAGGAGATAAACAAACCCAGAACCATGATCCCTAAAAGCTTTTTCATGCTTAAATTCTACACCAAAATTATTATCGAGTCAGTTTCTCAAGTATTACACAACGTATTACATATTTGATTCAATTTTATTAGCAAATATGGATTTTTTATGTATATTCAGTATTTTTGAGATAGTCGAAAATGGTCAAAAATAGCGGAAACAAATATTTATAACTTAACTAAGGGATACATTTCTATTATCTTTATCAAAGCAGGGAATCATAAAAAATATTTTGATATGAAGAATTTAAATCAAATTGAATCTGAAATATTAAATAAAATAGAAAGCGCAAAAAATCGTAACACCTACGATATAATTAAAAGTGAAATTTTTGGTAAAAAAGGAATTATTACAGAACTTTTTAAAAAAATTGGAAGTTTAGATCAAAATGAAAGAAAAGAATACGCTTCAAAACTCAATTTTTTGAAATCAAAATTAACGGAAATTCTTGAAAAAAAACTTACTGATTTTGATCAATCAGAAATAAATAAAAAATTGAAAAATGAAAAAATAGATATAACCCTACCAGGAAGAACCTACTTTGCTGGAAAAATTCATCCAGTTTCACAAGTTATAGATGAAGTAATTTCCATTTTTTCAGAGATTGGTTTTTCAGTTGAGGAAGGACCCGACGTAGAAAACGAATATTATAATTTTTCTGCACTCAATACACCTGAAGATCATCCAGCAAAAGATATGCATGATACTTTCTATCTTGAACATTCCAAAGATTTGCTTTTACGGACACATACATCTCCAGTTCAAATTAGAACAATGTTAAAAAGTAAGCCTCCATTTAAAATAATTGCTCCTGGAAGAACCTATAGACATGATAGCGATCAAACACATTCACCCATGTTTCACCAATTGGAGGGTTTACATATAGATAAAAATGTTAACATGGGTCATCTTAAAGGCTGCTTATACTATTTTGTTAAGAAGTTTTTTGAAGTTGAAAAAGTAAAAATAAGATTTAGACCTAGCCATTTTCCTTTTACTGAACCTTCGGCAGAAGTAGATATTGGATATAAAATTCAAGATGGAAAAATTAAGATTGGCGAAGGTAACAAGTGGCTAGAAATACTTGGTTGTGGAATGGTACATCCTAATGTCCTAAATAACGCAAAAGTAAATTCAAAACAATACCAAGGGTATGCATTCGGTGTAGGAATTGATCGATTGGCTATGTTGAAATATGGAATCAATGATCTTAGAGCTTTTTTTGAAAGTGATATTAGATGGTTGAAATTTTACGGATTTGATCCACTTGATGTTCCAACAAATTATAGGGGTTTAAGTAGATGATCACTTCACTATCATGGTTAAAAAATCATCTAACTACTAAAGCAAATTTAAATCAAGTAGCCGAACGTTTAACTGAAATTGGACTGGAGGTAGAGAATATAAAATCATCAAATGATAATTTAGATAATTTTATTGTTTGTAAAATAGCAAAATCTCAAAAACATCCTAATGCAGATAAACTAAAACTTTGTGATGTTGATATAGGTTCTGGAAATTTAGTCAAAGTTGTTTGTGGGGCTCAAAATGCTAGAGATGGGCTGTTCGCAGTTTATGCTCCTCCTGGTTCGATTATTCCAAAAACCAATATGAAATTGAAAATAGCAAAAATAAGAGGAATAGAATCTTATGGAATGCTTTGCTCGGGTTATGAACTTAAAGAATCTTCAGATAAAGAAGGAATTGTTGAATTAAATAAAAAAGAAAAAAATATTGGCGAAAAATATTTTAAAAACACTGGGGAAAAAACCATGGATATTGCTATTACTCCGAATAGACCTGATTGTTTGGGTGTTCGAGGTATTGCCAGAGATTTGGCATCTTCTGGCTTAGGTCAGTTAAAAAAACAATCTTTAATTAAAATAAATCAAAAATTTAAAAATCCAATTAAAGTTTCAATAAAAAAAGAAAAAGGTCAGGGCTGTGGTGTTTTTGGAAGTGTATATATTAAAAATGTTCAAAATAAAGAAAGTCCAGATTGGCTTAAAAAAAGAATTACATCTTTAGGATTGAAACCTATTTCTGCAATTGTCGATGCAACCAATTATGTAATGTTTGATTTAAATCGACCTTTGCATGCTTACGATGCTGATAAGATTGATCAAGAAATTATCGTTAGAAACTCAAAAAAAGGCGAGTCTTTTGAAGCTTTAGACAATAAAAAATATTTACTTCAAAACAACATGTGTGCAATAAGTGACAAATCGGGTGTTTTAGGTCTCGGAGGAATTATTGGAGGAACTAGGTCCGGCACAGAGTTTTCTACTAAAAATATATTATTGGAATCTGCGTACTTTTTTCCATCACCAATCAGAAAAACTGCAAAAGTATTAAATATTGATACTGATGCGAAATATAGGTTTGAAAGAGGCATAGATCCCGATTCTATAAAATTAGGTTTAGAACTTGGAATGTGCATGATACTGGACATGTGTGGTGGCGAGGCAAGCAAGTGTTCAATTGTAGGGAGGATAAAGAATGAAAGAAAAGTAATCGATTTGAAACCTGAAAAATTTTCAAAAGTTATTGGATTTTCAATTACAAGTGAAGAAATCAAAAAAATTTTATCCTCACTAGGATGTTCTTTAAGAATGAGTGGAAAAAAAATGAAGGTTTTGCCACCTACTTGGAGACCAGATATTAAGGAAGATATAGATCTTATAGAGGAGTTAACAAGAATTAAAGGTTACAACAAAGTACCTTTAATAGATCCAGAAAAAGAAAATATTAAAGATACCTTAAATTATAGACAAAAACTTTTTCATTTTGCCCAAAGATCAGTTGCTTCAAAGGGTTATACCGAAGCAATTACCTGGTCATTTACAGATTCAAAAACAGATACTTTGTTTTCAGAACTAAAAAGTGAGATTAAATTATCTAATCCAATTTCTTCTGATTTAGATGTTCTAAGATCATCCCTTTATTCAAATTTAATTATTAGTGCCAAAAAAAATATTCATAGAAATTTTGAAGATTTAATGTTGTTTGAAATAGGACCAGTTTTTAAAGGTAACAAGCCTGGAGAACAATTAACAATGATTGGTGCAATTAAAACAGGAAAATATTCTAGAAAAAATTGGATAGAAAAGGAAAGAAATTTTGATGTTTTTGACATAAAAAATGATGCTCTAAGAACTTTAAATGAAATTGGTATTGACAGTTCTAAGATAATGGTGAGCAATAAAACGAAAAAATGGTATCATCCAGGGAGATCTGGTCTCATATCATTGAGTTCATCTAACGGTTCAGAACTAGCATATTTCGGGGAAATTCATCCATCTATTATTAAAAAGTTGGATCTAAGAACTGATAACGTTTTAGGTTTTGAAATCTTTTTGGACAATATACCCGAGTCAAGAAAGAAAATAAGAGAAGCAAAACCTCAATTTATTGTTTCTGACTACCAAAAAGTAATTAGAGATTTTGCTTTTGTTATTGATGAAAAATATAGCTCTGGTGAAATTATTGGTTTGGTTAAAAAAATTGATAAAGAATTAATTAAAGATGTAAAAATTTTTGATGTTTATCAGGGGGATAATATTATTTCTGGAAAAAAATCTATTGCTTTTAATGTAACTTTAGAACCTAAAGACAAGACTTTCAGTGAAAAAGATATCGATCAAATAAGCACGAAAATTATATCAACAGTCCAAGAAACAACAGGCGCAACACTAAGATCCTAATGTCAACGAATGAAGCTATTCGCAATTTTTCAATAATTGCGCACATCGATCATGGCAAATCTACTTTAGCAGATAGATTGATTCATAAATGTGGAGGTTTAACAGATAGAGAAATGAAAGAGCAGGTTCTTGATTCAATGGATATTGAGAGAGAAAGAGGAATCACTATAAAGGCTCAAACTGTACGTTTAAATTATAAGGCCAAAGATGGAAAAAACTATCTTTTAAATATTATTGATACCCCGGGACACGTAGATTTTAGTTATGAAGTGAGCAGATCATTATCTGCATGTGAGGGATCGATCTTAATTGTTGATAGCTCACAAGGTGTAGAAGCTCAAACTTTAGCAAATGTTTATCATGCTCTAAACAACAATCATGAAATTATACCAATTTTAAACAAAATTGATTTACCAGCCTCAGATACAGAAAAAGTTAAAAAACAAATAGAAGATGTAATTGGAATTGATACCAAACATTCGATTAATTGTTCAGGCAAAACTGGGGAAGGAGTTGAAGAGATTTTAGAATCAATAATTAAAATTTTGCCTTTTCCCAAGGGAAATATCAAAGGTCCATTAAAATCACTGCTAGTAGATAGTTGGTATGATAGTTATTTGGGAGTTGTTATTTTGGTTAGAGTAATTGACGGAAGCTTGGAAAGAGGAATGCAAATTAAAACGATGTCAAATAACAACAAATATGTGGTAGAAAAAGTCGGTGTATTTACACCCAAACCAAAAAATGTTGATAAGATTTCATCCGGGGAAATTGGTTTTATCATTACTGGAATAAAAAATTTATCTGATACAAAGGTAGGCGATACAATATGTGATCCATCTAATCCCATAGACAGGCCTTTGCCTGGATTTAAACCAAGTAAACCTGTTGTATTTTGTGGTATATTTCCTGTTGATAATTCAGAATATCAAAAATTGAAAGATGGATTGGCAAAATTAAAGTTAAACGATTCAAGTTTTTCTTACGAACCAGAATCTTCAAGTGCACTTGGTCTCGGTTTCAGATGCGGGTTTTTAGGATTACTTCATCTGGAAATTATAACCCAAAGGTTAGAAAGAGAATTTGATATTAATTTAATTACTACAACTCCAGGGGTAATATATAAACTAAATAAAACAGATGGCTCCGTCAAAGAATTGCAAAATCCAACAGACATGCCTGATTCAACTCAAATTGTATCTATAGAGGAACCTTGGATTAAAGCTACAATTATTACGCCAGATGATTATCTGGGAGCAATTATAAAAATTTGTCAAAACAAAAGGGGAAAACAAAATAATATAACTTACTCGGGCAATCGTGCCGTATTAATTTATAAATTACCTTTAAATGAGGTCATCTTCGATTTTTATGATCGTCTTAAATCTATTTCAAGCGGTTATGCTAGTTTCGATTATGAAATTATAGGTTATAAAGAAGGCAATTTGGTTAAGATGGGAATTTTAGTAAATACCGAGCTTGTTGACTCCCTATCAATGATTATTCATAAAGATTTTGCTCATTCTCAAGGAAGGTTGGTTTGTGAAAAATTAAAAAAATTAATTCCAAGACATAATTTTCAAATTCCTATCCAAGCTGCTATAGGTGGTAAAATAATAGCACGCGAAACTATCAAAGGATTTAGAAAAGATGTTCTTACCAAAATTCATGGAGGCGGTGCACGAGATAGAAAAAGAAAACTTTTGGACAAACAAAAAAAGGGGAAATCGAGATCTAAACAATTTGGAAAAGTTGAAATCCCTCAAGAGGCCTTCATTGGAGTTTTGAAAATAAATAAGGATAATGGATAAAAGAGCTTTAACGCAAAAATCTTTGAATATTATAATTACATGTTTGTTTTTTAGCAATGTTGTGCAAGCGGAGAGTTCCTTACACGAATGTAAAGGAAATGATGATACACAATGGGTAAATTGCCAAGGAATGTACCACAAAGATCATCCCAAAAGACGATCTTATAAAGTTAAGTATGTGGGGGAGAGTTTGGCGATGCACCTGGCATGAGGCATGGCAAAGGAACATCAGAAGTTTATAAAAAGAAAAAACTTTTTGGAACTTATATTGGAGATTTTAAGAATGATAAATACAATGGCCAGGGGATTTACACATGGGCTGATGGAAAAAAATATGTTGGAGAATGGAAAAATGATAAAACATATGGTCAAGGAACTTGGACAAAGTTAAAATCGAATTGACCTTTGAAAAAACGGAGAGATGGCCGAGCGGTTTAAGGCGCAGGCTTGGAAAGCTTGTATACTGTTAAAGGTATCGTGGGTTCAAATCCCACTCTCTCCGCCATTAATTTATCAGTTGATTTTAATGCGCAATATTCTATTCTAGTCGCACAAGTACGAATCAATAAATAATTTAACAGGAGGAGAATCTATGTGGTGGGCAATTGCAGCAGTAGCAGTGGCGTACTGGTGGTATACGAACCAGTAGTTGCTTGATTATTACAAGATTACTAGATTTAACTCCTGCCGTTATACTCATTAAATTGTGGGTATACGGCTGGGGTTATAACTGGTTGGAATGTTATTAGTTAGTTGAAAAGAGAGATGAATTTATGACGGGTATTGTAATATTATTAGTGTTTTTTATTACAACTGGTACAGTAATTTAGAAAGATTCATAAAAGGTATATTTTAATAGATTGCTGAGGTTTAGGCTTGATTTGATGATTGAGCTGATTTTTTAAGCGGTGCGTATTCCATGCGCATGAATTTGTTTATCTACACTCAACAGTACCAAAAATTCCGAGTTTAGCTTTAGGTTCAATACCGAATGCAGGAACTTCATCGATTTCCAAAATTTCTATTTTCTTCTCCAATATTTCAAAATTTCCATAAGAAGAGCAAAATGCAAAAGCTTTTCTTTTGAAAGAATTTTCCAGTTTTATCACAACTTCTCTTGCTTTACCTTTCGATAATTCATATTCAGCAAGCACAACCCATTTCCTCGCCTCAATAGAAATTTTGCGTCTATTTTTTCCTGCTGAATCTTTTGTGTTAAGCTTTTCTAATATTTTACATTTTGTTTTCGTTCCGTTTTTATCTGTACAGGCTCCGGTTCCATGTTCAAATCCATCCACAAACTGACCTGTAAATGTTTGTCTATCAGAATATGTCAAAGTTCCCTGTCCATGTCGTTTATTATCCCTAAACTGGCCCACATATTTTGAACCATCAGGATATGCAAGAGTTCCTTCTCCATGAAGTTTATCGTCTTTAAATTGTCCAGTATATTTTTTGCCATCCTTCCAAGTTTTAACTCCACTTCCATGATTTTTTCCATCTTTCCATTTTCCATGATAATTTGATCCATCAGAATAAGTAAAAATTCCTTTTCCATGAGGTTTACCATCCTTAAATTGACCTACATATTTTGAACCACCAGCGTAAGTGGCATTTCCTTTTAGAATTTTTCCATCTTTAAATTGTCCAATAAACAAGTGTCCGATTTCATTTTTATATATGCCTTTACAATTTGACCATTGACTGTAAACATTTCCTTGACACTTGGGAATTGAACCTTGCTTCTTTGATATCTGATCTTGTGCTTTTATTACTTTTTCTTGATCTTCGCTAACTTTCGTTTTTTCAATTTTATCCTTGTTCCAATCAGCTTTTACGTTTGTACAATAACCTTCTTTTTTTTGACCAGAAGGTCTGAGAAGATCTATTCCACTTTCTTTTTTATAATACTGCCTGATTATTGTTTTAGAATCAGCTTTTAATTGATATTGTAGGTAAAAATCTTTATTTTTTTTATGTTGTATTTTTTTGCTAATGATTTTATTTTTTGTAATTAATTCTATCTCATCTGTCAATTCTTGAGAGCTTCCATCTGTTGTTTTTAAGTTTACTTTTATTTTGTTTTTTTCAAGATCTATTAAATAATTCCCATATACATTTTCACTTAGTTGACATTCTTTAAAATAATAGGATTCGGCAAAACCTATGCCGCAAAATATTGAACTCAAAAAAAGTATAAATAAAATTTTCTTTATCACGAAGCTACACTACACCTAATTGCTTGTAACGATCTTACAGAATCTCTAGAATCTGGTTAAGAAAATATTTCCATCTATATTTATATCAAAATCCTATGATTTTAGCTATATTCTATTGCAAATTTAGCCCAACTTATCTTTTTAACATATAAACTATGTATTGATTTTATTATAAAAATTATTTATGTGTTTATGAATAATTAGTATTCGATTAATTAATCTGAAAGGAAAAATATCATGTGGGTAGAACTAGCAGTATTGGTTGCCTTGGTGTGGTACTTCCAAAATCAATAGATCATTATTGGGTTAAGTGGAGTTATATAGCATAACCCTCGTTGTACACTTTGAAATTGAAGTGTAAGATGAGGGTTGGCACGGCATCTTGTATTTTTATTTTGAAATTTGGAGATGACACACATTAAGGAAAGGTGTGTTCTTTGTTCAGGATCCTTGAATAAAAATTCAAGGTTGAATAATAACTAATAGATTGAAGATTTGTTTGAACTATTAAACAAATAGTTGATTTTTATGTGGCATGTCTTAATGTACACTCCGATTGAGATTTATAAAAAAACTTAAATCAAAAAGTTAAAAAAAACGTAAACTAAAGGGAGAGAAAAAATGTTAGTTGTTTTAGTAGGCGCATTTCTAGCACTTTATTGGTTAAATCAACAGTAGTTGATAAATCGACTAATAAAAATTAAAACCCCCCGTCTACACTTTCAGTATGGTGTAAGCGGGAGGTGGTTGTGCGTCGTTTATACGTTTTTGAGACCCTATTTTTTGCACTTCCATCACTATTTTAGTTATTAATTAATTTTAATACGAAATTTTTTTGTATATAATTTATTTACCATTTGTTAAATAAATTTAACTAATTAAAGGAGTAATTTATGGAATGGGTATTAGCAGCAGTTGTTGTTGGGTACTTGTACTGGACAACAACACAGTAAGTGGTTTTTTTATATAAATAAACTTAGTGGTCGGTGTTAACATGACGAACATTTGGTCAGGTAGCACCGACCAAACGATATCACCATTTAGAAGAATATTCGGTCTCTGATTTTCCCGTCTTATGTGGTTAAGAGGTTAATGTTGCGTCCACCAGATTACTATGACGGCCACCGCTAGAACTGCCCAAACCATGTATTTCTACTTCCTTTCTTTATTCTTATAAATTTAATTAAGTTGTGACTTATTCAAAGTACCGAAGTGTATCATTTTTAATTATGTTAGCCAATTCTTCTAATTCCAATAACTTTTAGATTTGCCGTTTTATAAACCTTATCAATTGTTGTATTAATAGGCATAATAACAACTTTTTTTAGTGGTCCATATGCGTGGATTAACTTGCTCTTCGAAATAACCACAGCCACATGTCCCTTCCAAAAAATTAAGTCATTTTTTCTCATATTGTTTAGTTTAATTTTTTTTTTAAAGTATTTAATTTGATCTTTGGTATCTCTTGGGCAGAATTTGTTATTATAGTTAAGAAATAGTTGAATTAATCCCGAACAATCAATTCCACTAAAATGCTTGCCTCCCCATTTATACTTTGCATTAACGAATTTTTTTATATTACGAAAAGGATCTTTCCTTGTCGAATTTATCTTTTCCAAATCATTTT
>Ga0187827_10008061_pt1 | contig 11525 bp, 12 predicted proteins | sample ETNtaG_39_FD_167969 | JGI IMG/M metagenome (GOLD analysis project Ga0187827, IMG submission 167969) | Marine microbial and viral communities from oxygen minimum zone, Eastern Pacific Ocean - ETNP2014_SV_150_PacBio MetaG (Illumina Assembly) | ecosystem: Environmental > Aquatic > Marine > Hypoxic... | reverse complement strand
ACATCACCTTTTACAACCAGCTCAGGCTGCATTCATACTTGGGCTATCGCAGTCCAAATAACTTTGAAAAATTGAAACTTGCTTAACCCCTTGTCCACTTTTTTGGGGGAACTTCATGATCCGGATGGTGCTGATAGGGTGCTGGAAGAGTTTCGCGGAATTTTGGAAGATTCCACTATCGGGAAGATAGGGCACAACATCAAGTTCGACTATTCTGTTCTCCTATGGCACGGTTTAAGGGTTCAGGGAAAGCTCTTCGATACGATGCTCGCCGCTTGGTTGGCGGTACCTGACCTAAGGCGCAGCATGGACTATCTTTCTGAAGCATTGCTGGCCTACACACCCATCAAGATCACATCGCTTATTGGAGAAAAAGGGGAGCAGCAAAAGAGCCTACGCGAGGTGGACGTCGAAAAGGTGGCAGAATATGCCGCAGAAGATGCAGACATCACGCTGCAGTTGTCGGATGTGTTACGACCAAAGATTGAGGAGATGGGCCAAGCGGAAGTTTTCGAGACAGTGGAGTGTCCGCTCGTGCCCGTACTTGCCCATATGGAGTATGAAGGCGTTCGGATGGACGTCGATGTGATAAAAGGGCTATCTGAGGATCTGAAGTCTGAGATCTCCTCTGCTCGGAACGAAATCTTTGAGCTGGCGGGAACAGAGTTTAACCTGAATTCTCCCAAGCAGCTCGGGGAGATGCTATTCGATACTCTAAAGTTGGATCCAGATGCCAGACGGACGGCTAAGTCGGGACAGTACCAAACGAGCGAACGGGTACTCCAACGGTTGGCTCACAAACATGCAATTGTCCAGAAAATTATGGACTACCGAGTATGCGCCAAATTGAAGTCGACGTATGTCGATTCTCTGCCTGGATCTGTGTTTGAGGGAACCGGGCGGGTGCATACCCATTACGAGCAGGCAGTAACGGCTACGGGCAGGATGCAGTCCCACGGGCCAAACCTCCAGAATATTCCCATCAGGACAGAGAAGGGGCGGGAGATTCGCAAGGCATTCGTGCCCCGCAATAGCGATTTCGTCCTGATGTCTGCAGACTATTCGCAGATAGAGTTGCGAGTGGCCGCAGAGATCAGTGGCGACGTGGGGATGGGACAGATATTCAGTGAGGGTGGCGATATTCACACCGCTACTGCGGTAAAGATTTATGGTGTGGATAACGAAGAGATGAGGCGGCGAGCGAAGACCGTGAATTTTGGCATCATTTATGGAATCTCACCCTTCGGCCTTGCAGAGAGGCTCGACATCCCTCGAACTCAGGCCGCAGAGTTGATCGATCAGTACTTCGAGCAGTTTCCCGGAGTGAAAAAGTATACAGAGGATACGATTTCTTTTGCGAAAGAGCACGGTTATGTCGAGACCATAATGGGCCGGCGCCGATATTTGAGAGATATCAACTCCAGGAATACCACTACTCGGAAGGGAGCGGAGAGGAATGCCATAAACTCCCGCATACAGGGTACTGCAGCTGATATGATCAAGATAGCTATGAGCTTGATCCAGGACGAGATGTCGCGTCGCAGACTCAATAGCCGGATGTTGATGCAAGTCCACGACGAACTGGTTTTCGATATGCATCGGGATGAAGCGGACGAGCTGATGCCTATTGTCGAGCGCTTGATGGCAACGGCGATTCCTATGTCTGTTCCCATTGTCGTAGAGATGGGCGTGGGCGAACACTGGCTGGAGGCCCACTAATTACTCTTTGGGGGAGTGAATGGATCAATCGAAAGCTCTAAAGGATTTGGCAGACCAAGTCCTGGGGCTCCAAAATCAGATCTGTCAGTACCTGGTAGACCACGTGGGCATGGTTCTGAACTCGCTATCCACAAGTCAGAGGGTCTGGTTGTGGCCGTTAGGGTGTTTATCAAGGAAGAACAAGGAGATGACCAAGATGGGCAATCCACATTAGGAAGGTAAGAGACGAATTGAACGCAAAAATCGAGACAGTGATTATGTGCACGCGCAGAATGAGGAAGATGATAAAGTTTTACTCCGATGCTCTCGGCATTGGACCGTTTCTAGCATATCCCGACGAGAAACATATGGGGTGTAACGTAAACGGGGTCTATCTGGGATTTGACAGCGCAAAGGCTGTATCCGGCACCAGCGAAGCGGTGACGATATGGTTCACTGTAGACGATCTCCACGAGACCTTTGAGCGATGCCTATCTCTTGGTGCACGCGTCAGGGACGCCCCGAATCTGAAGCCGTGGGGAGACATCACGGCGTCGGTTTATGATTTGGACGGAAATGTTCTGGGCTTGGTGCATAGAAAAAGGAATCAGTTTGTAAGTGGGTGCGATAGAGATTCGGAGGAGGGGGCAGATCGAGTAGATGACGCGGTAAAGGGCGAGGGCTGTTGAACAGATTCGATCCAGGTTACCCCGCGAAGAGGGGTGGGCGATTTTGGGCGAAATGGGTCTGGTGGACTTAAAAACCGAGGGTCAGCTGGCTCTTGGGAATACTGAATTGGGAGGCGTAGAATACTGTCCATCTCCTCGTGATTCAGCCCAGGAATGAGAGGAGCGAGCATAATCCCTACAGGGATTTGCGCGTCTGCGAGGGATCGTAGGCAGGCCAGCCGTTTGTTGGGTGCCGATGCCCTCGGTTCCATTTTCTCGGAAAGTTCTTGTTTCAGCGTAGTGATGGATAGATTTACGTGGACGAGATTGTAGGCCGCCATCTCACGGAGGATATCCAGATCCTGGAGGATGAGGTGGTTTTTTGTGATAATACTCACAGGGTTGCGGTATTCAAGGAGCACTTCCAGGCATTTTCGGGTAATTCTGAATCGCCTCTCTGATGGTTGGTTGCAGTCGGTATTTCCAGATAGGGCAATGACCTGAGGTTTCCAGCTTTTTCTCCGAAGCTCATTGGCCAGAAGTTCTGGAAGCTCCTTTTTTACTATGATTTTGCTCTCAAAATCCAACCCAGAGGAGAGGTCCAAATATTCGTGGGTAGGCCTCGCGTAACAGTATATACACCCGTGTTCGCACCCCCGGTATGGATTTATTCCGAATTCGAAGGGGATATCGGGGCTTTGGTTCCGGACGAGGGCGGAACGCGTTGCGTCTGAGAAATACTCTGTTCGTACCCTCTCCTGCAACACCGCAGGGTCTATTACTGTGTGGGTCGATTGGAAACGGTTTTTTGGGTTTTTGCCTGTGGATCTGCCAATAGGTTGCATAAGCAAACGGTCTCCTTTGGCAAGCATACTGAACATGTGTTCACCTGTCAAGGGTGGCTTTAATGATTTGAGGTAAGATGGTGTGTTGGCCTTTTTGGAAATTACCAACTACGCGCTGATCGATCACCTGACTGTGGAATTTTGCCCGAAACTCAACATCATTACAGGGGAGACCGGTTCGGGGAAATCGATACTCATCGATGCCTTAAATATGGTGCTTGGGGGGCGCACAAGCGTTGATAGCATCCGTACTGGCGAAGAGTTGTTCACTGTAGAAGCGCGCTTTTTAGTGGCAGCTGCTCACCCTGCGAGTAAATTCGTCGAAGAAGGAGCAGATGTTCTGGTTCTTAGGCGTGAACTGGCAGCATCTGGCCGAAGCAGGTGTTTCGCAAATGGCCGTCGGATCGGTGTCCGAGCCCTCCGCGATTTGGGACGTTTGTTGGTAGATCTCCACGGGCAGCACGACCATCAGTCCTTGCTGGATACACATAAACATCTGGATTTTCTGGATGCGTTCGGGAAGCTTGAATATGAGCAAGAAAGAGTGGCAGCCGTCTATCGAGAGTTGAGCGAATTAGAATCTAGGCAGGAGAGGTCGCGCCTCGACGTTGCCGATTTTACCGCAAGGCGGGAGTTGTTATCGCACCAGGCAGACGAGATCAGATCAGCCGATGTGCAGCCTGAAGAGGATGAGGAGCTTTTGGAGGCGCTCGGAAGGCTATCGCATGCAGAGCGTCTGCTGGAAATAGCACAAGAGATAGAGAATATTCTGTATGAACAAGATCGGTCAGTGGCGGAACTCCTCGGAATGGCGGAGGGTTTGGCACAGGAGGGGGCAAGCAGTGATGTGTCATTTGGCGCTCGGGTGAAAGAGGTTGCTGAATTGAGATACGCTGCGGAGGAGATCACCCGACAGATGAGCACTTATGCAGGCGGGATAGACTCGGATCCTGCCGAACTCGCGAGAGTCAACAGCCGGTTGGATGAACTGTCTGTATTAAAGAAGAAATACGGTGGCGATATACACAGCATTATTTCTGTGGGCAAAAAGGCGGAGGAGGAGCTCGTCAGGCTTAGGGGTTCTGAGGACTTGTTGTCCGGTTTAGAGGAGGAGATAGCTCAGGCGAGGGACGCATTCTCTACCGCATGTCGGGATCTGGCGGCAAAGCGAAAAGAGGCGGCATTTGCCCTTTCGGAAGCCATAAAAGCTTCTCTGGTGGATTTGGGCATGGCAGATGTGAATTTCGATGTTGATCTTGCCTGGCACAAAGATCCAGAAGGCTGTGCTGAAATCGATGGCGAGAACTACGCGGCGGATGAAAGGGGGTTAGAGACGGGGGAATTCCTAATATCTACCAATCCCGGAGAGGAGTCTCGCCCCCTCGTGAGGGTTGCATCCGGCGGCGAGATATCAAGGATTATGCTCGCGATGAAGACGATCCTTACGGGAACTGACTCAGTTCAGGTTCTCATATTCGACGAAATTGATACGGGAATATCCGGTCGAGTTGCCGATGCTGTTGGGAGGCGGTTGGAAGAGCTGTCCAGTCTGTACCAAACGGTTTCCATCACACACTTGCCGCAAATAGCAGCCAGAGCGGATCTCCACCTTTCGGTAAGAAAGCAAGTCGTTTCAGATCGGACAACAACACGAGTAGATATCTTGAGCGATGAGGAAAAGGTTCAGGAAATAGCTTCGATGATGGGGGGTACAGACGTGTCGGAATTGACGATCAGACACGCGAGGGAACTGATTGGGGAAGCAGGTCGAAGGTAGGCTCGAGATATCGCATGCGGGCACGCACCGCCCGAGAAAGGTCAGAGCAGAAAAGGAAGTGGTGGTGGTAACCCACACGCGATTCACGAATTATACGGATTGTGTGAGTCAGAATCAAGACTATTCTTGGCTCCCGTCGGCCATGGCCTTATCGAGATGTCGTGGTATTTCCAAACGATGATAGCACCACAGTTTCCTGACTTTACGAGTGTGATGTCGAAGAGATCTTTGCAATCCTCGGCCCGGTTTAAGCATCTAATGGTGGTTATTGCCAGCAGGGAAAGGTATTCCATATTATTTCGAGTTGCGGGCGATTACTTCAGCTGCTAAGGAGAGATAGTCTTGTGCGCCTGAGCTGAGGACATCGTACAATATGAGAGGTTTTCCGCTGTTGGGTGCTTCCGTTATGCGGTCGTTTCTTCGGATTTTTGTAGTGTATACCAACGAACCATATTTCTCGGCAAGTTCCGCTTCGATTTCTGAGGCGAATCTGTGAGATGGGCTGTACAGGGTCAGCAGGATGCCCTCGATATACAACATCTCGTTCAAGCGCTCTGTTACGCGTTCTATGGTTTTCTGCAACATCGCCAGCCCTTTCTTGGCAAGGAACTCCGCCGGAACGGGTACGAGTACGGAGTGGGCAGCTGTGAGCGCGTTGACGGTCAGTATGTTCAGGGGTGCTGGACAGTCCAAGAAAACATAGTCGAAGTTTTGCTTGGCAGATGCAACGAGCGCATCCCGTAGGCGTGTTTCCCTAGACACCATGCCCACGAGTTCCAACTCCCCCCCGCTGAGGTCGATATGGGAGGGAACGGCTTTTAGATAATCGAGGCTCGTGTCGCAGATGCAATCTTCCACGCGCTCCCCATTGACGAGCACCTCGTAGATGGTGGATTGCTCTGGTGTCGGATCGATGCCAACGCAGCTGGTGGAATTGGCTTGAGGATCGAGATCTATAAGCAGCACACGCTTTTCTGCTGCGGCGAGGGATGCTGAAAGATTCACGGATGTCGTGGTTTTCCCAACGCCGCCTTTTTGATTGGCAACGGCGATTATTTTGGCCATCTGATTACGCAATCAGGAAAGTAGGTGGTAGGGATTCTGTCGGGTGATTTTACGACAGGAAGCTTTCCAAGTCAACATCTGAAACTTGCGGCAAAAGGGTGTGACGGTCGGCTTATTTCTATGTTGCCATTTCGGGTATAGTTGGTTGATTTTTGGGGGAGGTCGAGATTCGTGGATACTGGGTATGTATTAGATATCTACTGGAGCCGACCACATGTCAGGATGGTGGGCAGGCTGGAAAACGGGGAGACGTTCGAGTGTCGGTGCTCCTATTCGAGAAGCCAGTTCTTCGTGCGTGAGGGCATGGTTGATCGCTTGCCTTTAGGCGAAAAAACGGACGTCTTGACGACCGATCTGATAACGATGGATGGGGAGTCCGTCCGCAGGATCCTACCTGAGTCGGACGGAGTGCGGCAGGCTATGCTGGACTCGGGGGTGAGCACCTATGAGGCGGATCTGAGTACATCGATGAAATTTCAGATCGACATGGGGCTGGGCAGGAAAATAAAGATAGGTGGTGAGTGGTTATGTGGGAACCATGTCGATAGGGCCTACCTGAACCCAATAACTCAAGCCGATGATGTTGATGAGCGGGTGCCCAACCTCCACGCAATGTCTATGGATATCGAAACCTCTGCACGGGGGGAAGTAATTGCGGTTTCGCTTTGCGGGTACTGGTTAGGCCAGAAAAGGTATTCTGAGCAGATCCTCACCGTTGGGCCAGAAAAGTCGGTTGGTGCTGTCACGTATTTCGCCGACGAATGCGCTCTTCTCCAGGGATTTAAAGAGAGGATAGGGCTGGCCGATCCCGATCTGCTCATCGGGTGGAACATTGCAGATTTTGACATGCGTGTGCTCAGGGATCGGTTTGAACATCGCGGCGTTCCTTTTGCGCTGGGAAGAACCAAGCAGAAGTCGTGGATTCCCGAAGGCAGGCGATGGGGTGGCAATGCAGTTGTGGTGCAGGGACGCCAGGTCGTCGATTTAATGCACGTAATACGCCGTCGGCCAGAACGCTACGAGGACTACCGCCTAGACACGGTTGCCCGGAAGCTGATAGGAAGGGGAAAGCTCGTTGATGCCAACATTGAGGAGTTGGAGCGCCTGAGGTTGGAGAATAAGAGCCAGTTCTTGGACTACTGCCTCGAAGATGCCAGGTTGGTTCGAGAGATCGCAGAGAGAGAGGACGTGCTCAATCTCGCTGTTCGGAAGAGTATCCTGACGGGCCTGCCGATCAGTCGTGCGGATGGTAGTATTGCCGCATTCGATCTTATGTACGGACAGGGTCTTCGCAAACGAGGAGTGGTGGCACCAACACTTGGTGTGGACAGACTCGGGAGAGGGGGGGCACCCGGAGGGATGGTGTTGTCTTCGCGTCCGGGCATCTACGAAAACGTATGGGTTTTCGACTTTAAAAGTCTCTATCCATCAATTATGATGACGCTGAATATCGATCCCCTGGCTTACACGATGGCACTGAAAGGCGATGTGCCGTATCTGGAGGCACCCAATGGGGCTAGATTTGCAAGAGCACTGGGCATACTGCCAGAAATCCTGGAGAAACTGTGGGACAGCCGAGAGCGTGCAAAAAGTGCTGGGGATGCTGTAGGGGCGTTTTCGTACAAAATCACAATGAACTCGTTTTACGGGGTGCTGGCATCGGGAGACTGCCGATTTGCAAATTCCCAAATTGCTGGGGCGATTACGAAGTTTGGCCATGAGGTGCTTGAGTGGACGAAGAGCCTCATTGAATCGATAGATGGGAAAAATCAGCATGAGGTGCTGTACGGTGATACCGACTCGCTGTTTGTTATTTCTCGGTTTAAAGGCGACAAAGATGCCGTGGTATTGGAAATGGGGCGATCTCTCTGCGAGTGGGTAAACAATAAACTGCAAGAATACGTATCGGAAACTTATGCTGTTGAGTGTAGAATGGAACTGGAGTTTTCTAAGGCGTACCGAAAGTTTTATCTGCCCTACCACAGGGGATCCGATCGGGGTCGTGCCAAGGGATATGCGGGCACGATTATCGGTGTGAGTGAGGAACCCGAAGTCGTAGGAATGGAGGCAGTTCGGAGGGACTGGACAGATTTGTCACATAATTTGCAGCGGAAACTTCTGAAGCTAATTTTCCAGGACAGGCCCGTCGGGGACATCGAGGAGATGATTTGGGACGAGGTCTGTGCTATTCGTGGTGGCGAAAGAGATGGGGAATTGGTCTACCGGAAAAGGTTGCGAAAGGAGATTAACGCATATGCGAAGGTTCGTCCGCCGCATGTTAGAGCCGCCAGCATTTCAGGTGCAAAAAAAGGTGATCTCATAAGATACATAATGACCATCAACGGCCCGGAGCCTCTGGGAACTGTGAAATCTGCTATCGACTACGGGCACTATGTCGAGAAGCAGGTTGCTCCCATCGTCGAAAGTGTAGCGCGGGTATTTCCAATAGATTCTCGTTCGGCCCTCTTTGGAGAGCGTCGGCTACTTTTTTAGCCAACGGGTGGAGACTGCATGCTGAACCCCCTCAAGATCTGGGAAGAGATAAAAGATGACGATGAATTTACAGATCCAGTGGTCGTCGTTGCACCAGAGGACGCCGAAGGCTGGCAGGGGTTGCCGATAGATGTGTTCGTCGATAGGAAGCAGGAGCGATGTTATGTTGTGGTTTGTGAGCGTGAGGAGCTCATCGCCAGCTTTCTGGGTGAGAACTCCGGATAGTCAAGATTTTGGATAGACAGCCTTGACAAAACACCTGAACGTATGTATAAATGCTCCGTGTGAGGGAATGAACACTTTCATGGGAGCAAGAATGAAGATTTATGTGGCATCCAGCTGGAGAAATTTGAGATATCGTTCTGTTGTCAAAGCGCTTGTTACTGCGGAACATGATGTTTTTGACTTTCGCAATCCCTATGGGCAACCTGCTGTTGAATTCGAAAAGGATTTTTCTGGGAACTGTAGTTACGAAGATTTTTTGACTTCGGGTCAAGCCGTCGATGCATTTCGCAGAGACTACGAGGCTATGAGGGGGGCAGACGCCTGTGTTCTCGTTCTTCCGAGCGGTCGATCCTCGCATCTGGAAGCAGGGTGGTTTATTGGAGGGGGAAGGCCGTGTTATATACTGGCAGAGAGGGACGCGGTCGAACACCCTGAACTGATGTATGCTATGGCGAAAATGGTAACACCCCATTTAGAGAATTTAATAGAGGCCCTCGAAAAGGAAAGCAGGACACAATTGTGCCCTGCTGCTGACGACGATTAGATGTCTATTTTTCAGTCTCTTCAACCCCCACTGACTCTTACAAGGTTCTTCACTTTTCCACATTAGAGCACAGATCCCTCTATGGATCTTGGCAATCAACGCCATACACTCCAGCCTTAGAAATCCTTTCTTCCTCCAAATTTTGCATATCGCCATCTTGCGATCGCTTCTGGCGACATCTGAGCGAATTCTTTCTCCCGTTGACTCAGGTGATCTTTGTGGGCGAGCGTATTGGCCAACTTGCGCCTAACCCAGTCGATGTCTTCCTTTGGGCTCCGATCAAAGAGTATTTTCACAATCTGGAGACACTCCTCGTGAAGGACATCGTTGTCCTCGTCGCTTTTGTGTTCTGCCTTCTTCAGCGCTTCCAGTCGATTTTTGAGATCCGCCGACGACCAGCTGAAATAATCTTTGTTTATCTTCTCCATTCTTGCCGTGATCCCCCTTATAATTATAACAAGGCTGCATTTTATTAGGTGAAATTTACAGTGGAGGCACCTGCTTCTAAATAGCAGGACACTGCCTGCAGGCGCTCTTCGATGTTGGAAATCTGGGACTCGCTCAGTTCGGAAAAGGCTCGAACATTGAATTTGATATCGGATCTGGTTCTTTTATGATTCCATGTCGCTATCGCAGTCCCTCGGTGAAGTATAGTTGCTTCTGTATGGGAAGATTTAAAAACCCGTCTTAAAAACGACGGTTGCACAAGCCGTGTTTTGTTCTTGTAACCTGCGAAGAGTGGGTCGTGTTTGGGAAGTATATTCATATCTGGGAGTTTTGGGGGATCAAGGATGGCACCTCTGTGCTTTTTCAATACAAAGTAGGTATCGTCAGATCCGGATATCTGTACTCTGGTGAAACGAGAATTTTGGGTGTGTATATATTCAGAACAGCGGGCCATCGACAGGCCTGACCAAGTTGAGAAATCCGCGATTCTTGCGGGTCCGAAACCCCCGAGATAACGCAAAAAGAGTCTGTTTACGGTATCTTCGAAAAGGCACAAAAGCCCATAGTTCTCTGTGAATTTATACGAACTATTCACCAAATGCATCAAATTCCGATCAGTTTTTGCCATTAACTGAACCGTATTTTTGACGTTTTTGACTTTTACGAGCGACTGCTTTTTTCCAAACACTCTTCGAAACCAGGAGGCCGTAACACCGGGGCACCTAGCCAGTATGGCAAGCGGGGCTTCAGCATGATAGTGAAAGGCAAACAGACGCCTAACGACCGACGTGGGTCTGGTGAGTGGGTCGGATAGGCTCTGGTTACGCAAAACTACAGCAATTGCTTGCTCTGGAGATAAAACTGGTAGTTTCGCCATGATTAAACCTGAGGCGCTTTTGGTTTTATAGTAAGTTGTTCAATAACATCCAGATTGTTGCCTTCCCAATCTCTTCTCAGTGAATCGGGCCACTGATCTATGAGCATTACCGCTCTTAGATCAGGGTGCTCTATATCTCCTATATTTTGGAGTGTATCTAAAGCGATAACGATCTGCCTATCTTCTATACCAGCCTCATACATACACACGGCGATCTGTTCGCTCAAATCATGGCCGTCGATAGATTCCCGGTTAAGTTTGATCATGGGGGCGTTCTCCAATTGGGGAAGTTGGGGGATCGAGAACATACCGCAAAATTAAACTAATGGTGCGTTGGGCGCAAATGCAAATCTAAGTGACTTGTTGGGTAGAGAAGTCGAAACCAAACAGCGCCAGAGGACTATTTGGGAAGCGGGTAAGAGTTGTCATAACCGAAGTCAAGTACAGATGCCCATATTCTGGAAGTCGGCCTGCGGACTGTGCAAATAAGCTGGATTCGGGCACAGGCGTGTTCAGGAACGCGGTATTGAAAAAACTTGCCAAGCGCTGTATCGACAATCTTTTGGGCTAACTCGGGCAATGCCGATCTTTGAGTTATTCTCGGTTGATCCAGTTTGCAAGAAAATATGGTAACAGGGGGTTCCGCGAACACCAGACCTTACATACTGAAGTATTCTTTCATTGGTTCGAAATAATAATCGACCCATCCCTGTTTATACTTCATGCCATCTTCAGGTAATCTTTTATGGCGAATCGTAACATGAGCGCCATTACCGTCAGCATCAAACAATATTTCCAGAATCGAGTCGGGAGCATCTGGATCAAATTCAGTCGTTCGCCACGACTGTAGAATCCTTTTTCCTCCATGAAGCGTGGGCCTCCCCCG
>Ga0187827_10008057_pt1 | contig 11527 bp, 10 predicted proteins | sample ETNtaG_39_FD_167969 | JGI IMG/M metagenome (GOLD analysis project Ga0187827, IMG submission 167969) | Marine microbial and viral communities from oxygen minimum zone, Eastern Pacific Ocean - ETNP2014_SV_150_PacBio MetaG (Illumina Assembly) | ecosystem: Environmental > Aquatic > Marine > Hypoxic... | reverse complement strand
CTTGGGGAGGTGACCGTGTTGGCGCCGGAGCGGAACTGGTCGGTCTCCGGCCACGTGAAAACGCTGCACCGGCCGCTGCGCGTGCACGCCACCACGCTCGCGGACGGCAGCCCCGCGCTGACCACGGACGGCGCGCCCTCCGATTGCGTGGCGCTGGCTTTCCTGGGGGTGGTGGAACGGTCGATTGATATGGTGGTTTCGGGCATTAACCCTCACCACAATCTCGGTCATGATGTCACCTATTCCGGCACGGTGGCCGCCGCGATGGAGGCGGCCATCTGGCGCATTCCCGGCATCGCCGTCTCGACCGAATACGACGCGGAGATTGGCTACGCGCCGGCAGCCGAACTAGGCCTGCAGCTGGCCCGGCAGGTGGCAGCGCGGGGCCTGCCGCGTTACACTGTGTTGAACATCAATGTGCCCGCCGCGCCGCTTGAGCAAATAAAGGGATTCAAAATCACCCGTCAGGGCATGCGAGTTTATCAGGACGAGCTGGTGCGGCGAGAAGATCCGCAGGGAGAGCCTTATTACTGGATTGGAGGCGACCCGCCCAGCGGCATCGCCGAGAACGGCACCGATATCGGCGTGCTGGCGGAGAACTGGGCATCGGTCACTCCGCTGCAACTTGACCTGACGTCATACTCTTTCATGGAAAAGATGCGTGATTGGGAGTTGGAGGTGACGGGGGACAGCGGCTGACTGGGTGCGCTGGTGCGACAGGCATTATTCTTCACAAGACCATATGTGTGAAAACGGAGGTAATTCGCGATGAATACGGCGACTGATTCGGCCTCACGCGACGACAAACGAGCCTGGCGTTCGTGGGCACTGTACGATTGGGCAAACTCGGCCTTTGCCACCACGGTGATGGCCGGCTTCTTCCCCCTGTTCTTCAAAGAATACTGGGCGAATCCGAACAACCCGAACGAGAGCACATTCTACCTGGGCATGGCTAATTCAATCGGCTCTATCATCGTGGCGGCGCTGGCGCCGTTTCTCGGTGCGGTGGCTGATCGGGGCACGGCGAAAAAGAAATTCCTCGCCCTGTTCGCATTCCTGGGCGTCATAATGACCGGCGGCCTTTGGATGGTGCAGCAGGGCCAGTGGCGCATGGCAGTGTTGTTCTACGTGCTCGCCGCGGTCGGTTTTTCTAGCAGCAACATTTTCTATGATTCACTTCTGCCCGGAATCGCGCGCAAGGAGAAGGTGGATTATGTTTCCACTCTCGGCTTCGCGTGGGGCTATATCGGCGGCGGGCTGCTCTTTGCGCTGAACGTGGTTATGTTCCTGCAGCCGGCACTGTTCGGAATTCCCGATGGGCCCACTGCCATCAGGATTTCTTTCATCACCGTGGCGGTGTGGTGGGCGCTGTTCTCAATTCCAATCTTCCTCTTCGTACACGAGTCGAGCATTTACGCGCCCGTAGGGCTGGGCGAGGCCATAGTATCCGGCTGGAAGCAACTCTGGTCGACTCTGCGCGACATCCGCCATCTGAACGTGGTGGGGCTTTTTCTGCTGGCATACTGGTTCTACATCGACGGGGTGGATACGATCGTGCGCATGGCGGTGGACTACGGCATGTCGCTGGGCTTTGACAGCAGCGCGCTTATCACCGCGCTGCTGCTGGTGCAATTCATCGCCTTTCCGGCCGCGCTGTTGTACTACCGGCTAGCTGCTCGCATCGGCGTGAAAACGGCCATTATGTACGCCATTGGCGGATACGGCGTCATCACCTTCCTCGGCTATTTCATGCAGGAAACATGGCATTTCTACACGCTGGCGGTGATGGTGGCGCTTTTCCAGGGCGGCATCCAGGCGCTTAGCCGCAGCCTGTACACCCGTCTCATCCCCGCCGAAAAGTCGGCGGAGTTCTTCGGCTTCTACAATATGCTCGGCAAATTCGCCGCGGTTGTCGGGCCTTCTCTGATGGGAACGGTTACGCTGATGACCGGCAACGTGCGCACCGGCATTCTTTCGGTGCTGGTTCTGTTTGTCCTTGGAGCGTTCTTCCTGGCGCGGGTGGATGTGGCCCGGGGCGAGCAGCTCGCCAGGGAGTACCTGGCGAGCTGATATGCAACAATGGCGCAGCAGCAGACCGACAAGTTCCTGATTGCGATTGTGGCCGGCGCGCTAGCCCTTGTGGTGAGCGCGTTTCTAGTGGCGCGCTCGCTTCCCGAGCCGGTTTACCAATCTGAGCATACGCCGGAGGGGGTGGCGCAAAATTACCTGCTCGCGCTGCGGCAGCGCGATTTCGGGCGTGCGTACGGCTATCTCTCTTCGGAGCTTCCCGGCTATCCCGAAACTGCAGAGGCGTTCGGGGAGCTGGTGCTGGATTACCCCTGGGAGTTCGGCATTGACGAGCGTGAAGGCGGTCAGCTGCAGGTGATCGAGATGGACATCAGCGAGGAGCGAGCCAGCGTGCGCGTGCGCGAGACGCGCTTCCGCTCGGGCGGCCTGTTCGATAGCGGCCAGAGCACGCATACCTTCCGGATCAAGCTGCAACGCGAGGACGGCAGCTGGCACATCCGTCATGCGGGCAGCTACTGGTCGCACTGCCTGACCGAGAAGAGCGCATGCGAGCTCGGCGGGCCGAAGGATTAGCGATGACGACCGTGCGCCGCTGGTATCTTTTCCTGGTCTGCGCCGTCAGCCTGCAGGCGCTCGCCTGGGCTGTCATCTGGCTGCTGCGCGGGATGCTGCTGCCGAGCCTGCGCGCCGACGCGGAGCTGTTCTCGGTGCAGATTGCCATTATCGTCATCGGGCTGCCCATTTTTCTGTGGCACTGGAGCAAGGCGCGTGGCCAAGCGCGGCCGCGCGCGGAGGATGGCCGCGTGGAGCTCGGGCCGTTTCCGATCTACCTTTATGGCATGCTGGGCGGGTTCATCGCGCCGGTGGCGACCAATGCTGTCACCTTACTGCAGGCGCTCTTCCGCATTATTCTCGGTCTCGGCGATAAACCACTCCCCAGTGATCTGCTGCCGGGGGAGGCAGGCGTGCACGCCGGGGTTGCGCTGGCGGTTCTGGCCGGGCTGACGCTTGTTTTCCGGCAGCTTGAGCGCCGCGCGCCCTCCGCGCGCGAGGCGGTGAGCGGGCAACTCTCGGATGTGCGCCGGGGATTCTTGCTGGCTCTCAGCGTCGCCGGTCTCTCTCTGACTGTGGCCAGTCTGATTGGCCTGCTGCGCTGGCTTCTTTTCCAGATTGGCGCGGATGGGATAAGCATTGCCAGCGGCGGGGAGGTGGTTCCGGCGCAGGCCGCCCGTCTTCTGGTCGGGCTGCCGCTGTGGCAATTGCCCTGGCAACGGGCGCAGGCGCTCTTCCGCAGCGGGGGCGCGGAGGAACGGGAATCCGCGTTGCGAAAGCTTTACCTTTATGCGCTCGTGTTCGTCGGCTCACTGACGGTGGTTACCACCGCGGCGACGGTGCTGGCTGGGGTGTTGCGTGTATGGCTCGGGCTGCCGAGCAGCGGCGAGTTGCGCACCGTGCTGACCGCTATGGCCGTGTTCGGTCTGGTGTGGGCCTTTCACGCGCTGGCGCTGCAGCGCGATGCCGATCTCGCGCCGGATTTGCCCACTCAGGCGGCAATCCGCCGTCTTTACCGCTACATTCTGGCGACGATCGGACTGGGAGCGCTGCTGATTGGCGTGGGCGGCGACATCAGCGCGCTCATTCTAATGGTCCGTGAGAATGGGTTCGGCGACGGGCTGCGCGAGCAAGTGTCCGGTGCGAGCGCCGCGCTGGTGGCCGGCCTGCCGGTCTGGCTGCTGGCGTGGCGCAAGGCGCAGCTGGCGGCTCAGTCCGCCGGAGCGGTGGGCCGGATGGAGCGGCACGCCACAGTGCGCAAGGTCTATCTCTATCTCTTTCTCTTCGTCGCTACCATGACGGTGCTCAGCAGCGCGGTTGTCATCCTATCGCAATTGCTCAATCTGGTGCTGGGCGAGAAGGCGCCGCAGGATTTGCCCACTGTGTTGGCGCACGCAATCGCTTTTAGCGCGATGGCCGCTGGCCTGTGGGTCTACCATCGCGCGCGCCTGCGCGAGGATGGTGAGCGGGAAGAGGCCGAGCAGCGGGAGCAGGCTGCCGATGTGCGCGTGGCGATCCTGACGCCGGGGGACGAGGAATTGGGCGCGGCGCTTGATTTCGCGCTGTGCGAAGAAATGCCGGGTTTGAGAACCGATCGCGCCGAAAGCGCGGACGCGATTGCGGGGTTGTCGCCGAATGACGTGGTCGTGGCCCCTGGCGATGCGGCCGGGATGGCGGTTGACAGCCCCGCCCGCAAGCTGCTGCTGCCGCTGCCGCGGCCGGGCTGGGACTGGGTTGGCGCACCGCTGCGGACGGAGGAAGCCGCGATAAAAGAGACGGCACAGGCGCTGCGGCAGCTCATCGCGGGGGAGGGCATGCGGCCGCGCGGGCGACTGGGTGGCGGCGCGAGGATTGCGCTGGCAATCGGAGCACTCTTGCTGCTGGTGATGTTCGTCGTGCCGCTCATTATGTCCATTGTCGGCGCCGATTAGCGCTGGCGTATACTTTCATTATCGGGGTGAGAACATGAGCGAAAGCGTCGGTTTTATCGGGCTGGGCATTATGGGCCACGGCATGGCCCACAACCTGCTACGCGCCGGCTTCGAACTCAGCGTGTGGAACCGCACCGCCAGTCGCATGGATGAACTTGTGGCCGCCGGGGCCAGCGCCGCAGACAGCCCCGCCGGACTCGCTTCCCAATGCGACATTGTCATCGTGTGCGTGAGCGACACGCCCGACGTGCAGGCGGTTGTTCTGGGCGAAAACGGGGTCATCCACGGAGCGCGGAGCGGCGCGCTGCTGATTGATGCCAGCACCATCAGCCCGCGCGCCACGCGCGAGATTGCCGAGCAGCTGGCGCAGCGCGGGCTGCATATGCTCGATGCGCCCATCAGCGGCGGCAGCGAGGGGGCCGCCAAGGGCACCCTCAGCATCATGGTCGGCGGTGAGAGCGCTCAGGTGCAACGCGCCATGCCGGTCTTGCGCGCCATGGGCGAGAATATCACGCATGTCGGCGGCGCCAGCGCGGGCCAGATGGTCAAACTGGTAAACCAGATTCTGGTGGTGGGGAATGCACTTGCCATGTGCGAGGCACTCATTTTTGCGCAGGCTGGCGGCCTTGATCTGGAAAAGACGCTCGCCGCGGTGAGCGGTGGCGCGGCCGGAAGCTGGATGTTGAGCATGCGCGGCCCTCAGATTCTGGAACGCGACTGGAGCCCCGGTTTCACCATTGATCTGCAGCAAAAGGACGTACGCCTGGCGCTGGCGGCTGCCGATGAACTGGGCGTGCCGATGCCGATCACAAGCATGGCATTTCATTACTATCGCGCGTTGCAGGCGCAGGGGCTCGGGAGCGATGGTAACCACGCCCTTATCAAGGCCATGGAACGGCTGGCCGGAATTGAAGTGCGCGCCGGTCAATAGCAGCGCGTTGTGCTTGGCCTTTCCGGCATGAGCAGCGAACATGCACGCCATTCAAATTCAATCTGACGCGGAGCGCACGCTGCTCTGGAAGCCCGCGCCGAACCCGACCCTCGCTGCCGGGGAGGTACTGGTGGATGTGCACGCCGCTGCGCTGAACCGCGCCGACCTTTTCCAGCGTGCCGGGAAATACCCGCCCCCGCCGGGCACTTCGGAGATTCTGGGACTGGAAATCGCCGGCGAAATCTCGGCGCTGGACGAAGGGGTGGAGGGATGCCGCCCGGGCGAACGCGTGTGCGCACTGCTGCCCGGGGGCGGTTACGCCGAGCGCGCCGCCGTGCCCGCCGAGATGCTCATGCCCGTCCCGGAGGGCTGGGATTTTGAGCAGGCCGCCGCCGTGCCGGAGTGCTTCCTGACCGGCTTCGTCAACTTCTACATGGAGGCGGGGCTGCAGCCGGGCGAGACCGTGCTCGTTCACGGGGGCGCGAGCGGGGTGGGTACAGCCGCCATCCAGCTGGCGCGCGCCAGCGGCAACCCGGTTTTCGTCACCGCCGGCAGTTCGGAAAAAGTGGCGCGCTGCGAGACACTTGGCGCGGAGCTAGCCATCAATTACCGTGAGCATGACTTCGTCGACCGCGTGCTGGTGCACACAGAGGGCGCGGGTGTGGATGTGATTCTGGATATCGTCGGCGGCGACTATTTGCAGCGCAACCTGAAATTGCTCAAGGCGCAGGGGCGTCTGGTGCTCATCAGCACGCTGGGCGGCGCGCGCGCCGAAATCGACCTGCGCGTGCTCATGGGCCGGCGCGCGCGCATCATCGGCTCCGTGTTGCGCAGCCGCACGCTTGCCGAAAAGATTGAGATAAAGCAGCGTTTCATGCAGCGCTTCTGGCCGCTCTTCCTCGAGGGACAATTGCGCCCGGTGATTGACTCGGTCTTCCCGATGGAGCAGGCCGGGGAGGCGCAGCAGCGCATGGCGCAAAACCTGAACATCGGCAAGATTGTGTTGAAGGTACGGTGAGCGCAAAAGCGCAGCCGCGCGCAACAATCCAGCAGCACTTCGCAATGGCGGCGCTGCTCTTGCTCGGTTTCGGGCTGCGCGTCTTCCGGCTGCAGCGCCACAACCTGTGGGGCGACGAGGCCTTCAGTCTGGCCTTCAGCCGGCAGCCGCTGCTGCAGGTGCTCGCCGCGGGCGCTGAGACGCACCCTCCGCTCTATCACCTGATGCTCCATTTCTGGGTGCCGCTGGCCGGGCAGAGCCTGTTCGCGCTGCGCTTCCTTTCGGTGCTGCCGGGGGTTTTGCTGCTGGCACTGCTCTTCGCGCTCGGGCAGCGGCTGCTCGGCGCGCCCGGTGGGTTGCTCGCAGCCGGGCTGGGCGCAATCTCTAGCTTTGCGATCTATTACAGTCAGGAGACGCGCATGTATGCGTGGGTGGCGTGCTTCTGCGCGCTGGCGCTGTATGCCGATGCGCGCTGGCAACGCGGCCGCGCGCGCCGCTGGGGGACACTTTTTCTGGCGGCGACGCTCGCGGCTGTTTTCACGCACTATTACGCTTTTTTCGTGCTGCTGGCGCAGAACCTTTTCCGCTTCCGGCGGCGGCATGAGGACGCGCGCGGCTGGTACGCGTGGCTGCGCGCGCAACTCGTGATTGCGCTGGCTTATCTACCCTGGGCGCTGGCGCAAATCGGCTTCATCAGCACAAAGGCCAGCGCGCGCTGGGAGGTGCTCGGAGCGGGCGGACTGGACGCGGTCTGGGCGGGTACGCTGGCGGCTTTTGGGGCCGGAGAGACGGTGTCGCTGCTCGGGCGCTGGCTGGGCATCGCGCTGCTGGTTCCGCTGGCGATTGGCCTGCGCAGCGCGCTGCAGCGCTCGCGTCGGGAGCGCGTGGTCGCGTACTGGCTTTGCGTGCCGCTGGCGGGCGCCTGGCTGCTGGGGTCGCTGATGCCCTTTTTCTTTCCACGCTATCTCATCGTTGCGCTGCCGGCCTATCTTCTCTTGCTCGCGGCTGGGCTGCGCGCCAGCGCGCGGCCGCTGGCGGTTTTCTGGTTGCTGCTGGCGCTGCTCGCCAACGGGCGCTCGCTGCGCAACTATTTCTCCGACCCGAATTTCGCGAAAGGTGGTTACGGCGATTTGATGGCCTATGTGCAGGCGCATCGCCGGCCGGACGACGCACTGCTATTGCAAAACGGCGCACAGGCGGCGCTGTACGATTTTTACGGGCAGGCCGAGCCGCGCGCCTACAACATGCCGCCATGGGACGATGCGCATATGCAGCCGCTGCTGCAATCGGTGAGCGCCGAGTACGAACGTATCTGGCTGCTGATGTACGGTGACCCCGCCACCTACGACCCGCAGCACGAGCTGGAACGTTGGCTGCACCAGCGCGCCTTTCGCGCTTTCCACGGCGATTACGTGGACGGCAGCCTTGACCTTTTCGTGCGGGGCGAGATTGTGCCAAGCAGCGTGCCCGAAGTGCGCTTCGGCGATGTCATTGCGCTTATCGGTTTTGGCATCGGCGCGGGCGAGCACGCGCCCGGAGGCACGCTGCCGCTGGCGCTGGCCTGGCGGGCGCTGCGCCCGATGGGGCGCGATTACACCGCTTTCGTGCATCTCGTGGATGGGGAGGGCAAACTGTGGGCGCAGGTGGACAGCCAGCCGCTGGGCGGCACGCGCCCGACGTCGCGCTGGCAGCCGGGCGAGACCGTGATTGACCGCGTGGCGCTGCCGCTTAGCGCTGAAATGCCGCCGGATGAATACCGGCTGCAAGCGGGCTGGTATCAACTGGCCAACATGCAGCGCCTGCCCGCGGTCGGGGAGGGCAGCCTGGCGGACAGGGCGCAACTGGGTGCGGCGGAGATAACCTCCCAATGAGTACGCGCTCGGCGACGGGGAGACTGCGCACAAATATTAGATTTGCTTAGTGGACTTCTGGTCTTAATAAGACCAGTAGAATGCAGGTAGACTCTTCTATGTATTTTCGCCGCTACGAGCGCGCTTTGAGTGTCGCCATCCTGTTACTTGCGGCTCTGCTGCGTTTTGTCAACATCGGTGCAGAGCCTTTCTTCGATGACCAGGCTAGGATCAGCGTTCAGGCGCTCAATCTGGCCAGCCACCGGGACGTTTGATTTCGTGGTGGAACGTGTGGACGTGTTCGAGGAGAACAGCCTGACCGCTTCGCAGAAACTGGTGCACATGCAATACTTCGCGCCCACCGCCAGCGGGCAGCTCACGCTGCTCACCTGTTGGCCATTTACCGGAAACAGCCACTGTGTGGCCGTGGTGGCGAAACCTACTGGGTAAACGCTAGCAGCGCGCGGTCTATCACCGCGTCGTTCTCGTCGCTGACCTGATCCCAGCGCGCGGCCACGGGTACATCCGGCTGCACTCCCTGCATGCCAATATCCGCGCCGAATGGGCTGATGTAAGAGGAGCTGCCGAAAAAGACCTCTCCGCCGTCGGGCAACATGAAGTGATCGAAACCGAGCACCTGCCCAGGGGTAGGGCGGCCAATAAGGGTGGCGCGCCCGGTTGCCTGCAGCGCGGCGGCGAAAACCTCGGATGCGCCGCGCGTTTCCGGCCCGATGAGCAATATGAGTGGAATGCTCTGCGAGCCCGCCAGGTCGCGCCCGCTGACCTTCAGCGCCCGTTGCGCGCTTCGCGAGTACTGGCTGCCAAGTTCGCCTTCGGTGAACAGTCCGAGAATCTCTTCCAGCGGCCAAGCCGCGGCGGAATGGGCCACGCGCATGTCGATTATCAGGTTTCGTGGCTGGTGCCCGGCGAGCCCCTCGAGGGCGCGCTGCATCATGCCGCTCAACTCCGCTCCTGCGCCGATGGGCAGCCGGATCAACCCTGCGTGCGCCGGATTCAGTATTTCCCAGCGCAGCCGGTCAGCGGCCTGCAGACGCCCGCGCGTCACCGTGACAATGCGCCGGCTACCGTCCGGCGCGCGCACATCCAGCGTGACCACGCTGCCGGCCGGTCCGCGCACGCGCTCCACCACGCCCAACCCTTCTTCGGCGCTGACCACCTGTCCGTCCACCGCGTAAATCGAATCGTGGGTGCGCAGCCCGGCTTTTTCAGCGGGCGATCCGGTTATGACCGCCAGCAGAATCACGTGCGGGCTCGGCTCATTCTCCACCGAAACATACGCGCCGATGCCTTCATACGAGAGCGTGTCGTTCAGGTCGTCCTCGATCCGCTCGGCGCGGCTGCGGTATCTGACCGTGTTTTCGGGGAAGCCCGCCACGAGCGAGCGCAGCAGCGCCTCGAATTCGTCATCGGACATGCCCGCTGCTACTTTCCGGCGCGTTTGCGGGGGCAGCAGGCTCCAGTCGAAATCGGTGACCGCGCTGAAAATGTAATCTGCGCGCAGGCCTTCCCAGAATGCGTCGTAGCTGTGCAGCTGCCGCTCGGTGCGGTCAGTGGGCGGGAATGGGGTGGGGAGTCGTGCTTCGGCGCTGCCGCCGTTGCACGCCAAAAGCAGCGTGCAAAGCAGCGCCAGCGTGACCTTCCGGGGTGCGGGCAGCATTCGCCGGGCTACGAACATGGCGCGCTACGCGCCGGGGTGCCGACCAATTGCTTTCCCACGGTGCTGCTCCCAGAGCTCGTCGCTCTCCAGAGTGGTCACGGTGAAGGCCTCGGCGAAGTCCATCTCGTGGCCCTCGGCCAGATGCGCGGCGCGCTCGCGCACGAACTCACCCGGGTCCCACTGCTCGAACTGACTGGTGTGTGCCCGCAACGCACTTAATTTTATTTCCATGGTGTCGTCGATGGTCACCAGATGGCCGCCCTCGGCCCAGCGGCTTGCGTAAACTTTGCGTGGCTTGAACGCCGTCAGGCCCTCTTCGGCCAATTCCTCGAACATGTTGGGTTGGCCGGCGGCCGGGTAAGTGGCGTCCACCGCCGCCAGCGCGGCGGCGCGGTGGTCGGGGTGATTGATGTATGTGCCCGCCACCCACAATCTGGTTGGGTCGCCGCAGAAGACCACCTCCGGCCGGAAGCGTCTAATCTCGCGCACCAGTTTCTTGCGCAGCTCCAAGGTGGCCTGCAGCATTCCGTCCGGCTCGCGCAGGAAGATCACCTCGGTGGCCCCGACGATGTCCGCGGCCGCGCGCTGTTCCTTTTCGCGGATGGCGGCGGCTTCTTTCTTGGTCATTCCGAGGCGGGCGATTCCCACGTCTCCGCTGGTGCAAAGTACGTAAGAAACGCGCGCGCCCGTCCGCGCCCAGCCCGCGAGGGTACCCGCACAACCGAACTCGATATCATCGGGGTGCGCCGCGATGGCCATTGCGGATTCGGGGAGATAGCGATGGTTGTCGTTCATGGGTCGTTTTGCAACTCTCGGAGTGCTTTCGGGAAACGGGCGATGACTTTTCTGAGTATAGCACAATTGGGCCTGCGTTCCCCAAAATGCGGGAGAGTGCTTTATAATCGCCGCGCTGCCGCGCAACCAATGGAGCCAACCCGATGAAAGCATCGCGAGTCTACAATTTTTCCGCCGGCCCGGGTACGCTGCCGCTGCCGGTGCTGCAACGCGCGCAGGGCGAGCTGCTCGGTCTGCCCGGGCTGGGCATGTCCGTACTCGAAATCAGCCATCGCTCCGAGCCGTTCGAGCGGATTATGAGCAGCGCTCAGACCAACCTGCGTGCACTGCTGAACCTGCCGCGGGATTACCGCATCCTTTTCTTGCAGGGCGGGGCCACGTTGCAGTTCTCTATGGTTCCGATGAACCTGCTGCGCGGCACAGGCAAGCGCGCTGATTATGTTGTCGCGGGAACATGGGGAACGAAAGCCGTTAGCGAGGCACGGCGCGAGGGCAAGGTGCGCGTGCTGTGGGACGGGGAGGCGGAGGCCTTCACGCGCATGCCCAGCCCGGATGAGTGGCAATCTGACCCGGAGGCGGCTTACGTGCACATCACCTCCAACGAGACCATTCAAGGGCTGCAGCTGCAATGGGAGCCCGAATCTGCGCCCGCCCCGCTGGTCTGCGACATGTCCTCCGATTTTCTCTCGCGGCCGGTTGCGGCGGAGCGCTATGGCCTGATTTACGCGGGCGCGCAGAAAAACGCCGGCCCGGCCGGGGTAACTG
>Ga0187827_10008051_pt1 | contig 11530 bp, 13 predicted proteins | sample ETNtaG_39_FD_167969 | JGI IMG/M metagenome (GOLD analysis project Ga0187827, IMG submission 167969) | Marine microbial and viral communities from oxygen minimum zone, Eastern Pacific Ocean - ETNP2014_SV_150_PacBio MetaG (Illumina Assembly) | ecosystem: Environmental > Aquatic > Marine > Hypoxic... | reverse complement strand
AATATGATATTAATGGAGGTATTTAATTGAAAAATAAAAAGATCAGCATAATCAGATTTTTAGCATTATTGACAATCTTATGTTTATTAATAGTTTTCAACCTTATCGGCTGCAATATCCTCGGATCAGCAGCAAAAGAAGAGTCAGAAGTTACTGAAGAAGAGTCAGAAGTTACTGAAGAAGAGTCAGAAGTTACTGAAGAAGAGTCAGAAGTTACTGAAGAGACTCAGCAGGAAGAGATGCAGAACGAAAGTGCAGATGAGACTGAGGCTGCTGAAGAAGCTGAAGAAGAAGGCAGTATAAAAAACCTTGAAATAACTGGAAGTATAAACCCTCTGAACGGATTTGAGATATCTGATACTGTAAAAAGTGGAAGGCCGATAGCAGTAATGATCGAAAACAGCCCTGATTCCCGACCTCAGTCCGGCCTTATTAATGCAGACATAGTATTCGAGATAGTGGATGAATACGGTGTAACAAGGTATGTCGGTGTGTTTTCATCAATAGATGCTGAAATAATGGGTCCGGTAAGAAGTGCCAGGATATATTACGCAGAGATTGCTAGGAGCTTTGATCCAATCTATGTATTCTGGGGTACATATCCTGATGCCTACCCTGTCATCAAGGACATGGATATGGATGTGCTGGATGCTAACAGTGATGCATATGTACCATATACCAATGCAGGGTGGAGGGACAGGACACGGAGCGATGTCACCGAACATACAGCCTTTATTGATATACAAGGTATTAAAGAGGATGCAGAAAGTTTTGGATATTCACTAGAAGGTGGGCAATCTCCAATGAGGTTTAAACTTGATGCAGTTGAATCAGAAAGAGGTACCATTAATGACATAGTCGTAAACTTCTCCTACAATGAATATGAAGCAAGTTTTATATACGATGCTGATACTAATTCTTACCTAAAGACCACTGCTGGTGCCCCACATATTGATTTTGAATCTGGCAAACAGCTTTCCTTAAATAATGTAATAGTAATGATCACTAATATTGACGGCCCTATAGACCAGTATGGTCATATGGTTGTGCGGACCACTGGTACTCACGAGGCTGACACTGCATATTATTTCATGGATGGAAATATGATCGAAGGTACTTGGGGCAGAACCAGTATATTTGATCCTTTTGAGTTCAAAGACCTTGAGGGTAATCCCATATTGTTTAACAGAGGTTCTACATGGGTGTGCCTGGTACAGGGTGTTGACAGGTTGAGTTATTAACCTTTATCAGAAAAAATGTTGAAAGATAGTGAAGATAAAAAGAAACTGACCCAAAGCGAGATACTGGGAGAAATACTTTTCCCCAGTTGGGAGATAAACAAAAAGGTCTCTGAACTGGGAAAAAGAATTACTTCTGAATACAAGGAGAAAGATTTACTACTTGTCAGTATTTTGAGAGGTGGGATATTTTTTGTTTCTGATCTTGCCAGAAAGATAGATCTCCCCATCTCACTGGATTTTATGAGCATCTCCACTTACGGAATCGGTGGAGATTCCACTGGGGTGGTTAGGATCACAAAAGACCTTGAAGAATCCATAGAAGGAAAGGACATACTCATAGTCGAGGACATAATTGATACAGGATTGACTATCAGCTACTTACTTAGAAACCTCAGTTCCAGATTTCCTAAAAGCATTGAAATATGTACACTTATTGACAGGGATATCAGGAGGATTGCTGATATAGAGATCAGATACCACGGCTTCAAGATTGGGGAGAAGTATATTGTAGGTTATGGGCTTGACTACAAGCAGAGGTTTAGGAACCTTGACTCTATTTATGAGTTGAATATTAACATTGTAAATAAAGATATAAAATCCCTTAAGACCAATTCCCACCTTTAAATGCTACTTTCATCCTTTCATTTATAACATTTTATAGTTTTAAAAAAATAAGTGATATAATAATAAAAAAATATATCCTACATAGATGAAAGAAAAACAGGAAAAGAAGCTTATAAAGATGAGTCTGGAAGGAGTAAGGATAGAGCTTCCTTCGCAAAAACCAATAATCCTTCTTAAAGAAGAGGATGGAAACCGATATCTGCCAATATGGATCGGACCTTTTGAAGCTTCAGCCATAGTTCTTGAGATGTCAAATATTCAAACTCCTCGCCCGATGACTCACGATCTTATAATAAATATAATCAAAAATCTTAAGATAAAAATAGTTAACATCGAGATCTCAAACCTTAAGAATAATACCTTTTATGCTATAATAAATATGATTAATCAGGAAAACAGACTTTTAAAAATCGATTCAAGACCTTCTGACGCTCTAGCTACAGCAGTTCGAAGTAACTGTGATATTTTCGTGGAGGAAAATGTACTGTCCTCTGGTGGATTGGTTATCCAATCAATAGATGAAGAAGTGAAAAAATTCACGGACTTTCTTGACCATATAGACCCTGAAGATTTTAAGAATAAAAAATGATTGTTTGACACACACTTGTTAAATGTTACTTAAACTGTTAAAAAAAATTAAAAGTGTACACCGTTAGTCTAACAATTCTTAAAACTGTGTATATCAATAAACTAACTATTTCACAATATTCTAGCCTAGGACACATTATTGTGCTCTGAATAGGTCTCTTCAGCAATCTTAGTCTCTGGAATCCTATACACCTTAAGTTCTAAGGTATTAATGGGTATCAACTTGTTGGCGTCAATTTTCCTCTCAACCTTTAAACAAAATAAGCCTTTTATAGGCTTTTGCGGAGATTTTAAGACAAACTTTCTAAAAAGGCTATTCCCTCGACTCTGTACTTTCTTGAATCTAAATATTGTACCTCTCCGGTAGTAGAGTGGCTATGTCTAAAGTTATAGTGGTAGACATCACTTTTAAACTTTTAATCCTATCATAAGCGTGCACTTTTAATTTATAAATGACAAAATGTAACTCAACCATTGACTAATAACATTCCTAGTATTAAAATTACACTAGTGTAATTACTATTGTGTAATTTAAAGGTTAAGATGACTGGAGACATTAAAAATTTTTATACTTCAAAGCAGGTATGTAAAATAGTAGGTTTAAGCTACAGGCAGTTAGACTATTATGACAGGACAAATGTATTAAAACCTTCAGTCAACAGTGCTCTTGGCCACGGATCCAGACGAATGTACAGTTTTGATGACTTACTTAAACTGAAAGTAATAAAGAAACTAATTGAGGCAGGTGTCAGCCTGCAGAAAATAAGAAAAGCAAAGAAATTTCTGGAAGAAAATTCAGAAAAAGCCAACGGACTGCTTGATGTAACCCTTATTTCAGACGGTAACTCTGTTTATGCATGTAGCTCTGATAAAAGCATAGTAGATACCCTTAAAAGCGGGCAGGGAGTCTTCGGAATTGCCCTTGGTAAAGTCTATGAAGACCTCAGGGGTGATATTGAGAATCATTTTAGTAAAACGACTGCTAACATCAGGGAAATGGAAAATGTAAAGACAATAGACATCTAGAAAGGAGGTATCTTTAACAGACCTATGGCAAGGAATGTGCTAAAAGTAAAAAGGAATGTAACAAAGAACAATAAGGTTGCCCTAGGAAACAAGACCGCAGAAAATATCATTTTTGCCCATGAAAGCGAAAAGGAATTCGTCAGAATACTAGATTTTTACCGTATAAAATGGGAATATGAGCCTAAGACTTTTACTCTTCAATGCGACAAGGATGGTACCCCTAAAAAAAGCCTTACTCCTGATTTTTATCTTCCTGATCTTGATCTTTTTATAGAACTTACTACTCTTAACCAAAAACTTGTTACTAAAAAAAACGGAAAGATAAAAAAACTCAAGGAATTATATCCAAATATAAACATTAAGCTTTTTTACAAAAAAGATTATAACAGCCTTCTGTTCAAATACTTTAACAGATGAAATTCCAATGGTTAATGTTTATATTTTGTGGTACACATGTCTAATTATCGTACTGTAGGGACTGTATAAAAACTATTTTTATTCCATTTGATAGTTAGACTAATATATTGTTTTTGAGATTTTATCGTTTATATCCAAACAATCAAAAAAGAGGATATTTAAAGACAAATTCAAAAACTTTAGTAATCCGGCAGACTTATACTCTAGAAAATAGAGTTATTGGCAAAAGCCTTCAATTATTGCTTTGAGTACCAATTTTACAATCATAGACACTATCTTCTGTTGTCGAATTTTCCAGAATTAACAGCAGTGGCTCGCTTTTGTCCAAATAATGATTTTTCAAAGCCTATTCTTATCAGCTCATTTGACTGGAATGATCTGAGGACACTACAACTATTACCTACATAAAACTTATTTTATGGAGGTACCTCTACACTGTTTAGCTATAAGCTAACCAGTGCTGCTCATGTATTCTCTGATGTCAGGATATACCGGAGCACGATGTAACCCAGATGGTAAAACAACACAAAATGAATAAAAAGTAGGGGAAGAGGGGATCATTTACCTCATAAACTCCGGATCAACATACTTTGAAAGAGCCGGCCAGCAGGAATTTGAAGGTAGACTTACTATCAAATCTTTTTGAATAATAACTGATTAATAATTTAAAAAATGAATTGGCAATACACAGTTTAGACCTTTAGACACTAGTTATTTTAGAAGGGGGATTATTTACAGATTTTACTGCCAGAAACGGTATGCCTGTCACAATAATCTTAATATACATGAATAAAAGGCTTTGTCCCGTCCTCCAAATCTAGAAAAGGTAGAAAGTGAAACTTCCTGCAAAATGCAAGATTAACTTGATAAAAAATCACCTATATAAATTTACAACTTAGTTTATAGCCAGACTAACCGATAAAAGAGCGTTTTTCAAAGTAAATTCCGTAAGGATTAACTGGGGTGCCACTCATTATGCTAAAAACTATAGACCTATTTATTCAAACATATCAATCCTAGTGGCCATTTCAAGAATTCCAGTAATCATTCTTATTTCGATGATTATAATATATTTAGACTTTCATTAGAGAACAGTTCCAATATAAAAAGAAGGGTATAGATTATAAAGTAGACAAAATTACGGTCTGCTTTGTGAAAAGATTGAATAGAAGAAGAAAGGAAAGAAAAATATTTTTAAAAAATATAAAGTAGACATAATATATATTATCGGTAGTTATTCTGAATATTTAGAAATTTACTTAAAATAATATTATTTTCCTATTTTAAGAACTACCCTGTACTCCCGAAACCACTTTCACCCCTGGATGTGCTGTCCATATTATCAGTTAATTCAATCTGGACATTTTCCACTTTCTGTATTACCAACTGACATACTTTATCTCCGTGCATTATGCGTATATCAGTCTTGCTATCCAAGTTTATGAGTATGGCGCAGACTTCACCTCTGTATCCGGAATCTATCAGACCAGGTGTATTCACAAGACTTAGCCCCTTATTAATAGCCAGACCAGACTTTGGTTGCACAAATCCGGCATATCCTTTAGGGATTGAGATCTTTACACCAGTAGGCACCTTCCTACGCTCTAACGGCCTTATAATGCAATCTACAGCACTATAAAGGTCCAGTCCTGCATCACCTATATAGGCATATTTAGGAGTTTTCAGCTCTTTATCAATTTTTTGGATACTTATCTTCACCAAAACAGATATCCTTTCATATGAATTGAATAATATCAGGCTAATAATATTTGATAAGATTGAAAAGTCAATATGTCGTGTGATTTTTATCAAGCCTGTACTAAAATATTACTCACAACTGCTCCATCCACAAAAACAGAAAAAACAATTTCCCCCGTTCATAAGCAAATCTCCGCAATCAGGACAAATCATCTCCCTTTTGATCTGGAAGATGCTCTTAGGTTCTTTCTTAAAGACTTGAAGTTTTTCTAAATGAATCCCCATAATGGTTCTTCCATTCCTATTTAATTTGACTCAAACACCGGAATAAGAATAATACTTTTATCTATACTGCTTGTTGAAGACAACCCATTAACTTTTATCAATTCACTTACAAATTTTTTCTTAGTCCTGGAATCGGAATACTTGTCTGCCAGTTCTAGAACACTTACAGAACTTTTAAGGCTTATTTTTATGTACTTAGCCGTATTCTGCCCACTGAATCTATCCTTGTTACTGTAAAAAGCCATTCCCACAAGTATGCTCACTACAATTATCAAGATTATCATAAGAACCTTTCGAATACTCACTACTACTATTTTCGGCATCTTGCTCCCTTCTTTTTAATTCCCATAAGCAAACTTTTTATATATCGAACATATGTTTGTATACATAATATAACCGAACAACTGTTTGTGTCAATACTTTTTTTATTTTCTTAAGTAGCTTAAAAAACTATTACTTTTTTCCATATTTTGTTAAAATAGTAGAAATTTTTTTATGCATGTCCAATATTTATAAATATTGGCTCTGTGAATCTTTTAAAAAGGAGGAAAAATGGTAGAAATATTCTATGATAAAGACATAGATCTGGATATCCTGAAGGGTAAAAAGATCGCTATAGTAGGTTATGGCAGCCAAGGCCATGCACATGCCCAGAACCTAAAGGAAAGCGGTATGGATGTAGTAGTGGCGGAAGCTGAAGGAACTGATGCCTGGAAGGCTGCTGAGGAAAAGGGGTTTACGGTACTTTCCACTGATAAGGCTTCAGCTCAGTCAGATGTTATAATGATCCTTGTCCCCGACCATGTACAACCAGCAATCTATAAAAAATACATTGAACCTAATCTTCAAAAAGGTAACATACTTTGTTTTGCGCATGGATTTAATATCCACTATAACCAAATCGTTCCAGTTGAAGGTATCGATGTAATAATGATAGCTCCCAAAGGTCCTGGACATATTGTTAGAAGGATGTACACAGAGGACAGCGGCGTTCCAGCCATAATCGCCGTTTATCATGATTCTTCTGGAAAAGCCAAAGAATATTCCCTGGCTTATGCCAAAGGTCTAGGTGCCGGTAGAGTTGGGATTATTACTACAACCTTTAAAGAGGAGACAGAAACGGATCTTTTTGGTGAACAAGCAGTATTATGTGGGGGTACGACCGAGCTAATTAGAGCCGGATTTGACACTCTGGTAGAGGCTGGGTACCAGCCTGAGATTGCCTATTTTGAAGTACTTAATGAGCTAAAGCTTATAGTAGACATGATCTATGAGGGCGGTATATCCTGGATGAGATATTCCATAAGTGACACGGCAGAATATGGGGACCTAGTCAAGGGAAAGGATATAATCACACAGGATACCCGAAATGCTATGAAAAAAATGCTTGAAAATGTTCAGAATGGTAAATTTGCCAGGGACTGGATCCTTGAAAACAGAGCTGGCAGACCCCACTATAGTGCAATCAAAAAGAAAGAAGAAGAACATCTTATAGAAATAGTCGGAAAAAAATTGAGAGAGATGATGCCTTGGATAAAGAAGGCAGATTAACCTCTAAAACATAAATTCAATAAAATCAAACATCGAAAAATATCTCGATCGGTTTATTCTTTCAGTCTAATTTTAAGACGGACAGAGTTTCTTTTAATATTATAAGTGCATCTTCACAAGAGGTTTTAGGTTCTCTATCTTCTCTAATAACATACTGCTAAGTTCAACTTTCTGCGTTAATAGAGAATCGCTGTATTCCAGGTAGTTTATTACAGAAATTCGTCTTTATTGTATTGATAATAACTATTTTCAAACTTTTTTCTTTACTTAAAAAAAATGGAGTCTATTTAGCTTTTTTCTTTGCAAGTTTATTTTATAACAAAAAAGTTTGTTAAACCTTGTAGTATTTCTTTAATTATCCCGCAAGTTTATATATATTAACTACATCTTCTCTTTGAAGTTCAGTATAGTTGCCTATAGATCCAAAAAGCATAGTCTTATCTGCCATTTTATCAAATTTATCATCACTGATATCCAAATCTTTCAAAGTAACAGGCAGTCCCAAGCTTTTAAAAAATTCTTGAAGTTTCTCTATCCCTTTTAAGGCAATACTTTCCTTAGAGCCAAAACAGGGATCTATATCAAATACTCTGATTGCAAATTGATAAAACCTATCTAAATCTCTTTTATATACATACTTCATCCAAGCTGGAAAAATAATTGCAAGGGATGCCCCATGAACAACATCATAGAGGGAACTTAGCTCATGGGCAATTTTATGTGAACCCCAATCTCCAATACGTCCAGTGCTTAATATATCATTATGTGCAATAGTACTACCCCACATAAGTTCAGCTCTGGGATTGTAGTCCTTTGGATTTTTAATAGCAAGTGGTGCATTTTCTATTATAGTTTTTAAGGTTGCTTCACATAGCCTATCAGTCAAATCTACATATTTAGTTTTGGTAAAGTACCGTTCTGCAACATGGGCTATTATATCTGCTGATCCACACGCTACTTGGTAGAGGGGAAGTGTGAAAGATAGCTCTGGATTTAAGATAGCGAATTCGGGTCTAATTAAGTTACTATGATATCCTTTTTTAATCATGCCTTCTTCATTGGTAATTACTGTTACATTACTTGATTCACTTCCTGCACCAGGTATAGTAAGAATCACACCTACAGGGATGGTTTTACTTGGTTTTGACGTACCCTTTATAAAGTCCCACATACTATCTCCCCTATATAGTGCACTTAGGGCAATAGCTTTAGCGGAATCAATAACGCTCCCTCCCCCTACAGCTAATATGAGATTAATGCTGTTGTCCCCACATATTTTAGAACCTTCCTTTACCAGCCCTAACCTAGGATTAGTTTTTACACCTCCTAGTTCAAAGACTTTAATATCTTCTTTTTTAAGTGAACCAGTTATTTCATTATATAGCCCATATTTCTTGATACTTCCTCCTCCGTAATGGAGTAGAACTTTATTAGTATATCTTTTTACTATTCTACCAACCTCTTTCTGTGTGTCTCTTCCAAAAATTATCTTAGTTGTATTTTGAAATACAAAATTTTCCAATTTCTGCTCCTTTACTTAAAAAATATAATATTTAATTCAAGTGATAATTTCTTATTTATTCTTTACCTCTCCACTATTTTTTTAAATTCTTCTTCAGTGATAACCCTCTTAAAATCATGTGCCTGTTTTTTAATTTTTTTTAATACATCCATAGCTTCTTTTTTTGTAAGATTTATATTAAATCTTTGTGCCAATAGATCTACATCGTCAACTCCGCTTTTTTTACCCAGCACAACGTCTGATGCTGTATGACCGATAAAGTCAGAATTTACCGGAAAAATAATAGTTGGCTCCTTATCAAAAGCATTTTTATACCAGCTAGTGATAATCCTAGATTCAATAATATATGCATCCTCTCCTATAAAGGGCCTGTTTCTGGCAATTTTTACTTCAGAAAGTTATTCTACCAATTTTGCCGTCTAATTAATTTTTTTATAATCAATACCTAAATTAATTCCATCCATAGCTAATAAAGCAAGGACTGTTTCTTCCATGGGAGTATTCCCGGCTTTTTCACCGATTCCAGTAATTGTAGTGTGTATTACTTCAGCTCCTGAAATTATTGCATTAATAGTATTGGCAACACCCAGACCAAAATCAGGATGGACATGTACTTCTAACGGTTTGGTTATTCTCTCTTTGACTTTTTTGGGAAGATTAAAATCTTTTACTACTTCTTCAGCATAATTCCAAGGATTGACATGCCAGTTAGTATTCTGCCAGGCTGCTTTATTCATTTTAATTCCTCGCTTTCTTTAAGCATTAATTTTCTATAAATATCTTTATTTTTTTTGACCAGATTAAATTCATTTATTAATTTGTATATCTATTGTACCAAATTTTTAAATTGTAGTTTTTATTAAATCGCCCGTTTCAGCTTCTTTGGAAATTTCAGCTTTTACTATAAGGCAATCCCGGTACAATTTTTTTATTTTATTGTATACTTCCAGTAGTTTTTCTTTTGTTCTGCTTGGTAACTCTATTTTTGCTCCTTCTTCTGAATAACCTATTGCAATAGCTTTTCCTATATCTCTTCCTATTTCGGTTACCAAAACTACTTTATTATTCGATCTTTTTCCCATTTTCCCTATCTAAAAAAGCTTATTTATAAAATTTTTAGGCGATCTATTTATAAATTTTATACAGAATAAATTAATCAATTTCGATACCATACTACCAAGCCATATTATTAAAAGCGAACTTTAGTTTGATACGAATCCACTTCTCTGTTATACTTATCAAAAACAAAACAAATGGGAAAAGAAAACAAAATAAGTTGTAGGCATAAGAATATACTGGAGTTTATAAACAAGAAGATAATAGATGAGGGATATCCTCCATCAGTAAGAGAGATAGCAAAAGCCGTTAAGCTTAGTTCCTCCGCTACTGTGCATTCCCACCTTAAAAAAATGGAAGAATTGGGGTATTTAAAAAGAGATTCTTCAAAACCTAGAGCCCTTTCAGTCACCTATTCCCAAGAGCTGAGTCCCGAAGATCCTGGTAAGTCAGCAAACGAGATAGTATTTGTCCCTGTGGTTGGTAGTATTGCCGCCGGTACACCTATACTTTCAGAAGAAAATATTGATGATTATTTCCCTTTGTCTCCTGATTTTGTAAGAGGTAAAAAGGAGATTTTCATGCTTAATGTACGTGGAGACAGTATGGTCAATGCAGGTATTTTAGACCGGGATATGGTGGTAGTAAGGAAGCAGAATACTGCTATAAATGGGGAAATTATCGCAGCTATGATAGAAGACGAAGCCACTGTAAAGAGATTCTTTAAAGATAGATCTGGAATAAGACTTATGCCTGAAAATAACCACATGAAACCCATTATCTCTAGGAACGTTGCTATCCTTGGAAAAGTTATCGGGATAATAAGGAAATATTTCTAGGATACCTTTGTCTCTTTTCCTCCGATAAGGTAATGGATCAGTTTGTCGCTATACCTAGGTTCTATTTTCAGTTTGAAAAATATGCCCTCTTCAGTGTCTTTCCTGTTTACTACCTGACATTTTTTATAAATAAAGGAAATCATATTCTGATGGTCGTAAGGAAGCATTATCCTGATATCCAGATTATGTCTTTCAATAGTCCTTTTTATCCTCTTTTTTAGCTCTTCCAGCCCTTCTTTTTTAAGCGCTGATGTAAACACTGAATTTCTGTATTTCAGTTTCAGATTTACTAATAGTCTCCCGTTTATTTTGTCTATTTTGTTAAATACCATTATAAAAGGTTTCCCCCAGACATTGATCTCTTCAAGTACCTTCTTCACACTTAAAACATTAGACTCAAAGTTCTTGCTACTTATGTCTATAATGAGAAGTAGAAGATCTGATACTTTTACTTCTTCTAGGGTGGATTTAAAAGCAGCGATCAGCTGATGTGGGAGCTTTTCGATAAATCCAACAGTGTCAGTTATCAATACGTCAGGCTTTACATTTACTTTCAGTTTCCTGGTAGTTGAATCCAGAGTGGAAAAAAGCATATTCTTTACATATATATCAGAATTAGTCAGTGAGTTTAACAATGTAGATTTACCACTGTTAGTATATCCGACAAGGGCTATTTGGAAGAT
>Ga0187827_10008047_pt1 | contig 11536 bp, 10 predicted proteins | sample ETNtaG_39_FD_167969 | JGI IMG/M metagenome (GOLD analysis project Ga0187827, IMG submission 167969) | Marine microbial and viral communities from oxygen minimum zone, Eastern Pacific Ocean - ETNP2014_SV_150_PacBio MetaG (Illumina Assembly) | ecosystem: Environmental > Aquatic > Marine > Hypoxic... | reverse complement strand
AATTTTCATCTTTAACAAATAACACCCCAAATAGTATTTTTATTTACATTTATAGAAAAATTTAATTTGGTAGCGGAGGAGGGATTTGAACCCCCGACATCACGAATATGAGCCGTGCGCTCTGACCAACTGAGCTACTCCGCCAAAATAATTAGCAATTAAACTTTTAACTATTTAAAGTAAAGAGTTAAAATATAACAAAATCAATTACAAATTGAAAAAAAATATAATATTTAATCTATCAATTATTTATAAATATGAAATGAATTCATGACATAAAAAATTTACTATAATTACAGTTTAATATAGAATCTATTATTATGCTAGAAATAAAACAACATACTAAAGTTAAAAAAAGCTCAGAAAAATCATTTGGATTTGTTTTTTCTGTTTTTTTTACTTGCTTATCGTTTTTACCATTAATTTTTAGTAAAAATATTAATCTTGTATTTTTGTTTATTGCAATTGTATTACTTATAATTACTTTTATTTACCCAAAAATTTACCACTATCCTAATTTAATCTGGTTGAAGATTGGAGAAATATTAAGCTTAATTATATCACCAATAATAATGCTATTAATTTTTATTTTAGCATTCACAACAACTAAATTTTTTTTAGTATTATTTAGAAAAAAACTGTTAGATGACAAAATTGACTCTAAAGTAGATAGCTATTGGATTAAATATGAAAAAAATAAAGGAACAGTAGAGGACCAATATTAAATGAATTTTATTATAGAATTAATTAAATTTTTAAAAGTAAGAAAAAAATTTTGGCTTTTACCTATTATTATTATTTTGCTAGTTTTTGGAGGACTGATTGTTTTAACTCAAGGATCTGCTGTCGCTCCATTTATTTATACGGTTTTTTAATTGATAAAAATATTAGGAATATCTGCTTTCTTTCATGATAGCTCAGCAGCATTAATAATTGATGGAGAAATTATAAATGCAGTTCAAGAAGAAAGATTTACAAGAATTAAGCATGACCCAAGTTTTCCAACTAAATCAATAACTTTGCTTATTTTAGCAAAAAAATGAATTAGAAAAATCTGTAAAACAAGCAATAGTAGAAATAATAATAAATATTTGATCATAAAAGTAACTAAACTAAAAATCTTTTTCTAACTTATAATATAAAAAGATACCAATTGGTAAGTAATATATAGCACTAATCCAGTTACTAAAAAAGTTTCCAGTTGGAACAAGAGGAAAAAGAGTAATAAAAATCATAACTAAAGTATATTTAAAACTAAAGTTATCGGGTGAAAAATTAATTAAAAACACAAACTTAAATAATTGAATACACATATATATGAATATAATAATAATAAACAAAAAACCAAAAATTCCAGTTTCCAATAATATTTGTAAATAGCTATTGTGAGGGTGAGTTTGGCATCCATCAATAGAATTATCATATTTAGAATACGTTTTATAATTTTTGCATTTTTCCCTAAATAACTTTGGCCCAATACCAACATATTTGTTGTCCAAGAAAATTTTAATACCTGTTTTATAGATAACTTGATGTTGAATTGAGAAAATGTTTATTGTTGATCCTTCTGAGAATTGATAAAAAGTATATTCCAAAATTCTATTTTTTAAATTTTCTGAATTATATAATAATAGTATAAGTAAAACTATAAATGAAATCAAAAAAATCCATAATTGATTCATTTTTTTAAAAAAATATTTTAAATCAAAAATAAAAAATAAAATAAATATAAAAAAATAAAATATTGATGTTCGCTCTCCTGAAAACAATATCAAAATAAAATTGATTAAAAAGAAAGAAGTAATAAAATAAAAATTAAGATATTTTTTAAAATTTAATTGAATAAATAAAATAAAAAATAATGGCAATATTCTTGATAAATAACTTCCCAAGATATTTTCTTCTCCAAAAATACCACTGAGCCGTGATTGATTATGATTAAAATCGTAATTGTATCCAAGAATAATATTACCAAAGAATAACTGATAATAAGCAGCAATTGATACAATTAGTAAAGCTACCGACAAAAAAAAGAATAAATAATAAACAGTAATTTTATAGTTAATCAGAAGGTAACATAATGCTAAAGAATAAATCCAGAATCTAAAATAAAACAATGTACTCTCCAAAGATAAAAAAACATTATCTGAAATTAATGAGCTAAATAACAAATAAAAAAACCATATAAAAAAAAATAAAGAATATTTATTTAAAAAATAAAATTTAATTTTATGTTTTGTTAAACCTATTAAAAAGATTAGAGAACCTATAGTAATAGTTAGATCGCTACAAAAAGGCCCTATTATTAAACATAACGGTAGGGAGCAAATAAATAATAAAAGAATTCTATCATTAAATTTGTACATTTTGTATTTTAGAGCTTCCAATATTTGTCATATGAAGGAAAAAGATTAAGAAGATCAATCAATATACCATTATTATTTAAATATTTTGAAATTTCTTTAATGTTAATTTTTTTGAATTCGTTATGTTTAACAGCAATTAATATTAAATCGTAATAATTTTTTTTAATTTTTTTCTTAATTTTAATTTTATAATTAATAAATACTTCTTTTGAGTCCGCATAAGGATCAGTAACATCTATTATTTTTATATTTTTTTTTAAATTTTTATAAATATCAAAAACTTTTGAATTTCTTATATCTAGACAATTTTCTTTAAAAGTTACTCCCATAATCAATATTTTTGCATTATTAGTTTTAAATTTATTAATTTTTAATGTTTTAAGTATTTTATCTGAAACATATTTAGGCATACTGTCATTAATAGATCTGCCAGAGAGAATAATTTTTGGATTAAAATTATTTTTTTTTGCTACATGAGTTAAATAATAAGGATCAACACCAATACAATGACCTCCCACTAATCCTGGCTTAAAATTAAGAAAATTCCATTTTGATGATGCTGCTTTTAAAACTTTATTAGAATCTATATTTAGTTTAGAAAAAAGCTTCGATAATTCATTTATAAGTGCAATATTTACATCTCTCTGAACATTTTCAATTACCTTTGCAGCTTCAGCCTCTTCTATTTTGTCTACTTTATAAGTTCCTACCTTAACAATCTTATTATAAAGTTTATCTATTATATTTAATGCAAATTTATTGGATGCTGAGGTGAGCTTGACTACATTTTCAATAGTATTTTTTTTATCTCCTGGATTTATTCTTTCAGGAGAATAGCCAACATAAAAATCTTCATTCAATTTCTTTTTTGAAATTTTTTCAATAATTGGCACACATACATTTTCTGTGGTTCCTGGATAAACTGTAGATTCATATATAATTATAGAATTTTTTAATATGTATTTAGACACTAATTTGGTGGCTTGAATTAAAAGTGATAAATCCGGTTTTTTATTCTTATTAACAGGGGTAGGAACTGCTATTATAAAAATTTCACATTCAACAAGTTTTTTTTCATTATTTGTAATTAATAATTTATTTTCACTTAATTTTAATAACTGCTTTTTTGAATATTCATTAGTTTTATCATCAAGATTATTTAATTGTTTGACTCTTGATAAATTTTTATCATAACCAATAACAGTGTAATGTTTTGAGAATGAAGCAGCTAAAGGTAAGCCAATATAACCCAAACCAATAATAGCAATTTTTTTCATATAAATAATTAATAATAATATAAATTTTATTTAAATAAGTATATATCAATTAAATTATATGAAAAAAGTATTAGTTACTGGTGGTGCTGGTTTTATTGGAAGTCACTTAGTAGAAAAGTTAGTAGACAAAGGTTATGATGTAACCGTTATAGACAATCTTTTGAGAGGTAACAAAATTCATAAAAATTATATTAATAAAATTAAATTTATATTTGGGGATATAAGAGATAAAAAAAAACTAGAGTCAGTCATAAAAAACAGGCAAATAATTTTTCATTTAGCAGCCTATCTGGGTGTAGAGGAAGTAGCGTCTAATCCTTAAGAAACTATGAATATAGAATCAATTGGGACGGCAAACATAATTGATTTAGCTCTAAAGTACAAAGTTAAAAAATTAATTTATATTTCAACGAGTGGCGTTTATGGTAAATTTGAGATTGAAAAATCAGTAACAGAAAACTTCAACGTCTCACCTGTATCATCATATGCGATAGCTAAAAGATTTAATGAGATATACTTACAATCAATATCTAAAAAATATCCAATAAAAACATCTCTTTAAGATATTTTAATGTTTATGGACCAAGGCAAGATAAAAGAATGGTTATACCTCGTTTTATTGAACAAGCAAAAAATGGAAAAAATATTGTTGTTTATGGTAACGGAAAACAAACCAGGGACTTTACATATATAGATGATGTGGTTGAAGCTACTATAAAAGTTTCAGAAAAAATAAATAAAAGTGAAATAATAAATATTGCAAAAGGTACAGAGACTACAATGATAGATTTGGCTAAAATTATTAAAAAGATTACAGATTCTAACAGTAAAGTTAAAAAAATTAAAACACCTAAATTTAGAAAAGAATTTGATGTTCAGAGAAGATTTGGAAATTCTAAAAAATTATTCAAACTTATAAAATATAAACCACACACTAAATTAGAATTAGGATTAAAGAAAATAATTTATAATGATTAAAGATGAGAAATTAACTTTTGTTATACCTGTTTATAATGAAGAAGATAATATAAAAATTATTTATAATGAAATTAATAAATTAAATCTAAAAATAGAATATAATTTTTTTTTTATTGATGATGGTAGTACTGATAATTCATTAAATATTATTCAAGAACTAAATGAAATTGATAAAAGAGTTAATTGCATTTCTTTCTCAAGAAATTTTGGACATCAAACAGCAATTTATGCAGGTATAGAAAACAGTAAAAGTGATTATGTGATTACTATGGACTGTGATTTACAACATCCAACTGCTTTAATTCCAAATATTTTAAAACAAAAAAATAATTTTGACGTTATTCAAATGAAAAAAAAATCTCATGGTGAAAGAAATTTTATATTTCGGATTTTTTCAAATATTTTTTATTTATTAATAAATAAAATTTCTAACTTATAACTAGAAAGAAATACTTCAGATTTTAGATTAATAAATAAAAAAGTTATTAATAATTTAAAATTGTTTAAAGAACGAGATAAATTTATAAGAGGAATGATAGCTTGGTCTGGATTTGATATTATGTATATTGATTATATACCTGAAAAAAGACAGTTTGGTAAAGCAAAATATAATTTTTTTAAATTAAATGAATTAGCATTTTTTGGTATATTAAATTTTTCTACTTTTCCCTTAAGATTATCATTTTATTCTGGTTTTTTTATATCTATACTTTCTTTTTCATATGGATTGTATGCAATAACAAAGAAATTATTTTCACCTGATACCTCTCCAATAGGCTACACAGATATAATTGCAATCTTAACTTTTCTTGGTGGTTTGCAGTTAATTTTTATTGGTGTAGTAGGATTATATATTTCAAAAATTTACGAACAGATTAAGGATCGGCCTATTTATATTAAAAAAAAACAAATATGAATAATTGTTTAATTTGTAAAATGTTTACAAAAGAAATATATTCCTCATTAATGAAGTGCACAAATTGTGGACATGCTATCTATAAAAAAAAAATAAATAATTATGAAATTCATGAAATATATAACTCAAATTATTTTAAAGATGGCGAATATAAAGATTATTTAGCAGATGAAAGAATTATAAAGAAAAATTTTAAACTAAGATTACAAAATTTAAAAAAAAATAATATTTTTAAAGATAATCATCTTTTAGAAATAGGAAGTGCTTATGGTTTTTTTTTAGATCTTGCAAAAGAGTTTTTTTTAACTGCTAGTGGTGTGGAATTAAATAAAGAAGCGTTAACTTATTCCTCACAAAATCATAAGGTTTGGGAAAAGATTGAAGATGTTAATTCAAATATAAAATATGATGTTATTTGTTTATGGGATGTATTGGAACATTTAACAAATCCAATAGAATCAATAAAAGATATTATAAATATTTCTAAAAACAATCATACTTTAGTTTTTACAACTGGTGATATTGGAAGTTTAAATGCCAGAATTTTTAAAAAAAATTGGAGACTTATTCACCCTCCTACTCATATAAATTATTTTACAAAAAAAAGTATTTGCATAATGTTAAAAAATTTAGGGTATCAAATAACTACAATAAAATATACTGGATATTATCGGTCTTTAGATTTCATTATGTACAAATTAAATGTTCTAAAAAAATTAAATAGTAAATTTAAATTAAATAATTTTTCTATATATAGCAATTTATATGATATATTTTATGTAGAAGCAAAAAAAATTAATTGATTTTTTTTCTGTAATAATCTGGAAGAAAATTAAGAAGATTTTTGTTTTTAATTAAGTTAATTGACCAATGGCGAGTTAAGCGATCATCATATGATAAATAAATATTATTAATGTCATCAATATTTTTATAATTTTTAATATTGTTGTTCCTTACATCATAAACAATATATTCATTTATTTTATTTTTATTTAGATAAATATTTTTAGAGTTAAGTAAATATATATTATCCTTATTTAAATTATAAGTTAAAAAATAATTATCTAAATAAAAATCATTATTTAAAAATTCAATGTGTTTAAATAAATTATATATAAAATATTTTTCATTTTTTAAAAAAATAATTTTATCCTTAGGGAGGTTCATAATATTGTTATTAAAAACTTCCATTTTATAGTTTATTTCTTTCCAATATAAATTGGTAGAATAAATTGATGAAATTAATATAAAATTAAATATTAAAAAAATAGCAAATCTTAAATAATATATTCTAGTTAAAGAAATAAGATATACTATCATTAATATGATGAAGGGTGATATAAATAAGTTAACTCTATTACCTAATCCAAAGGGAATATATGGGAATTTAGTAGTTATTATAAAAAGCAATAAAGAAAATAAAGCTATAATTAGAAAAAAAATTATTAAGGATAAATTTAACTTTAATGATTTTCTTTTAAAATATAAGGATGTAACTAAAAAAGAGATTAATAAAATATATAAAAATGAAATTAAATTTATTGATAAAAATGAATTATAAATTTTAATAATATTAGATGGTCCAATAATATCAAATAATGAAATTAAATGGAAAGTAAAATTTTTAAAATTCAAAATATTGATTATTTTATCTGAAAAATTATTGTAACCAATACCAACTCTTGGTAAGTTATTTAAATCAGAAATTGTGATTATATAAATAATATAAACTAAAAAGATAAATAGAATATTTAAGATATTTTTATAATTTCTAAATTTAATAAAATATACTAATAAAAATAAAACTACAGGAAGGCAACTGTAAGACAACATAAGTGAAATGAAAATAATTGAATTTGCTAAAAATAATTTTCTATCATTATAGAAAACAAATGATAGCATAGATAATGAAAAAGAAAGAAAATGAATTATAGACCAAATCCAATAGGTTGAACTATCATGTAGTGGATAAAATATAATTAAAAAAGATATATATAAAGGACTGATTGAAGAAAATTTTAGTTTTGCTAAAATATATATAAAAATAATATATATAATAAATAAATATAAAGCTTTTAAGAACATAAATGAATCAAATATATAAAATTGAAAATTTATAAGAGGATAAAGATAAGTAATTAAATAACTAGATAAAGGTCTGTTATAAATAAAATAATTTTCATTATTAATAAAAAACCAATCATCACTAATTACAGGAATATTTATTTGCAAAAATAATATAATTAAAAAATAAAATAAATAATGAAAACTATTTAGATATGTTTTGATTTGCATTTTTATTTTTTATCTCTAATATTTTTTTTTCATATATATTTATAATTTTCTTAACATCATATTTTTTTTCAGCATGATTTCTAGCATTATTAGACATAATTAAAATTTCACTTTTTGATAAATTATAAAAATTAACAAATTTATCAAACAAGGACTCTATAGAATTTTTTTTGCACAAATATCCATTGTAATGATCAATAACAACATCATTACATCCTGGTACATCGGTAGCAATTACTGGCACCGACATAGAAATTGATTCAATTAAACTTCTTGGGTTACCTTCTCTATATGAGGGCAAAACTACGCACTTCGTATTTTCAAGAATGCCCTTTATATTATCAGTTTTATTCAAAAAATGAATTTGAGGATAATTATTCGTTAAAATTTCTATATTTATATCATTTGGACTAATTGCATAAAAAATATTTTTATTATTCTTAATAATAAATTTTTTTGCAGCTTCACAGAATTCATAAATACCTTTCTCTTTTTCAAATCGACCAATAAAAAGAAAGTGGTATTTTTTATTATCTAAATAATTATTTTTATATTTTAAATTTTTAAAATAATTTAAATCTATACCTGAGCCCGGCAAGATTGAAGATTTTTTTTTAGAAATGAAATATTTTTTTTTACAAAAATATTCGTAGTCAAAAGAATTTTGAAAAAAAATAAAATTAGATTTTTGAATAAATAAAATATAAAATAGTTGAATAAATTTATTGATAATTTTATCATTTATAAAATTTTTACCCAACCCAGATATATTTGAAACTACTGCAAATTTTAGGAAATAACTCAATATATTAGTATATATATTTGGTTTTATTGTAAATGTCATAACTACATCTGGTTTAATTTTCTTAAGCAAACTAAATAAACCTATAATAGCTTTAAGTTCTCCAAACAGGTTTTTACTATATGAATTAAGTGACCAATTATAAATAGTATATTTTTTATTAAGTTTAAAAAAATATTCATCTTTTGGCGCTATTAGAGCAATTTGATGGTTTTCGTTAAGGCTTTCTATAATCTCTTTTCTAAAATTGAACAAATTCCATGAGGAATTAGAAATTAAAACAATTTTCATCTAAAATCTATTATTGAGCTTATTATGAATTATGGCTAAAAATTCATATAAAATAATTTTGATATTAGTATAACTATTTTTCCATTGAATTTTTTCAGGAGGAGAATCAATTACCCTAGGTATTTTAATATTGATATTTGGATAATTTGATTTCCATATTAGGTATGATCTAAGTGAGTGATAAGGGGCTGTAATGAAGATAATATCAGTTATTCTATTTTTAACAAGTAAGTTTCCCACCATTTTAACATTCTCATATGTGCTACTTGGATAATCTTCAAAGATATATATCTTTTTATCATCAATACCTTCAGTTATTAAAAAAGCTCTAAGCAAAGTGACCTCATGAATAGTTTGATCTTTTCCAGAAGATAGAAATATTTTTTTAGCTAACTTGTTTTCAAGAAATTTTTTAGAATCCAATGCTCTTTTTTGATAACCTGTATTCAAATAGTTTGAATAACCATCACCACTAAAGACAACAATTGCCTGTGATTCAGATATTGGTGTATTTATTGCTAATATATTACCTAAGTACCAAAATAATGGAGAATAAAAAGATATTAAAAAAATGAATATAGGAATAATTATTATAGAAATTAATCTTTTTTTAATTCTATTATAGTAATCAAAAAATAAATTACTAGATTGATCTCTATTTTTTTCAAATTCTAATAAATTTTCCTCAATAGTATTAATAATTAATTCAAATCTTTTATCCCAACTATTTTTCTCAGCAATTGTTTTTAAATTAGTTTTATCAATAACATCATATTTTGAATTAATATCAATAATATGATTTGCAAATTCATTTTTATTTTTTGAAATTTTAATAATATTGTCATGATTACTAGAAAATATTTCTATTTCATGTAAATTTGTAGATATTACCGGTAAGCCACAAGCTAGATATTCATTTAATTTACAACAATAAACATTATCTGTGAATTCATTTTTTTTATATGGAATAATTCCCATATGCATAGATTTTAAATATGATATGGTTTTATCGTGACATAATTGACCAAGAAAAGAAACATTTTTATATTTTTTAATTTTATTAACATTAATTAAAATTGGACCAATAAAAATAAAATTAAATTCATTTAATTTCGATATGACATAGTCTAACAATTCAATGTCAATTACGTTACTTAAAGCGCCAATATAACAAATGTTTGTTTTGTTGGCTCCGATATTAAAAATTTTTTTATTTTGTATAATTTTTTTAAAATCAACAGCTGGAGGATAATTAAATATATTATTATTATATTTTTTTGATCTTTCATATGTTAGGTGAGAAATAGTAAAAATTAAATTTGCATTTTTAAAAAGTTTTTTTTCCCAACTTTCTAATGGCATTGCTTCAGGACTTCCTTTTGACATGTGATTAGCACAATAATAAATTTTAAAATTATTCTGAAATGTATTTTCTAGAAGATTAATAATTACAGGATTAGGTAAAAAAGTAATTATAATTGGGTTATTAAAATTACTTTTTGAAATCCAATTGAGAATAGATTTGGATAATAGGAATGTATTTATTTTAATAAAAAATTTATTAAAAGGGAAAGGAAATATAAGAGGAATCAAAAGTGAAATATTTTTATTTATAATTTTAAATCCTCTTATTGAAAATATTCGATCTATAATACGTTTAATAATTCTTCCAGTATCATTAAATTTTATGGGTCTAACTCCAATATTTTGAACAAATAAAACTCTATTTTCTGATTTTGATAGGGATAAAGTTAGCTGATGATGTAATTGATAATGAACTTCCCAATCAATAGAAGAAAAAATTATGTAATCATTTTTAGACATTATATATTTTGTTTAAAGTATAATTTTTCAAAATATTTACTTTGATTTTTATTTTGAAATAAAAGAATTGCATCATGTCTAATATGTTTTGATATATTAGTAAATTTAATATTATCATATAAAATAATATTATAAATTAAATCTGTGATTTTTTGAGAATTTATTTTCCTATCAACATAAAATAAATATTTAGAAGATCCCATCATTCTAGAGTCACCAACATCAGTAATAATTGGTATACAGCCAGAATACATAGCTTCAATTAATGATCTGGAGGGATAATTAGAGGATGATTGTAAAGATAAAAAGATTTTTGACTTATTCAAGATCAAATTTGGGTTTTTAGAATAAAAATTTTGAACTATTATATTTTTAAAATAATTTTTTTTTATGAAATTATTTATTTTGTTTTGTTCGGATCCGCTTCCTAAAATATAAAAAAATATTTTATCTGAAAAATTGTTGTTAAATAGTTTTTTTTCAAGACTGGTTATAATTTCAATAATATTATTTATTCCTTTATGCTTTTCTAGTCTCCCTAAAAATACAATAGAATTTTTTTTTGAACTAGGTGAAAATATGTTCTCATCTACAGAATTAGATGTAGGTGTAATATAAATTTTTTTAAAATAAAATAATTTTTTGTAAAAATAATAATTTTTAGGATTCAACACATCTATGGTTTTAGAAAAAAAGAAACCTAACAAAAATAAAATGCAATGACGAAATTTTAAATATTTCATTGAAAAAATATTAAAAGGCTGCAAACAAGAAATTATAAATTTTG
>Ga0187827_10008044_pt1 | contig 11538 bp, 9 predicted proteins | sample ETNtaG_39_FD_167969 | JGI IMG/M metagenome (GOLD analysis project Ga0187827, IMG submission 167969) | Marine microbial and viral communities from oxygen minimum zone, Eastern Pacific Ocean - ETNP2014_SV_150_PacBio MetaG (Illumina Assembly) | ecosystem: Environmental > Aquatic > Marine > Hypoxic... | reverse complement strand
AACGATATTGTTGAGCAAAACTCTCCCATAGCAGGCGATCTGGCTCTGTTAACCCCCTTAACTGCCTAACAATCAAAGTGATGAGATTGTCTTTACTATGCTGTTGCTTGGAAGCAATCACCTCTATATGACCAATGGCTTTTTTCACCTCGAGTTTTGTGATTAAGGTTTGCAAGATTGGAAAAATGTTATTTAAGGGCTCTACCAAGGTAGGGCATGACTTAATTGCTACTAATTGGTTTGTTGCTTTTTGACGAAAACCAATTGTAGGTTGAGCATTTTTATTAAACTGTACACCAATTCTAGCCTTTCGTCGGTAATGCCATGGTTTGCCGACAATAGGAGGCTGCCAAGGTAATTGTTCAATAATTTTAGTATCAATACCGCTACGTGAAAATAACTCTATCACTTTTGTTTTTTTAAAACTTAACTGTTGTGGATAATCGAGGTGCTGTATGTTACAACCTCCACACAAAGTAAAGTGTTTACACAAAGGAAGCGCTCTGTCTTTACTTTCTTCATTTATTTTCACTAGCTTCCCTTGGAAGAATTTATTTTTTTGCGCTATCAGTAGTGCTTCAACCTTTTCTGTAGGTAAACTGCCTTCAATAAAAATAGGTTTATTTTGATAGCGCCCTACACCACAACCATTAATATCTAACTTTTCAATATTAATTGTTAAACGTTGTTTCGCTTGAGTTGGAGAAGATTTTTTTACACTGGCTTTAAAAAAGTTTGCCACTATTGAATGTTCCTTCGTTGGTAAACAAGATAAACTATATAAATTGCTTCAAGCATATGACATGATAGCTTTAATTAGAGTGATTATTTTACACTAGTTTTTCTATGAGTTCTCTTATTAACTAATAGGGCTGTTCACAAGACATGCATAAAATTAGCCTTAAAAATTGGGTTATCTTACTTACCGTATTACCAACAGCTTTGATCGGTTTTACTCTTGCCGGATACTTTTCTTATAGTAGAAGCGCAGAGTTGGATGACTTTTTAAATTTACGTGCTCAAAGTATTATCGAACCCCTAGCCCTTGCCGCTAAAATGCCTTTATCAAATAATAACAGAGAGCAACTGCGTCAATTAATCAGCTTTGCTCATCGAAGTCAGTCCAGTATAGTCAAAACCATTGCTATATTTACGTTAGATAATCAAATTTTTATTACCAGTGCTTATCATGGTGACACTAATAAAATGCGCTTAAAAGCAGGACAAAAATTACCTAGCTACACGATTGCCGAAGAACTCAATGATTTTATTATTTACCGAACACCTATTATCGACGAAAACAAAAAAAATTCGTCCAGTGCTCCACTTATACTTGGCTACATTGCTGTTCACATTGACAAAAGCAGTATAAAATTCAACCAGCAAAATCAATATATCATTGCACTGACCTTAGCACTTTTCGGAGTTTTACTCAGTATTATTTTTGCTAGAAGATTAATACATAATGTGGCTAAACCTGTTGACACAATGGTAGAAGCAATAGATAGAATTCGTGAAGATAAATTAGAAAGCCGTGTTAGTGGCAAATTTGTAGGTGAACTTAATTTCCTAAAAAAGGGTATCAATGCCATAGCAGAGAAGTTAGGCAATAATAACAATGATATGCAGGGAAAAATTGATCAAGCCACTATCGATTTTCGTGAAAATGCAGAACAACTTGAAATTCAAAATGTTGAATTAAGTATCGCAAAGAAAAAAGCACAAGAAGCGAATAAAATTAAATCTGAATTTTTGGCCAATATGAGCCATGAATTACGTACGCCGCTTAATGGTGTTATTGGTTTTACTCGTCAAGTGCTTAAGACTCCATTAAGTGGTCCACAAAGAGATTATTTACAAACCATTGATAGGTCAGCTAATAATTTGCTTACAATCATCAACGATATTCTAGATTTTTCTAAACTAGAAGCAGGTAAAATGGTTATCGAAAGTATTCCTTTTTCTTTACGAGAAGCAATCGATGATAGCCTAGTTTTACTTGCCCCTAGCGCCCACAAAAAGAATATAGAACTTTCTATTAATATAGATAAATCTATACCTGACTCTTTGTTAGGGGATGCTATGCGCATTAAGCAAATCATGAGCAATTTAGTGGGAAATGCGATTAAATTTACCCAAGAGGGCTCGGTAATGATTGAGGTAACTCATCAAAATAATACCGCTAAACACGCAACAATAAAAATAATGGTTGTCGATACGGGTATTGGCATGAGTGATGAACAACAACAAACCATTTTTAGTTCTTTCTCCCAAGCAGATCAAAGTATTACTCGACTATATGGTGGTAGTGGCTTGGGATTAGTTATTTGTCAACGACTTGCTTTTGAAATGAAAGGGGATGTTGGCTTTAGTAGCGATGAAAATCAAGGTTCATCTTTTTGGTTTAGCTTTGAATGTGAAGTTAACTCTTTATCCCTTAGCAATGAGCTCGACACACAACAATTAGCCAATAAAACCATCCTATATTACGAACCACACCCACATACCAGAGCAGCAACTTGTGATATACTTTCGCAGTGGAACATGCAGATAACTTGTGTTCAGAGCATAGCTGCGCTTAATCAAGCGGTAATAACTGCTGATAAAAAAGTATCATTCGAATATGCTTTAATAGGCCATGATAATTCATCAACCGCATTAAGTGAGCTGAAGAAGACAATTGCTCAAATAAAACCACATATAGAAAAAATTCATTTAGCAATGAATAGCAATTCACCAAGCTTGCAGGAAGCACTGATTTCTTGTGGTGCGCTTAGTTGTCTAAGCAAGCCAATTACGGCCAGCAAACTCAACTTCTCGCTACTCTCTCAAGAATACAACCAACTAGATTCAAAAAATAAAATACTACCAATTAAGGTGTTAGCTGTTGATGACAATGAGGCTAACCTTAAATTGATAAATGCTCTATTGCTTGAGCAGGTGAGTGAAGTAGTTCTGGCTGAAAACGGTATAAAAGCAATAGAGCTTTGTAAATCTGAAACCTTTGCATTGATTTTTATGGATATTCAAATGCCGGTAATGGACGGTATCACCACACTTAAAAAAATTAAAAGTGAAACGATTAATGGTAAAACACCTATCATCGCGGTGACAGCTCATGCGTTAAGTGGTGAAAAAGAAAAAATGCAACAACAAGGATTTAATGCCTATATGACTAAACCCATCGATGAAACGATGCTCTGTCATATTATTTATGAATATTGTGATCTAGAAAAAGCATTTTCCGGCATTTCCGATGGCAAAATTAAACAAAACCATCAACAGCTAGGGTTAATTAGCGCTAATACCAACCTCACCATACAATCCGCTGTTATTGATTGGCCTTTATCCATTCAAAGGGCTGCTGGGAAAGAAGATTTAGCAAAAGAAATGTTAGCAGGCTTAGTCGATAGCCTAGCGGATAATGAAAAATATATTAGCCAAGCTTTGATTGATGAAGATATAAACACATTGAAACAGCGGATTCATCAACTCAATGGCAGCTGCTGCTATACTGGCGTACCCAGTCTACATAATATCTGCCAGTATATTGAAACTAAATTAAAAACATCGAATTCCTTAGCTGATTTAGAGCCTGAATTCTTAGAACTTTTTGAGCAAATTGAACTGGTGCTAGCTGAAGCTAATAAACTATTTGATAGCTTAGATGACGTTAATTAATCCTCCTCTTTAGCGTTATTCAAATAAGGTTATGAGAGTGTTACAAAAGCGGTGGCATAAAGCTTTTCATCCGCAAGAGAGATATGCCAGTGGTTAGCATTTAGGGATTTTGCTATCTCTAAGGCACGCTCGGTAAGTATAAGCATTGGTTGACCGCTATCTAGCGAGTGGATAGTGAAATGTTGAAAAGAAACCCCATTAGCAATCCCCGTTCCAAGGGCTTTCGCAGCAGCCTCTTTACCTGCCCACCTTTTAGCTAAAAAGCGTTCAGGGTTATTAATTTCACTATAATGTGTATACTCTCTTGGCGTCAGTACACGCCTAGCTAAGCGCTCACGTGTTCTTTGTGCCATATGAATAATACGATTAATTTCTATAATGTCAGTGCCTATTCCAATTACAGGCATACACACTCTCCTATTCTCTCAACTCTATAGTGCTTATACCAAGTACATTAATCGACCACTTCGAAAGGAGTTATTAATGTAATTGGTATTATACGCTAGCTAGCGATTACTCGCTCTTGCTGCTAACATTAATGTTTTCATATCTCGAACTGCCTTATCTAAACCATCGATAGCAGCGCGAGCAATAATGGCATGACCAATATTTAATTCAATAATCTCTTCAATAGCAGCAATGGGCTTAACATTAAAATAATTTAAACCATGGCCAGCATTAACGTTAAGCCCAATGCCATGGGCATACTTAATACCTTCAATTAAACGTTGTAATTCCGCTTGTTGCTCAGTATCTGAATTGGCATCTGCATAATGACCTGTATGGATTTCAATATACGTTGCTCCCGTTGCTAAAGCGGCATCGATTTGACTTTTATCTGCATCAATAAATAAACTAACTTGTGTGCCAACAGCAGCTATTTTTTTTACTGCATCGGTTACTTTAGCGAGTTGAGCAACTACATCTAATCCACCTTCAGTGGTTAACTCTTCACGCTTTTCTGGTACTAAACAACAAAAGGCTGGCTTAACATCACACGCTATGGCCACCATTTCATCAGTCACTGCCATTTCAAAATTCATGCGAGTATGTAAGGTTTCTTTTAATACATAAATGTCTCTGTCTTGAATGTGGCGTCTGTCTTCTCTAAGATGAACCGTTATACCATCTGCACCGGCATGCTCAGCTACACTTGCAGCATAAACGGGATCAGGGTAATTAGTACCTCGAGCTTGACGCAATGTTGCGATATGATCAACGTTAACCCCTAGCAATATTTCGTTCATATTTTTATCTCTTATTTTTTGTGAATAATTGTCGACTGTTTAGCACTTTACCATCAAGCAAGTGATTAAAGACATCCCTCATTAATAATTTAAAGGTATGCTTTGCTCCTTGATGCACAAGCACTTTACCATCTAATACATGTTCAGCAATTGATTGTATATGTTCAATAGAAAACCAAGGTGTGGTTATCTTGTTGACAGAATACTGATAAGCAGGCATAAAGCCTTCTTCTGGTAGAAAGTAAAAGCCAACAACATGCTTAGGTTGTTCAGCAAATACAGGGCTAAAATCAAAGGATAAGCCCAGTTCATCTAACAAAACTAATTCAAACTGCCGTAGTTGTTGTGCTATCTCTAAACCTTGAGAGAGTGCTAATAAGGCCGCTTGATAGTGACTAAATAAGTATTCGCAGGCTATTTCATCATTAAGCAGTTTTACCAATAGCTCATTAATATAAAAAGCGCTATAGAGATGATCTTTGCTTAAAGGGAAAGATTTAGCAGTAGCATCAATAGTAGTGATCCGTTTTAACGACGTTCCTTGCCCTTTCAAAGCCAGTGTTATCGGTAAGAAAGGTTGTAATAAGGCTTTTTTAATAGAGCGTTTTGATTGACCAACATAAACTAGCGCTGACACTTTACCTTGATCTTCGGTCAACAACTCAACCAGTTGCTGGTTTTCTTTAAATGGGCGAGTATGAAGCACAAAGGCTCTTTGCTCGTGCATTTTATTTACTATGCCTAGGGTATATATTATGAGCTTGTAGTAAAAATACTAGCATGGCAAATAACCTAACCCGAATAATCATCACCGTAACCCAAACTGCGTAATGCTCGTTCATCATCTGCCCAGCCCGACTTTACTTTGACCCAAGTTTCCAAAAATACTTTAGCATCAAATAAGTTTTCCATGTCACGTCTTGCTTCTTGGCCAATGGTTTTCAAGCGCTCACCTTTATTGCCTATGATCATACGTTTTTGACTGTCTCGTTCAACAAGCACTAAAGCGTTAATATGAATAATACCTTTGCTATCCATTTTAAATTGCTCTATTTCAACTGTGGTTGAATAAGGTAATTCATCACCAGTAAAACGAATCAGTTTTTCACGAATAATTTCTGACGCCATAAAACGGCTTGAGCGATCGGTAATATGATCTTCTGGAAACCAAAAATCACTCTCTGGTAAACTCTCTAAACAAAGTTTAGCAATGGTATCGACACCATTACCTTTAGTGGCTGAAATAGGGACTATATCGCTAAAATCATGCATAGCACCGAGTTTTTGTAGATGTGGGAGTAAATCATCTTTATCGGCAATATTATCAACCTTGTTAACGACTAAAATACAAGGTGAGCCGCTTTTTTTGATTTTGTTAAGTACCAAGTCATCATCAGGTGTCCAATTGGTTCCGTCAACAAGAAAAACCACTAACTCTACTTCAGCAATTGTGCTAGTTGCCGCTCTATTCATCAAACGATTTATAGCGCGTTTTTCTTCCGAGTGTAAGCCGGGAGTATCCACTAAAATAGCTTGTTTATTTTCTTCGGTTAGAATACCTAAAATTCGATGTCTTGTTGTTTGTGGCTTACGGGAGGTAATGCTAATTTTTTGACCTAACAAAGCATTAAGCAATGTAGATTTACCTACATTAGGACGACCCACAATCGCAATTAAACCAGCATAGGTTAACTCTGTCTTCATCACTTATTGGCCCTTTTTAGCTGAATTTTTTTTGGCATCTTTCTTTTTAGTGTTGTCACTTTTTATTATAGCAAGCACTTGTTGCGCGGCCTCTTGTTCGGCTTTACGTCTACTTGCCCCTTTAGCAACGACTTGGTGGTCTATCACTTCAGTACTGCATCGCACGGTAAATTGTTGATTATGAGACTGCCCTGTCGTGTCAATCACCTCATAAAGAGGCAAAGAAATTTTTCTACCTTGTAGGTATTCTTGTAAACGGGTTTTAGGATCTTTTTGTTCATGACCCGGTTTAATAGCACTTAACCGTTGAGCAAACCAATTTAAGATCAGTGCCTTGCAAGCAGTAATATCTGAGTCTAAATACACAGCACCAATAATGGATTCAATGGCATCTTCTAAAATAGATTCACGTCGATGACCACCACTTTTTAATTCACCTGGGCCCAGTATTAGATAACTACCTAAGTCAAATCCTCGTCCAATTTCAGCTAAGGTTACGCCTTTAACTAAACTAGATCGCATACGCGTTAAGTCACCCTCGTTATGCATAGGAAACTGTTCAAATAGTGCCTGAGCAATAACAAAGCCTAAAATAGAGTCACCTAAAAATTCTAACCTTTCGTTATGTTGACCTTTAGCACTTCGGTGTGTAATCGCTTGAATCAACAAACTAGGATCTTTAAAGCTATAACCTATACTTTTAGAAAGGCGCGCTATGGCTTGATCTTTATTGGCTTTAACATGCAATGCCATTAGCGAATAGCACCGATACGCTCAAAGCGTATATTTGTTGGTATCCAAGCGGGTAAAAAACTATCTTCGCTGCGATTAAAATCAAAACTCATCCAAACAGCCACGGCTTCACCCACTAAGTTTTCTTCGGGAACAAATCCCCAAAAACGTCCATCTAAAGAATTATCTCTATTATCGCCCATCACAAAGTAATGACCAGCAGGAACAAAAAATTCATCCTTTGCTGTACCCGCTTGTGGAAAATAGCGATTAGTTCTAGGCATGGTATTTTGATCATTCAGAATGTTATGGGTTTTATTTAACATTTGAGCTGTATACTGGTTCATGCCTGCTTCTGCATCAGGGCCTTGATATTTATGAGTAAAGGTATTGACTACTTGTGTATACGTTGGACACTTTGCATCTTCTTCTTTACATGCGGGTTTAATATAAAGGGATTTATTTTTATACACTACTCTATCCCCTGGTAAGCCAATAACACGCTTAATATAATCAACTCGCGTATCTAGTGGATATTTAAACACCACTACATCGCCACGCTCGGGCAAGCCTATATCGAAAAACTTGTTGCGCACGACAGGATCTTTTAAACCATAGTTATACTTATTAACGAGTATAAAATCACCATCGAGTAATGTTGGCATCATCGAGCCGGAAGGGATTTGAAATGGTTCATATAAAAAAGAGCGTAATACTAATACAAAAGCAATCACAGGAAAGATTTGTATTGACGTATCAACTAAGGGTGAAGGCTCCATTAAAGTTGCTATGGTTTCTCGTGGAAGCTCTATCGCACTTTTTTCTTGTGCTGAAACCACACTTAAACGGCGCTGAGGTGCTAAGTAAAATTTATCTGCAAGCCATACAATTCCTGTAATAACAGTTATTGCCACAAGAATAATTGAAAAATAAACAGCCATATTTGTCCTTTTATAAAAAAATCAATCACAAACAACTTGCTTGGCTTTGTACATTAAAGCAAGTGGTTGTTTGTAACTTTTTATTATTACTTCTCTAATTTTAGTACGGCTAAAAACGCTTCTTGAGGTACTTCAACATTACCTACTTGCTTCATGCGCTTCTTACCTTCTTTTTGTTTTTGTAGAAGTTTCTTCTTACGACTGACATCACCGCCATAACATTTTGCCGTGACATTCTTGCGCAACTGCTTAACGGTGGTACGAGCAATAACGTTATTGCCTATTGCTGCCTGGATAGCAATATCAAACATTTGACGATGAATGAGTTCTTTTAACTTATCTACTAGCATTCTGCCGCGGGAAACTGAATTAGTTCTGTGAGTTATCATGGCTAGGGCATCTACTCTGTCGCCGTTAATCATGACATCAACGCGCACCATGTCAGCCGCTTCAAATCGTAAAAAATTATAATCAAGTGACGCATAGCCTCGACTGACAGATTTCAATTTATCAAAGAAATCCATCACTACTTCAGCCATTGGCAATTCATAAGTAACCGCCACTTGGTTGCCATGATAAATAAGATCTTTTTGCACGCCACGCTTTTCAATACATAACGTAATAACACTACCTAAATATTCTTGCGGTACTAAAATGTTGGCTTGAACAATAGGCTCTCGAATTTCATTTATATTATTAATAGCAGGTAAGTCGGCAGGGTTATCAATGGATAAGACTTCGCCAGTAGTACAGGCAATTTCATAGTTTACCGTGGGTGCTGTGGTGATTAAGTCAAGATCATATTCACGGGCTAAACGCTCCTGAATAATTTCCATGTGTAACATACCCAGGAAACCAATACGGAAACCAAACCCTAGTGCTGACGAGTTTTCTGGTTCAAAAAATAATGAGGCATCATTGAGGCTAAGTTTATTTAACGCATCGCGGAAATTTTCATAATCATCTGAACTGATCGGAAAAATACCTGCGTAAACTTGTGGTTGCGCTTTTTTAAAACCTGCTAAAGGCGCCTCAGTTTCTTTTTTGCTAATCGTAATAGTATCACCTACTGGCGCACCATGAATTTCCTTAATCCCTGCAATGATAAAACCAACTTCACCTGCTCGTAGCACACCAGTTTCGGTTTGTTTAGGGGTAAAAATACCTACTTTATCAATTTGGTGTACTTGCCCTGTCGACATAACCAACATTTTATCACCACGTTTTACTTCACCGTTCATGATACGTACTAATGAGACAACGCCTTGATAATTATCAAACCAAGAATCAACGATTAACGCTTGTAAGTTAGCCTTAGGATCCCCCTGCGGCGCAGGTATATTTTCAACAATAGTCTCTAAAACATCATCAATGCCTATACCTGTTTTAGCTGAACAAGTGACAGCATCGGTCGCTTCAATACCAATAATGTGTTCTATTTCTTCGCAAACCCGTTCTGGATCTGCTTGTGGTAAATCAATTTTATTTAAAATGGGTAAAACTTCTAAGTCCATTTCAATGGCGGTATAACAATTAGCAACGGTTTGAGCTTCAACTCCCTGACCAGCATCAACTACTAATAAAGCTCCTTCACATGAAGCCAAAGAACGAGATACTTCATAAGAAAAATCGACGTGGCCTGGCGTATCGATAAAGTTTAACTGGTAGGTTTCCCCATCTTGTGCTTTATAATCTAACGTCACACTTTGTGATTTAATGGTAATACCACGCTCGCGCTCTAAGTCCATAGAATCAAGCACTTGTGCTTCCATTTCACGATCTTGTAAACCACCACAATGCTGAATTAGGCGATCAGATAATGTTGATTTACCATGGTCAATATGGGCAATAATTGAAAAGTTACGTATGTTTTTCATAAATGGAAGTTCGGATAAAGGTTTCAAATTCTAGAATGGCGTGATTTTAACGAATTTAGGGCGCTGGGGCTATCTTTTGTTCAGAATTTTGCTAAAAGCTCTAGTGCTTTTTAAAATTTTCATTTTTAATATCAAGGAAATTTGGCAACACGCGTAATATTTTAGGCTGTAATTTACTTTGCTGGCAGGCTTGGCTTTGCCAATATTTTGCGAGTCTATAACCTAAGTAACCACCGAACATCCCCAACAATAACGCAAGAAGTTCATGCGACAGTATCCCGTTGAGTAGTAACCGTTGCCCTATGGCAGAAAATAAGATTAAGCCCAGTATTGGCAATAAATATACTTGCCATGCGCTTTGCAGTAACCCTGCTTCGGGTAACGTTAACATAACACAATCACCGACTTGAATAGTTTGATTTTTTTCTAACAAATTTAATGACTCTGGATAAGGTAACGTAAGCGATAATTTTTTATGAGGAATGGCTTTAGCTACTTGTCCACTGGCACAGGTAGCGGCTTGTGAGCAAGTGTTACAAGTCGATTTCACTTGGCTCACAACCGTTATATCATGATCACTTATATCAACAACTTCAGCTAACTCTTCCACTATCAATGCTCGCTCGCGTACTATTAATTTATCGTAGTTTGAGTAAAGCTCAATGAATTGACAATTTTTTTTGCGCTGCTCAATGGTATTTTACCAACCACGCTTACTTCAATATTATTTTCAACGTTATTTAACACAATTGTTGCTCCATCTTGTGCATACTCAATTGGTCGTTGCTTTTCTTGGCTAGGGTTTACGTAAACTGAGATATCAATCAATCCATCATTAAATAACATAAATTCAACGGCCTGCTTAGAGTTCGTTATTCTGTGCCTGTCTGATTTTACTTCTTTAAAACCCCGAGGCAGCCAGTTAACTTGCCATGCTAGTTGTGTATTATCATCCTTTGCAGAAAGTTCGATAACTTTAGGTAAGTCTGTTACCGAAAGCTGTTTTAAATTTTCTGAGGCATTGTCACTGATTTCTAGATGGGTAAATTGTATTTGCTCTAATAACTGACCTTTTCTAGTCACTACTGCAAGCTTTAACAGTAAACCACTGTCTTTATCTAACCATAGCCAATATCCATATCGATGAGTATCTTTAGGCACAATACGAATTAACTGTGCAGCTCTTCCCAACACACGACTTTTCCCAACTGACACAAAATGATAATTATCATGTAAGACACTAACATCTCTACCTAAAACAGCAGGGATAGGCCCGCTAATTTGTGCTGAAGTTATAGAGTATGGCGCATATTCAGGTTCAATATAACTCACCGTATTACCGACCCGTAAAATGTC
>Ga0187827_10008043_pt1 | contig 11539 bp, 11 predicted proteins | sample ETNtaG_39_FD_167969 | JGI IMG/M metagenome (GOLD analysis project Ga0187827, IMG submission 167969) | Marine microbial and viral communities from oxygen minimum zone, Eastern Pacific Ocean - ETNP2014_SV_150_PacBio MetaG (Illumina Assembly) | ecosystem: Environmental > Aquatic > Marine > Hypoxic... | reverse complement strand
AGTCAAGAACGCACTTCCCATTAATGTATATTTTTTTCTAGCTTGATTTTTTTTAATTTTATAGAGTCTATTTTGAGAAATAAGAGAGTAATCAGAAAAATTATTTACTGATCCGGCGTTTATAATTTTTTTTTCGTTTTTAATTTTTATCCCACCTGAGTCTTTATTGTTTTTTTTTATCCAACTAACACAAACAATATCGTCTTTTTTCAATTTTTTTACATTTTTTCCAATTTCAATTACTTTAGAAACTCCTTCATGGCCAAAACAATTCGGCATCATTGAGGTATTATTTCTTTTACCAAGCCACTCGCCCACCTGAGTGCCGCAAATTGATGAATAAATATTTTTTACTAATACCTGATTTCTTGACGGCATTGGTAATTCTAAATTTATTAAGTTAATTTTTCTTTTTTTAAATAATACCGCTGTTCTGCTTTTAATTTTTTTCATAAAATTTCTTTATCAGTTCAGCTACATGCTTTATATCGCTCATTTTTATAAATTCGTGGACCGGCAAAGATACAGAAATATTTGAAAGTTTTTCTGCCATTGGAAAGCTACCTTTTGTATAATTTAAATATTTTGCAGCTTCCTGTAAATGCATGGGAATCGGGTAATGAACCTTTGCATCAACATTGTTTTTATTCAAGTATTTGATGAGCTCATTTCTTTTTCTTCTAATATTTACATGATACAAGTGAAAAACCTCAATTAAATGTTTTTCTCTTTTTATAGTTTCAACCTGGGAAATTTTACCTAGATACCTATCAAATAAATTAGCGTTTTTGATTCTTTTTTTAGTAATATTATTAAGTTTATTTTTCATTTTATAATTTGCTATAGCGGCTTGAATTGAGTCTAAACGAGAATTGTAACCAAAAAATTTACATCTGTTTCTACTTATTAATCCATGATTTCTAAGCAAAGATATTTTTTTTGCTAATTTTTCGTTATTAGTGACTATAAAACCGCCATCACCCCACACATTCAAGTTTTTTAATGGATGCATGCTATAAGTGCATATGTCACCAAAATTAATTAAATGTTTATTTTTGTATCGCGCATCTATGCCATGTGAAGTATCTTGAACTATCTTTAATTTGTGTTTTTTTGCTATTCTAAAGATTTTAGTCATTTCACAAGGTCTGCCCGCCCAATGAACTGGCATTATAGCTTTTGTTTTTTTTGTAATTGTATTTTCAATTTTATTTTCGTCGATATTGTAATCATTTTTTGTGTCAACAAATACGGGCTTAGCGCCAGCATTATGAATTGAAGCACATGTGGCAATAAAAGAATAAGGTGAAAGCAATACTTCGTCTCCTATTCCAATATCTAATGCCTTTAGAGATAGGTACAATGCGTCTGTTCCATTGCCAACACCAATTGCAAATTTTCCTCCTGCTCTTTTTGCAAAGTTTTTTTCACAGATATTTACCTCTGCACCTAGAGTGTAATCGCCTTTTTTTACAACTTTTTCAATTTTTTTAAATATTTTAAAGTAATCAGAGAATTGCTCTATTAAATACGAATGATTTATTTTTGACTTTTTTGTTTCCTTGTATTGTTTTGCTAAATAAGTTTTCATATATCAAATAAATTTTTTAAAATCTTTGCTAGTAATTTTTGATTGAGTTAAATCGTAAAAGTCTATTATACTTTTCAATGAGTGTTTAAAGTTATTTTTTTGGCACCATTTAAGCTCTTTTCTTGAATTCATAGTACTTAAATTATAAACATGATCCTTTGCTTTTCTATCAACTTTAAAAGTTATAAAACTTTTGTAATTAGTTTTCTTGTATTTGCAAATTATTTTAACTATTTCTAATACAGAATATAATTTTTTTCCCGCGAAATGATAAGTTTTTCCAATGTTTCCTTTTTGTAATGCTTTTAAAATGCCATCTGAAAAATCTTCTCCATGGATATAATTTCTTTTAGAGTCTCCTTTCCCATCTACCGGAAACTTATATCCTTTATTTAAATAATAAATTATTTTTGGTATCAGCCTGTAAACTGGTTGCCCTATGCCATAAAAATTTGAGAATCTACAAATAATCAATGGTAATTTATTTTTCTGTATTTTAGATTTTAAATAATACTCACAGGCTAATTTTGAAATTGCGTATGGAGTACTTGGAATATATTTGTTTGATTTTTCTTCTAAATTTATTTTTTGATTTCCAAAAACTTCGGGGGTTGAAATATAAACCAATTTTTTAAGAAATGTAAATTGTTTATCAAAAATTTTGATTTTTGAGGATACATTTGAATTAAAATATTTTTCTGGATATTTCCAACTCTCATCTACATGACAGACAGATGCAAAATCTACAATGTAATCTGGCTTTATTTTTATTAAAATTTTTATTAATTTATTTATGTCGTTATTTGAGTCAAAATTAATTTTATATTTTTTGATTTTTTTAATACCAGTTTCATAAGGTAGTAGAATTTTTTTTTTGGGTGTCCTATAGCAACCAAAAACTATATATCCTCTGTTTGATGCATAATCTGCAAAATACGAACCTGAAAAACTATTCAAACCTAAAATGAAGATTTTTTTCACTAGAATGGCCCTTTAAATTTAGAGTTAGGAACATCATGTAAATTTCTATCTATAACAATTTTTATTTGTTTATTAGTTAATCTCGTTATTTCTCTAATGATATCTTTTTTTGAAATATAATAATTTTTTGTGTAATAAAAACTTGTTGGACTTGATATGTCTGGCAAAGTTAACATGGAAGGTGTATTTTTAAGTTTAATATCCTTGTCTCTAGAAATTAAAGATATTATCTCAGAACCGACTGAACATATTGGATTTGAAATAGAGTCTAAAATAAGCAAATTTTTCGTTTTAAGTAATGATTTTTTAATTGATTTATAATCAATGGGTTTGATTGATAATAGATCTATATGGTCAAAATTAATACCAAATTTATTAATTATTTTTTTTAAATTCATTATTTCAATAGTTGACAAAGAGTAAGTAATCACAGTTAAATCTTTTCCTTTACTAAGCAATTGACAATCGCCAATTTTAATTTTTTTTTTATTAATTTTTTTTTCACTAATTTCATGTAGCCATCTATGCTCAATAAATATGACTGGGTTAGGATCTTTTATGCTTTGAATAAGCAAAGAATAAGCATTTGATGGTAGTGACGGCATAACAACTTTTAATCCAGGAATATGGGCAAACCAACTTTGTAAACTTTGTGAGTGGGTTGGTCCTTGACCCCAACCTTTTCCGATTATTAATCTGATAGTTATAGGTACAGATTTTTTACCCCCATACATAAAATGCCATTTTGCAGCATTATTTACTAATTGATCCATGGCCAACAAAAAAAAATCAAGTCTTTGGTGCATCATCACACAAGGATAATTATTAATTGCTAATCCTATACCAATACCAGTCATAGCATTTTCTGAGGTTGGAGTTTCAAAAACCCTGTTCTCACCATATTTTTCTAGTAAATTTTTTGTTGTTTCGAAAAACCTATATGGATCATTAACTCCTAAACCAAAACAAATTAATCTTTTGTTACTTCTTAAAGAATGGTCCAGCGCTAAATTTATACTATCCTTAAATTTAATCATGTTTTTTTGTATACAAAATTTTTAAGATTTATCTTGTTTGGTTTATTGTTCATATAAATTTTTCTAAAAATTCGGTTCACGAATTTTATAAATGAATCTTTAAATTTTTTATGATTAAAGGTTTTGTCTAACTTAACTAAATATTTTTCTAAAATAAAAACAGCGTCATTTTTTTTCCAAAAACTTATTTCTCTATTATTTCTATAATTTAAATTATCATCATAATTTGGACCACAATGTTCTAGATATCTAAAATTTTTTATTTCAATAAATGCAGGTTTTTTACTGAATTTTGAAAAACTTATAACTTTATTAATAGTGTTAATCATTTTTATAGTTTCGGATTGATTAGCAAAAAAACTTTTTATACCGAAGGATTCTACTAACTTATAAATTTTTCTGCCTCGAGGTTGTCTTTTTGACAAATGTGTATAAACAGAAAAAGAATTATTTTCACAAACAAATATTACAGGTAAATTTTTTAAAATTACAAAATTTAAAGCTTCAAAAAAAACACCTTCCTCAATTGAGGCGTCACCTATAAATATAAAAACTACACCCGCCTCTTTTGAAAGTTGTTTACTTAAAGCTAGCCCTGCTCCTATAGGTATAGAGCTTGATACAATTGCAGTGCTTCCGTAAAAATTTTTTTTTAGATCTATTAAGTGCATCGAACCACCTATGCCTTTACTACATCCCGTACTTAATCCATGTAATTCATGTATAAATTTTATTATGTCTCCCCCTTTAGATAAATAATGAGCATGTGATCTATGATAACTTGTAAAATAATCTTCTTTTTTAGATAAAATACCAACCGAAGCTGCTACAATTTCTTGTCCTATTGAAAGATGAGTAGGACATCTCATTTTATTTTTTTTATACTCCCTTGAAATAGTTTCTTCTAAAATTCTTATTTTTAAAGAATTTTCATAAATTTTTTTTAACTTTGAAAAGCTTACTTTTTTCATGGTTTGAACCAATAATAATGACCTGTATAGCCAGCTTTTTCGAATAAATTAATCCAATCATCAGTACTAAGTATTGTTTTTGCAGTTAAATTCCATGCAAAAATTCTATCTTTTTCAATTTCATTTGAATAAGCATCCACAATTAAATATTTGTCTTTACGTGAAACTCTCTCCATTTCACTCAGTGCTTTTTTACACTGATTTATTTCAAGATTATGAGTAGTATTTATTGAAATAACTAAATCAAAAGAATTATCCTCGTAAGGCAAACTTTTGGCGTCTCCTACTTTTAAAAATTTTTTAACCTCTGGAACTGCTTTAGTTATTGCATAATTAGAAATATCTATACCCTCTAAAACAAAATTAGGATTTAACTTCATAAAATCAAATAACATAAATCCTTTACCACATCCTATATCTAATATTTTGCTTCCATTTTTTAATTTATAAAAATTATTTAAGTCTTTTACTACTTCGGTCCAGAATTTTGAATTATAGTAATATCCTCCATAACCATTTTTTCTATCTCCATCAAAAAATTCTTTATCAAATCTTCTAGCAATTATTCTATCTTCCTCCGTTTTTTCATTGCCTCTCTTTGATAAGTCTCTTTTTGTTTTTGGATATTTTTTTAACAAATTAATTTCTTTTATCATAATTATTTTAGTCGCAATTTTTTCATTTTTTGTATGTTAAAATTATTTGTTGAAAATTTTTTATTTTTTTTAAAGAAAACCTTTAAATCCTCAATTGCTGTCATAACAGAATATTTTGGTTTAAATCCTGTTTTTATTAATCTTGTAGAATCTTGTCTATAAGATCTAGGATCAATATTTTTATTTACTATTATTTTTGCATTTGTAACTTTTGATATCATTTTAGCTAAGCCCAAAACACTATGGTTTTCAAATCCCACATTATAAATGTTGTGTTTAATTTTTTTTTTTTTAATAAAGAAAAAAATTACATCGATTATATCTTGAATATAAACATTTGGTCTTATTTGGGATCCGCCATCTACAAATATCTTTCCTTTTGTTACTGCATCGTAGGTAAGTTTGTTAATTGTTAAATCTAATCTTATTCTGTCAGATGCTCCGCACACTGTTGCCGGTCTTAAACATATTATATTAAGTTTATTTTTATAACTTAAAAATATTCTTTCAGCTATCATTTTGGTTTTATTATAAACAGAAATAGGTTTTAAAGATAAATTTTCAGTTACTCTTTCCTCTTTTTTTATTCCATAAACACTTCCAGAACTAAGAAATATAATTTTATTTATTTTGTTTCTAATAGCGAATTCACAAATTTTCATTGAAGCTAAAACATTTACATCCCAAGATAAATCGGGATTTAATTCTGCTGTTGGATCGTTAGCAATATTTGCAAGATGAATTATTAAATCAAACTTTCCACTAAAATTTTCAATATTTCTAATATCAAATTTAAAAATTTTAAGATTTTTGTTTTTCTTTAATTTGTTTCCAAACCATTGGATATCTAAAACAGTAATTTTATTTTTTTTGTTTTTTAGTAATTTCTTTGTTAATTCAACGCCAATATACCCGCAACCTCCGGTAATTAAAATTTTCATTATTTAAACAAGTAATTTAAAGACCTTTCGATGTGATCTAAGGTTAATATATCTGAATGTCCGATTTTTTGTGTAGAATGTGATGCTCCTAAACTAGCAATTAACATTGATAAATCAGTATCCATTTTTGATTTCAGACAAATAGCTATTAGAGATAAAAACGTATCACCGGCGCCCATGGTATCTAATGTATTCAGATTAAATGCTGGAGATTCTATTATTTTGTTATTTTTATAAAGTTGAGCTCCAAATCTTCCTCTAGTAATGATCACATTTTTTACATTTAATTTTTTTGAAATTTCTTTTGCTAAAAATTTTAATTCAGATTTTTTATCTCTCAATTCGTATCGTAATTCACTCTCATTTATAACTAACGTGTTCAAATTTTTATATTTGAATAAAGTGTGATACCCGCGATTAAATGAGTTTATTTGAGTATTTAAAAATAATTTATTACTATACTTTTGAATTGTTTTTCTAACTAAATTTGTAAAAACTCCGTGACCATAGTCAGAAACAACAATTACATCATATTTCTTTGCGAACTTATTTATCCCGTTGATGAATAATTTTTCCTGTTTTTTACTTATTTCTTCGTCGTTAAGTTTATAAACACCGATTATCTTATTTTTTGAATACAGATCAACAAACCTTGATTTAGAAAAGTTTGTAGTGTTTGTTTTTGTAAAATAGTTAAATAATATTTTATTATTAATTTTTTTTTTTATAAAATTAACTTCTTTTTTGTCTGTACCTACGAATGAGCAAAGACGTATTTTTTTTACAAAATTCGAAAGCAAATTAGCTGTATAACCAGCGCCACCTAAAAATTTCTTTTCATTTTTCTTTTCTAAAACTAACATTGACTCTTTTCCAGATTTTCCCACAGCTTCCGTAAATATATATTCATCAACTATGATTTCGCCCAGAATAAATACTGAAAGATTTTTTAACTTATTTAATTCATTAATTATTTTTGGTAACGAATATTTTTTTCTTATTTTATTTAAAAAAATATTTGTATTATCATCAAATAATAAATTAGATTTATTGATCACATTACTTGAACTTTTAATAAGCTGATCAATAATTACAAATTTACCTTTATTTTTTTTTAAAATATCTATTTCTTTTTTAAGATTTTTGTCTTTAGATAATTTATTCTTGTAGTCTTTTCCTTTACAATAAATATTTGGCTTAATATAATTTAAAACATTTTCGCCAGTGAAATTTTTACTTATGTGTAAATAATCAATATGCTCAATACTATTTAAAACGGTAATTCTGTCATTTATGTTAAAAAGAGGTCTTCCTGGACCTTTGTTGACAAATTTATCATCTGTTACAGAAACAATTAGTATATCGCCTCTTTTTTTAGCCTCTTGAAAATATTTTATGTGACCACCATGAACTAGGTCAAAAACTCCGTGACATAAAACAATTTTTTTTTTTTTTAAAACTTTAAGTTTTTCTATAGTTAAAATTTTTTTCATTTTAAGATATTGAAAGTTTTTATAAAGTAATAGAATATTAAAGCAAACTTATATTTTTTTGGTAGAAATAATGCCTTTTTTTTTGAATTATTAATAAAATGAATTATTTCATTTGCTACACTCTTGGTATTGAGAACTTTTTTTATTTTTTTATTGTATAAATAACTATTATTTTTATATTTTCTTGTTAATGTTTTGGAATACATTTTGGTTTTCATTCCAGATAAAAAAATAATTTTCACATTGTAATTTTTAAATTTTGTCAAAAAAAACTTATAAAGTTCAAATTGGAGAGATTTTGATAGGTTATAACCTAAGCTAAATACTTTATCAAAAAGGAAAACATTAACACTTGATATTAAACAAATGTTGATTTGATTATTTTTTGATTTATTTAATATTTTTGCAATTAATAAGTATTGATTTATAAAATTAATATAAATTTGTTTTAAAGTTTTTTCATAATCTAATTTTATTCCTTTTAAATCATCAATATCGACTGCTGCATTTATAATAATTTGAATTTTATTTTTATTTTTAAAAAACAAATTAATTTTTTTTATGGATTTATCGTCAATTTTGTTCCTTAAATCATGTTTAATATAGTGAAATTGCTTATTAAATATTTTTTTTTTTGTTTTAGAAATGCCAATTACTGTATTTTTGAGACTTAATAATTTTTGTGTTAGTTGATAACCTAGACCACTGTTGCAACCTGTAATTAAAAAAATTTTATCCATAAATGACATTTTTTATATTATTAATAAAAAAATCATTTTTCTCTTTGTTAGATAAATGATTTATATTAATTCTTTCCAAAAAAAGCTGGTATGAAAATTTTTTTTTATCTTGAAAATTATATGGATAATCAGAGGAGAAAATTATTTTATTTTTATCAAATTTTTTAAATATTCTATTTATCAATTTTTTATTCAAATGTTTGCTAGCAATATCTATATATACATTCTCTAATTTATTTATCTCATTCCATATTCGCCCATAATGTGGAAATCCTCCATAACCTATAATGAATTTAGTATTGTTAAATTTTCTTAATAAATCTAATATTTTTTTTACATTTTGATACTTTAGAATAACGTATACAGGTTTATTTTTTTTATTATTTTCTAATATAATATTTAAGTCATTTTCCCCCAAATTATGCCAATAATTATGTAGTTTTATACCAACTATTTTTGGATGATTATATAAACTTTCAAATTCTTTAAGAGAGTCTTCTTCTGTTGGATTAATCCACAGCCAACTTTTGATAAAATGGTATTTTTCAATGATATTTAGCACATCATTATTATTTGGAATTGTAATTTTATGATAATTTTTAAAACCTGCAAAAATTTTCCAAAAAAATTTCAATTTATTTTGTTTGTAAAATGTTTTCGATATAAGCATTGCAATATAATATAGGAATTTATTTGATAACAAATAAGGTTGAAGAAAATACATTAAGTTACTCTTTTCAGGTTCAGATTGAATTGTACATTGTGGGCTTATTATAAATTCACATTGATATTTTTTATTTAGATTTTCTAGCTGATTAAAATCAGTTCTTAAATCATCATAATATATATGTGCATCATAGAATTTCATTTATATTTAGTCTTAAATTTTGATCAGAGTTGAAAAAATTTTCAATTTTTTTACTTTTTAAATATTTAAAAAATATTTTCATATTTCTTTTTTGAGTTTTGCCAAAGTATGAAGATTTATATACTGAGTCTTTTGCTAAATATATTAAACAATCATTCTTTTTTAAGATCTTTGAAATATTTTTTAAATGAAAATCGCTGAAATATCTTTTATCAAAATCAAAAGCAATACTTATAGAATTATTACTGAATGAGTTTGTTATTGAATTTATTTTTTTATGCAATTTGACACCAATAATAAAACTTTCAATTTTAAATTTCTGACAATACAAAAGAATTTTTTTAATACATTTTTGTGCTGAATTTAAGTTTACAAAAAATTGAATTTCACAAAATCCTTTAGGGTATATATTTTGATAAAAATTTGTAATTCTAGTATGAGGAAAATTAAATTCATCGAAAGTTGTATAAAAACTTTTTTTTGAATATTTTATAAACTGATAATATAAATAATTTATAACTTTAAAGAAATATCTCTGTAAATTGAGTAATTTTATAATTATAAATATAATTTTTTTTAAACTATTAAAACTAGTTAAATTTTGTTTTTTCATATAATGATTTTTATGATTGGCTATTTCTAAATATCCTTCGCCTATATTTTTTTTTGAAAAACCATTAATCCATATATAGCCAAAATCATTTTTATTAATTTTAAGTATAGTTTTTTTTAGACTATTTATATTCTTAAGCATTTCTCTTTTAATTAAAAGACAATTTGAATTGATTTTATAGATTTTAATATTAACAGAATAAATAAATCCAGTAAGACCAAAAGAATTAGAATGATATAGAAAATTTTTGTTATTTTTTTTATATCTTGTAAGTTTGCAGTCTTTTTCAATCACTTTAATTTCTTCAACATGATCACAAAAAAACCCATCCTTGTGTCCATCTTTACCATGAACATTATTAGATATGGCTCCACCAACGGTAATATTTTCATTTCCAGGTATACATTTAATTCGATATTTATATTTAGATAAAAACTTAGATAAATTCTTCAAGAAGATACCACTTTGAACCTCAACTATATTTTTTTTAAAATTTAAATCTAAAATTTTATTTAGTTGAGTGTTAGATATTGTTATATTTGATGTAATAAAGGGTTGATCACCATAAGATTGACCATTTCCTCTAAAACTAATTTTTTCTTTATTTTTTTTTGCAATTTTAAAAATTTTTTTAATTCCAATTAAACTCTTGGGTCTATAAATTTTAGTAAATGTTTCAATTGTTTTATCATAACTATTAATGTTAGTATTTCTCATTTTCTTGCAATTAGTATGCTTACCAAATCTGCAATTCTGTTAATAAAAATTGATAGTGTAGTATTTAATATGCTTAAAATATTTGAAATACCAAAAGCTTTTGAGGTGCCCCACTGTCGATCCGTATTTATAACCTGAACTTGTAAATAACTTTTATCTGACATTAACAAAGTTGTAATCAATTCAGCTTGATATCCATAACCATAAGTTTTAGATCTGTATAACCTAACATTCTTGGTTTTATGAAGTACTGGTCCATTATAATATTTTATACTATTGAAGCTAATTAAATTAATTACAAAAGTGAATAGGTGCGAAATAAATTTTCTAATTAAAGTTCTACGATCCCCTGTGCCAAAATAAGGAATAATAATATCAGCCTTACCTTTTTCATCAATAATTTTTTTTATTGTAATAGATGGTTCTACATTATCTCCATTTATCAACATATAATATTCTCCTTTAGCCTCAAGAGAGTATTTGAAATAAGAAAATCCGATGCCTAAATTTTTATCATTTTCATATAAAATAATATTTTTTTTTCCTCGGTTGATATAATTTTTTACAATTTCTTTAGTGTTATCTTTAGAACCATCATCACATACTAATATTTCATATTTTATATTCTCAACCGAGTTGATAATATTTTCGAGTGTTTTAACAATGTTCTTCTCCTCATTGCAACAAGGAACAAAAAAAGTAATATCTATTTTATCCACTGTCTTTAACTCCAAATATATTTTGAATAAAGATCAAATATTTTTTAATTTTTATTATTTTTTTTGAAAAAAAATAAAAATTTTGTTTCTTTTTTAATAAAAATTTACTTGATATTAAACTTTGAATTCTATTTTCAAAACTTTCAATTTTAAATTTTTTATAATAATTATCAAAACTATAATTTTTGTAATATAAGTCATATACCATTTTA
>Ga0187827_10008038_pt1 | contig 11541 bp, 6 predicted proteins | sample ETNtaG_39_FD_167969 | JGI IMG/M metagenome (GOLD analysis project Ga0187827, IMG submission 167969) | Marine microbial and viral communities from oxygen minimum zone, Eastern Pacific Ocean - ETNP2014_SV_150_PacBio MetaG (Illumina Assembly) | ecosystem: Environmental > Aquatic > Marine > Hypoxic... | reverse complement strand
GGGCTTGTTCCCGGTCAAAGTCGTTGTATAGATCGAATGCGAGCTCTGGGCGCGTGCTCGAAGGTAGCCAAACCTCTTCTCGGTGTTCGAGCAGGTCGTCGGCACGCACGAACCTTGCGAGTGCTGCCACTTGGAGCGCCTCGTTTCGGGTCGCTGGCCTACTGCGCTCAAGAACTAATTCGAGAAGTTGGGTTACCGCGTCATCACTTCTAGATACCTCGACAAGTAGCTCAGTGTTCGCCTGTGGCCGAAGACCAAGGCCTGCGAGGGTGACATTGGCGGATCCGACTAGGCATGTGTCATCAGCCGCGTAGAGCTTGGCGTGAAGATCATCAAGCAACCAGAGCTGTGAATTTCCACGACCTTCAATGACATCGAGGATCCCAAGATCGGACACACCAGATGCGACATCTCTAGGAAGCCACCGAGTTACACAAACAAGTTCACAATCAGCATTCAGTTCACCGATGACATATTCAAAGGCTTCGGTTTTGATAAACGGCGCAACAAGTACTGTTCTCTCTGTTGCGGACCCTAGAAGTGCTCGGACCGCTTCACCGTGGTGAGCGGGTTCCGCCTCAATTCCTGTCACGTGTTGCGCCCTGGCCGACGCTGGAGAAATTCGTCGAGCAAGCTTCCCCAAGACCATCGAGTCTGCTGGAGATCACCACTTGCCTCGTCTTCCATCCTTGCCCAGCTGTACAGAAGTAATCGGAGAGAGCCCTTTATCTGTTCGAGTCGTGCCTCGTACTCCTCCTCCGGGATTGGCCCCTCCTCTGAATTCAGGGCCCTCCAAATCTCGTCGTAGAAACGGTGGCGAGTGTTAAGGACGACTTGAAGCGTTGCGGGAAGTGGCTCGACCGTGAAGAAGGCCGGTGAATCTTGCGCCGTGGAGATGATCCGGACCCGGTTGCCCGCTTCGATGGTCTCTACTGCCACCGCAAGCGCGTTTTCCTCCTCAAATCCGTGAACCTCGATCATGTGCTCTGTGTTCGCGCCAAGAATTTCATCTGCGGTTAGTCCGTCGGCCGAGCGGTCTGACTCCCCCGAATTGCCGTCATCGATTCTCGCCCTAATTGCTTTGGTGGCCTCCTTGTCCGAGCGCTCCTCTTCGGTTTCTTCGTGTCGCTTACCACCTCCGGTGCCAGCAGTCTGCTCACCAAGCTTTGAAAGACAGTCACCTCGGAACTTCTTAATCTGATCCGCCAGGTCCACGAGATTCGCTCTGAGGTCGCCGTTCTCCCTAAGGCGTCGGAGTACGTGTCCTCGCGCGGTCTCGTCGGAATAGGCCTCTGTCTCCCAGTCGAAGTTCGCCATTTCCACGAGACGTAAAGCCGACTGCTTGTTGTTGGTGACGCCGAAGACCGTGTCGAGTTCAGGGGGGAAGTCGACTTCGATCCCCCACCATCGTTCGACAGGGTCATAGTTACCTGCCCAAGCAACTTGTAGTTCGAGTTCCCGGTCTGCTCGCATGACCGATACCCCAAGGTTCTGCGCAGCCCGCTTGCCCCACGGCGTTGCTCCAGGGTTTCTCGACTCATACTCGTCTGGCCAGCAGGCATTTGGATCGTCGGATCTGCGGGCATGCCTTCTTGCATAAGAACACCGGATGGTCACGGTGCAATCCTGAAACTCATACTTCTGCTTGCCGTCCTCGTCGAACACAAGACCACCGGCAGCATCCCGCTCCGCGACCGGAACGTCCGGAAACACGATGGGGTGTGGGCTTCGCGGATGTTCCTGAAACATCGGGCCGGCACCAAACCCCTCGGGACTGGAAGTCCCCGACATGAGAAACAGAGGATCGTTCGGAGCTACAGAGACGACGCTGTCCTCAACTCTGTTTGGGGTCCCCTCGTTGTCTATCTCCACTGGAACTAAGTCGATTGTGATTCGGGGATCAGCAGATTCCTCGAGGAACCTCCTGTAGACCCGACCGACGAGTTTCTCAACCCACCTGAATGTGGTGGTGGCCTGCCTCCAGGTGATAGAGGACAGGTCACTCCAAACAACCAGGGTTCCGCTATCGCTAAATCCGAACTTCGAGCATTGGGCATAGACCTCCGGAATCGGGTCGAGCTGTGGCTCCGGGACCTCTAGAGTCCCCTCGCGGATCTCACGAGTCGACAGATGCGCTCTGATCGCGTTTGATGACCCTGCTTGCCATGACCAGACATCAACTCTTTCCGCTTGAGACATGGACGCCTGGGGCAGACCGACCCCGAAGCGTCCGATAGAGCTTCTTCCTCCAAAGCGGGTTCCGCCACCAAATCGGAGTCCAGATCGAAGAGTCTCTGCGTCCATTCCATGCCCATCGTCAAGAACGGCAAGATAGACAAGGTGCTGGTAGCCGGTTTGCGGATTTAGTTGAGTAACCCCAAAGACTTCAATGGTTTGTGACCCAGCGTCGATGCTGTTGTCGATCAGTTCGAAGATCGCCTCAGCAGTCGACTTGAACCCCGAAGCCCGAACGGCTTCCAGCGCCTGGTCGGGCTTGAAGATTGCGTATTGAAGATGAAGTTGTTCAGACATGATGGCCTTCCAATATCTGGATCCTCTAGTACCAAACGTCTTCCCAGTTCAAGAAGGCGTCCGCCAAGTCACCGAAGCCAGGCAGCTCCGGGTCAACCACAGTAACGATCGAACACTCGCTTGTCCCGCCCGCCTTTGGACCACGGATGGCCCGTCCGACCATTTGGCTGTAGAGCACGAGCGCTCGGGTCGGTCGAGCTATGACCGCTGCCGAGGCCTGTGGCGCGTCGAACCCGGTCGTGAGAACACCAAAGTTGACAAGAGCCATCGGCTTGGACCCCGGCCTTTTAAAATCAGCAATAGCCCTAGTCCTTGCCTGAGTGGGGGTTGTTCCGGTGACCACAGCCGCCTGGATCCCCAGAGCCACTAGGAGGCCGCAAATGAGCTTTGCGTGTTCGACAGTGGCTGCAAACACCAGAATCCGCCGGTGGTCGTCCCCTACTAGTGACGTGACTGCTTCAACTACTCGGGTCACGTACTGTTCGCTCATTGAGAACCGCTTGACGAGATCGTCGGGCAGGTCGAGGCTTTCTGCGATGCGTCGAAGGTCCTGTTCACCGATCGTCATACCAGCAGCAGCATTCATGGTGGTGAAGGTCGGCTTCGACAGATAGCCCTCCTCGATCAAGTACCGAATCGGGTTCTCAACCCCGTCGATGGTCAGGGAAACCTTCGCAGAGTCGTACATCTCAACGAGTTGTCTGTCTTTGTCAATGTCCGCCCAGGTTCGTCCAGGTGTCGCGCTGAGCCCTAGAAGTGACGTAGGTGCCGCAAAGAGCAAATCTTCAGTGATTTTTCGGTAGGTGCGGGCGACACTTTGATGAGCCTCATCGAAAACAACAAGACGAGCACGCTTGGACAGCCTCTGCGCCCAGTCCTGGTCCGACCTGCAGTTCGCCCAAGCCTTCTGAAGTCCGACCACGAGTAGCCCGTCTGTGAAACTGTCGACATCTGGGGACGAGTCGTCCCACATGGTCAACAATTCCACTGACCTATTCCCAAGATTTGACCACGCTTCATCAAAGGCTTCGGCTGCTTGTTCTAGGAGTTCTTTCCCTGACGCGAGCCAGACAACCGTCCGGGGCCTGCCCTGGGCGAGTACTTCACACACAAGGTGCATTGCGGTTCGGGTCTTACCCACCCCGGTAGGAAAGTGAAGGAGGGCACGACCCGAACCCTCGGTGAGCAGGGGACGGAGCTCTTCAACGGCTCTCAGCTGATGGTCAAATAGGGCGTAATCGGGCTGCACGCAAGTTCTTGCTGGTTTGGCTGACGAGATCTGATAGTCAGACCGCAGGCCGAAGAACGCTTTGAGCTCTTCGAGCTCGACGGTAGCGGTAGCTCGGCTCGAAATGCGCTTGGGGTCACTGCTATGAGTTCCGAGCCGATCGGCAAGCTCATCGCGCTTGGTTGGTTCAAGGAGTTCGATGATGGCGGTTCGCTGATCCGCGTCTTCAAGGAGGGTGTCGAAATCTGTTACCGCCGTAACAACCTCATGGGCGTTGAACTCCCCCAGATCTCCGCGGGAAAGTGCCTCTAGAAGGTCCCTGATCTGTGCTGGTACAAACCTGAGTACGTCTTCATCAGACAGCTGGCGAAGAAACTGGGGGATCGTTAAGCCGAAGGCCGACATCACACACCGTCAGACACATACGGCACATGCATCACCGTCGTCGTCGGCACCTAAAGCCCCCGCTAGAACATCAATAAGAGGAACATTATGTCGTTTACTTTGTTCTCGTTCCATCGCCAGCTGGTGTCGCTCGAGAATCTCCTCGCGTCTTTCGAGAAGCTCTGTTAGAGATTCGCCACTTGACCAGGTGTAAGCCCGGCCTTGCATGGCGTTGTCCTCATAGTTTGCGTCCTGTCCGGATCCAGTACCGATGAGGACCTTTTTTTCGATTGCCACGGCCCGTTCGAAGAGTTCTGGGTGCCGGTCCGCTAACCCGACCCATTCGGCCTTCCGCTGGTAGAAGCAGAAGTAACAGCCGGACCTGGTCCGCCAGTCGTAATAGCTGGGGAGACCAACTCCGGCTTCGTCAAGAATTTTGAGAACGCCGGCGTGGTCGATCCCGTCTTCGACAAAAGGAAAGGAGGTTGTGATGCTGGGTTTGGTGGAGATGTAGCCCTTGCGGTTGCTTTCGTCTGCTCGGATCGCCACATATGAGATCGCCTGGGTATCGCCGAGCCAAGCTTCGAGGGGTTTGATCTTCATGTATTTGGTGCACCAGCGCATTTGCGGTGACGGGAGCGCACCACGGAACACTTCAAACCAGTGGTCGAACCCTCTAGCTGAGTTAAGTCGAGCGATCGGTTTTCCGAGTACTACTTCGAGTTTGTTGAGGTACTCGTAAGTCTCGGGGAGTTCAGCACCGGTGTCGCAGAAGAAGTACTCCATGTCAGGCACCCGGTCCCGCATGTAGATGGCGAGCGCGCTGGAATCCTTCCCACCCGAAATTCCGCAAACATGCCGAGTTGTTTCAGTCACTGGCTGTCACCTCTCCTGAGGCCACAGATTTTACGTCCGGTGCGCTCACGGTCTTTGGAACCAGTGGCGTTGCGGTTCCTTCTCTCGGAGCTGTGTCAGCTAGTAGTGCAATAAACGCGTCTCGGGCTGCAGTGTCGTTAAGCCCTTGGTCGGCTGCCTGCTGAAGCGCTGTTGAGAGGATCTGTTCGAGTGCTGGGCGTTTCTGGTGGTCGACGGGAACCAGGCTGACTCTTTCTTCTCCACCGGATTTGGTTACCGCTACCCGGAAGGCGTCGAAGCCATCACTCTTGGTCAGCAAGTCGTGGTTGAGCGATTCGACTCTGAGGAAGGTACCGGCCACGTCGCGTAACTCGACGCTGTATCGAGCGCGGTCGTCGTCGGTCCAGTGCTTGGGTGGGGTTCCACCAGCGACGTTCATCGCGACGTGTTCGATCCACTGGTCGTCGCCTTCGGGCCCAGTTTTGAGAGCTGAAACAAGCTTCTTAAGACTGGGGTTGATGATTTGCCCTTCGAGCTGAGTGGCCCGGACCACTAGGTGTTGCTGCAGACCCTCGGATGGGACCCTTACTCGGAGGGCTTCGGAGAGTTCTGATCGAAGGTCGTCGAGCAGTTTCGGATAGGCGGCGTTGATTTCGTCGAACACTCTTCCGAGTCGCAGAAGAAGTTTCCTCGAGTCGGGGTAGGCCCCACTGGCGGGCACCGATTTGAGGCTAAGCGCTTTCGGAATCGCCTTGAAGATCAGTTCATCCGGCTCGGTCGCTTCGAGGAGTTGTTTTCGCACCGCGACTGCCTGAGAGTTCAAGAGTTTGGTTCGTTGGATATGAGGGGGTACGGCAGCTACAGCTGCCACGAGATGAGACACCACTCCGAGGACACTGATGGCCGGATCACCGCTGCGGCCCGTTGTTGGTTTGATCCCAAGTCGCTTGGTGAGCGAGGCAAGGACCTTGGCTCGTGAACCTGTCTTGCTTGCAAAGTGCTTGAGGGCGAAGTTCTGCGGGTTTCTGAGCAGGCGCTCAATGAGGTCGTCAGTGAGGCGGGGTTTGAACGTTCCGTGTTCGTACAAAGCGATCTCGTCGGAGGCGATGATGATCGCGGCAATCAAGAAAACTGGTGCTACCCCGGCCCGAATACCAAGCGGTGGCGCTGTGAGCTGTTCGTAGATCTGGTCAATCTGGATCCGGTTAGTGGTCGCTTCGTTGAGCTGCTGCTGGATTGCCTCCCAGGTTTTGGTGAATGTCGGGTTGTTCGGCGGAGTGAACGTCCAGGCACCCTTTTCGTAACGATGCAATCCAAAAGCCTCGAGGGTGGTCCGGTAGAGGGTCTTATCGGGTCCGCTTCCTTCGATTCCTAACGAAGGCTGATCAGCCGAGTTGATCATGGCTTCAACAAGCACCCGGCGGGCCTTGGCGGTCTGTGAGGAGAGTTCGTGCCGGTTGAGGACATCGTTTCTGATTTCTGGTGCGTCCCCGTACCAGTGATCAGCGATCTCTGACATGACCCGCGAAGCTGTTGTCTCCTCGACCTCACAGAAGGTTCGCCTCTTCTCGGTGTGTCTGAGGTATGTCCAGGAGCCGCGGCTCGTTGACGTTGCGCCGTAGAGCAGTTCCGCCTGCCTTTCGACTTCCAGTTTTGCTTCGACTCGGCGTTCAGCGAGCTCTTTGGTGGCTACCCAGTCGTCACCAAGGCCTTCAGTGTCATCTAGGACCTCGTCAAGAGCGGCGGCTTCAAGAGCTGCATCGATCAATGTCTGAGGGGCCGGATTGGTGATAAACGCAACAGGTTTCGGGTTGGCTCGGTGCTGAACCTTGGAATGAGGTGGTTTGGCCCCTAGTACATAGAAGGCTGTTCCGTCTTCTCGGTCGCCGATGCCCAGCGGTTCGATTCTTTCTGGGTTTTCGCTAATCCACTTTCGGGCGAAGGCCCGCAGTGTGCCGGTCTGGTGAAAGTGGCGGGCGGCCACAAGGGGTTCCATGGGAAGGATCCGTTCCAGCAGCGTGGCGTGGGCGTCTCCCTCGAGTCGGCGGCGAGCGTTGTCGATCGCTGATTTGAGGTCAAAGTCGCTGCCGCTCCACACTCGATATTCATCGGCGTAGTCGCGATAGGTGACCAGACCGTCGTGTTCGAGTTCGCCGAGGCGTTTGCTCACTTGTCCTGGAGTCTCTGTTCCTTGCTGCTGGTCGGCACATACCGCCTCGAGAATCGCTTTTGACGCTCGGATTGTCCCACCAGCCGAGACAAGGTTGAGGAGGCCCACCGCCTTTAGAACACGACGTTTTGGGTCGACAAGGCCGTGGGCGTCTCGGATCCTGGTGTCGATCTCAACCCAGCGGGACGCGGCGTTCGAAACTCCGACGAGGTTCGCGGCCGACTCGAGGAAGTAGTCGTAGACCTGCTCGAGTCGAATGGCCGGAAGATGATCGCCGGCTTTCCAGCTCGTGTCTCTCAGGTAGGTGGCAACGCTGCCCGGCTCTGAGCTTGCCAGGAAGGAAAACAAAGTTCGTTCGTTCTGGCCGTAGCGCTCGCAGAGTTCGGGAAGGATGGCCAGCGCTATGGGATGCAGTGGCCAGCATTGTCCCAGTAGGTCGGGTTCTTGAGCGAGGCTGTTGACCCCAAGTTTGGCTAGCGCTTTTGCCTGCTGGTTCGCCCATTCGGTGGTCGCACCGGCCAAAGGCTTTTTCGGTTTGTCGAAAGCAGCAGCGATCAGCCTGCGGGTTTGTCTGGCGCTGTCAACGAAGGGAATGTCTTCGAACCGGCCCTGGATCTTCGCCCATTCGCGTCGTTGGCTGATGTTGGCCCCTGCGGAGTACTCGTCAAAGGCGAGGTGCTGGAAGGTGACAAGAACGAGAGGCAGCTGCTGTTCGCCGCGAGTCGCTTCTGCGAGTTCTTGTAGGAGGTAGAGGTCGGCGTCGCTGTGTGAGTCGGCGAAGGCTTCAAGGTTCTTACCGAACTCGTCTATCAGGAGAAGCACGGGAGCCGTCTCGCTTAGAGCAGCAATCGCGTTTCTGATGGAGTGTCCGTCTGGGCGGATGGGTTCGTCGGCTGTGTAGTCGGCGTGCATAGCACGAATGGCTTTGATGGCCGCTGAGTGCCGAATTTTGTTCTTCGTCGGTGGACCAAACCGGTCGACCGCATGGAGCAGCGCCCGTAGGACGGTTGCGGCAACTGGTTCCCGCTGTGCAGTGACCACTGCTCGAATAAATCCGTGCTGATTGGCTCCAAGATTCTTACGGGCCGTGGTGACCATTTCGGCTAGCTCTGGGATGACCGAGGCAACGAGGTCCTGGGCCGACAACCGCGAGGGGTCGTCTTCTGCAGCGAACAGGGAGTCGAGCATTAGGGCCAGGCTCGACTTTCCCGAGCCGTACGGACCGGTAATCGAAAATGCGTTCTCGCTGTTTGGGTCGCTAACTGCCCGGAATATCCGAGAAATAGCATCGACCGATCGGCCGACCGGGAGGTAGCCGTCGATCGCTGAGCTTCCGGCGTCGCGTTCGACGTTGATGGAACGGGCAAACCGTTCCTTTGGGGCTTTGAGATCGATCAGGGCACTCACGAGATGAGGGACAAGTTTCGGCTTCTATCGGCTTCTGGGCCAGCGAGAACAACGCCGGAGGGCTTCCGGCACGGATCAACGAATGTCCGGTAGTAGTCCCAGAGCAGGTCGGTGGCGATCTCAGCGGGATCATCGTCGAGTGCGACCTGGGTGACTCCGGCAGCGGAAGTGAGTGTGAACTCGCTGTTTCGGCTGGAGGCTGCCTTTTCAAGCAGGTCTGCGAGCGCTGTTTCGGTCAGGTTGAAGACTTTGCCGGGCGATCCGGGTTCGGATGCAAGTCTCGACATGTTGACGGTTTTGGCCCGTGTTTGGGTCCGAGCCACGAAGTCAAGGCAAGCGAACGCGGCTACTTCAGGAGCCAGTGTCACTTTTGGTCCAATTGAGAACCGAAAAATGCCGGGTTCACGGTCGCTGGGACGCAGCAGGTCTAGGTCTCGGAATGGATGATCGAGTTGATCATCAAACGTGGCCCGGGCCGAATGGCCGGATGCGTACATCTGGATGAGACATTTCACGTCGTTCTTAACCGTCGCTCTGGCGGGCTGCCAGTTGGTGGCACGATCCATAATGAACTGTTCGAGTTCGTCGGCGGTGAACTTGAGGCCGGAGTATTCGTTGAAGGCCAGCCACCAAGACGGGGCGAACGATCTGGGGGCAAGTAGCCACCAGTGCAAGAGCCAGAGAGTGTCAGGGTGTTCACAGTAAGGGTCCCAGCCTTTATCGGCGAAGAAGGTCTCACCAATAGCAGTGGGCCGGATCAGTTTGCGTCGGCCCTTCTGCTTCTCTTCGGCAAAGATCCGGAACGCTTGCCCCCAGTAGCGGATCGATTTCACCATGTTCTTTCCGACAGCCAGCTTCTCTATGAGTTCGTCCATTCCGAGATCGGTGTTGAAGAGCTCTGGTGAATCGGAGCAGCTGTCGTAGGCCTTCTTGGGCCATAGGTAGCGGGGAGCGAACGTCTCGTGCCGGGAGAACTTCTTGACGCATGCCGTCTCAAGTTTCACAGGTTCAGCTCCCTACTGGGGTGGGGTTCGTAAAGCTCACCGAGTGACCTCCCTCACCCGGGTTACGGCGGGGACTAGCACAGCGACTGCTTCAGTGATGTCCTCACCGGTGGTGGGACGGCCGGTGCTAAATCGCAGACACTCTGATGCGTCTTCAGCTGGCATCCCCATTGCCATGAGTACATGTGAAGGGTGAGGAAACATTGATGTGCAGGCCGAACCAGAAGACACGGCAACGGTCGGTGCGTTGGCCATGATGGCTTCAGCGTCAGCACCTGCAAATCGAATGTTGACCGTGTTTGGTAACCGGGTCGTCGACTCTGCAACAACTCCCACACCGTCAAGCTGCCCGACAAAACCTGCTACCAGTTCTGAGATGAGCTGTAGCGAACGTTCAGCATCGCTATCTCGTTGCTTGGCTGCTAGCTCTGCTGCCACACCAAATCCGACGATCCCAGCGACGTTAAGAGTGCCGCTTCGTCTGTTGTTCTCATGGCCACCACCGTGAATTACTGGCTCGATCTGCACATTTCTTCGTACATAGAGGGCTCCGACACCCTTGGGTCCATACATCTTGTGTGCAGAAAGTGACGCTAAGTCAACGTCAGAGTGCTCAACGTCAAAGTTGATGCGGCCCACCGCTTGGGTCACGTCGGTATGGAATAACGCACCAAAGCGTCTTGCAGCTTCAACAGGTCCGGTCAGGTCAGCTATGACTCCTGTTTCGTTGTTGGCAGCCATGATAGAAACCACCGCTGTGTGTTCGTCCACAGACCCGACAAGCATCTCGGGATCGATCTCGCCAGAGGCGGTTACAGGCAATACGCGGTTATAAGCGCCTCGTTCGGCCAACCATGCGGCCGTGTCTAACACGGCTTTGTGTTCGGTAGCGGCAGTGACAATACCAGTGCGGTCAGATGAGGAGCCGAGTGCACCCACTAACGCGAGGTTGATTGATTCGGTAGACCCTGAAGTGAAAACGATCTCGTTTGGGTGTGCTCCGATGAGGTCTGCTACCTGGTGACGAGCTATCTCGACAGCATCTCTCGCCACCATTCCTAGAGTGTGTGCCGAGGCCGCATTCCAAAATCGTTCATTGAACCAAGGGACCATTGCATCTAGAACCTCCAGCGAAACTGGGGTCGTGGCGTTGTAGTCAAGATAGATGTGATCTGACATTTCTCTCCTGCCGTGACAGTAGATGCAACGCACCCAACTGGGGGGGACATCATCGTTGTGAGGTTGGTTCTCTGCAGCAGCAACAATAATTTGCATCGACAATCACACCCACCGTGATGTCAACTCTGACTGTAGCAATGGGATCTGACAGTCGAGGTCTGATGTTGCTTTCTATGTTGGCCGCAGTGTGAGCGTTCTACTTAGTCGGCTGTGTCACTTTCGGACCGGCCAGGCCATTTAGGTTTGGTAGTAATTACTTCAGTTGGCCAGCCATCTGGTCTGGTAGGCGGTGTCGATGACCTGGAAGGCGGAGTCGGTCCCCCGTTGTGCCCCCTTGGGTACCGCCTCCTACGGTCCGCTCGTTTGGCTTTGATGAGTTCCCGCTCAAGCCTTTTCTCGAGACAGGTCATCTCGATACCTGTTTCCCAAGCCCAGCCCCGTTCTGTCAGCGTCTCAGTCTCGTCTTCCAACCGGCTCAGGAAGTCACGCCCCTGCTCAGTCAATGACCAATAGCCGTGAGCTGGATTAGCGAGATGTTCCAAGTGCCCAAGGTCTGTCAGAGCGAACTGCATATGTTTCCTTACCACGTAGCCCTGAGCCCCTCCTTGTCCAGGCGTGGACTGGTATTCGTGCTTCATCAGGTCATCTGGGACTCTCAGCATCTGACCGAGTTTGCGGTAGAGCGAGTCAAGGTTTGCTCGATCACCGAGTTGGGCGATAGCACAAAGGTTCCAAAACAACAGCCGTTCTGCGCTGAGCCAGGGTGGAAGTGGGCTCATTTC